>Ga0265300_10000832_pt1 | contig 31200 bp, 35 predicted proteins | sample AusTroGonzalo_MG_FD_193482 | JGI IMG/M metagenome (GOLD analysis project Ga0265300, IMG submission 193482) | Bovine rumen microbial communities from tropical cattle in Woodstock, Queensland, Australia - Gonzalo_03 | ecosystem: Host-associated > Mammals > Digestive system > Stomach > Rumen ...
AAAAGTTGTTTTTCTTGTTTTTTGTGCTATAATAGGGTAGTCAGAGAGAATGGCAACGTGTAAAAGGTATGCCTTATGCCAAGTAAAAAATTAGATTTTAAGACCGGTCAATATGTTGTCTATCCAACCCAGGGTGTTGGTAAGTTGGTGCGTGTTGAAGAACAAACAATCGCCGGTCAAAAAATAAAAATGCTGGTTATCGATTTTGATCGTAATCATATGACATTACGTGTGCCGGTTGAACGTGCGGAAATTTCTGGGCTGCGTCCGTTGACATCGGTTAAAAAGATGGATGAAGCGATCGCTTCTGCAAAGGGCAAAGCTGGTGCTAAGCGTATGATTTGGGCGCGTCGTGCGCAACAATATGAGGAAAATATTAATTCTGGCGACCCGATGAAATTGGCGGAAGTGGTGCGTGATTTGCAACGACGCAGTGCATCGGACACAATGACATTTTCAGCGCGTCAATTATATTTGCGTGCTTTGGAACGTATGGCCCAAGAATTTGCTGTGTTGCATAAAATGGATTTAGATGCTGCATCTGATAAAATTGAGGATATTCTGGGTATTCCAAAAGAAATCGATTTAAATGCAACAGATGAAGATGACGACGAAGACGAAGAACCAGATGAAGACGAATCTTAGCCATCATCGAAACAAATAAAAAAAAACCGCCCGTTCGGGCGGTTTTTTTCTTAACCTTCGATATTCGAATATTCACAAAACCCTTCGTTAGTGTCACAGCGGGAAATAGTTCCTTCGCTGATAAAATACCCTTGTGGGTGCAGACACGCCGGGCAAACCTTTGGTGCCTCATATCCGATGTGCCACATACCACAATTTGTACAGCGCCACATAACGATTTTATCTTGTTTAAACAATGTACCGTCTTCAATCGCATCAATTAATGCGCGAAAACGTGATTCATGATAACGTTCTGCATAACCAATGTTTTTCAAGATATCTGCGATTGCATCAAAACCTTCCTGGGCAGCGATTTGTGCAAACTTTGGATACATATCTGTGTTTTCTTCGTGTTCACCATATGCGGCAGCTTGAAGATTTTCAAGGGTTGTTCCAATTTTACCAGCCGGAAAAGTCGCTGTTATTTCCAACGCGCCACCTTCTAAAAATTTAAACAAACGAGATGCATGTTCACGTTCTTGTTCGGCTGTTTCTGTAAAGATTTTACCAATTGCTTGGAATCCTTCATCTTTGGCTTTTGATGCAAAGAAACCATAACGGTTGCGTGCTTGAGATTCGCCAGCAAATGCAATTAATAAATTCTTTTCGGTTTGTGTTCCTTTTAACGACAATGCCATTTATTTCTCCTTTTCTTGTTTTTTTTTATTCGCTTTATTTTATCAGCGGTCGCATTAAAAATCAAAATGATTATTTGCCGTGCAGTTTATTTTTGCATGCGATTGTGTTTATTATATCTTTGAATTCATCATATAATTTAATGCCCATAAAAGCGCGCGCTTCTTCGATGCTTTTTCCGTATGCCCAGTATGTTTCTTTGTCTGTTTCGTATTTTGCAACAATATAATCATATTTGTCGTCTTGGATAACAAAAGGTCCGTAACAGTTATATTTGACTTCTTTGCCACGATAGAAAACAAACAGTGTTTTTTCAATGTGATCAATTTTCTTGGTCAAAATCATATCTTTGCCGCGTACACGGGTGATTGGCAAGGGCAGTTTATCCTGAATTCGCCACATGCCACCGACAAAAGCCAATTCGTTCATAGCCAAATCTTTGACAGGTTTTTCATTACCATGACTGTCGATTGCCGTTATGTTATTTTCACGTGCACGTAATAATGCCGCCGATTTTTTTCGGGTATTTTTGTATTCATCCAATGGGTTTGACCAACAAGAAATTGGTGTTGGAATGTATGGAACCTGAACTCCACCCATTGTTGGTGCTTCACCATGTATCGCATCCAATAATTTATTCACAGGTGTCAATGATGTGTTTTTCATTTATTAAACTCTTTTTCTACCGCTGAAATTAAATCATCCAAACCGATATGACCGGCGGCGCTGATTGTCACGATTTCCGGTTTTTTCTTGCGACCAAAAGATTTCTTGAATTCAGCCATACGCGTTTTTAAGTCGCCATCATCAATGGCATCAATTTTATTTATAACAACAATTTCTGGTTTGCCAATTAAGCCACCACCATACGAATCCATTTCAAAACGAATCGCTGCATAACGTGTCGCCCAATCTGGTTCTGTGCCGTCAATAACATGCAAAATAAGTTTAGTGCGTTCCGCATGCCCAAGGAATTTGTCCCCCAAACCAACACCGGTATGTGCGCCTTCAATAAGTCCGGGCAGGTCAACCATTACAAATTCGCGTTTATGTGCATACATAACCCCCAACTGCGGGTTCAAAGTGGTAAACGCATAGTTTGCAATTTTTGGACGTGCTGATGTTACCGCAGATAACAATGTAGATTTACCCGCATTTGGAAAACCAACCAAACCAATGTCCGCGATCAGTTTAAGGCGCAATACAACCGTTCGTTCTTCACCAGGTAAACCATCGTTCGCTTGTTTTGGTGCGCGATTTGTTGGGCTTTTGAAATGCAGATTTCCCCAGCCACCGTTTCCACCGCGTGCCGCGCGATATTCCATACCATCGGTGTTCAAATCGGCGTATTCAATTTCTTCGTTTTCAGATAAAATGACCGTTCCTGTTGGTACAGGCAATACCAGGTCTTCGCCCGAATATCCGGTGCGCATGCGTCCCATGCCGTTTTGTCCGCGCTGTGCGGCAAAATTGGTTTTGAAACGATAGTCAATCAAAGTATTTACATTTGGCACTGCGCGAAAAATAACATCACCACCACGACCCCCGTCACCACCGTTGGGACCACCAAATTCAATATATTTCTCACGCCGGAAAGATGCGGCACCATTGCCACCATCGCCCGCACGGATATGAATTTTTGCTTTGTCCAAGAACTTCATTTTTGTACCTTTTACGCGCATTATAACCAAAAACCTTGCAATTTCCAGTGCAAAGATTTATAATTTGACCTGTCGCGCAAGCGAAGATGATTCTGAATCCGTTGTGCAATAATCATTTTGGACCCGGGGGCGGTACCCGGCACCTCCACCAATAATACACACGGGGGTGTTATAGCTTCGACAGATGACGAAAGACAAATTGGTTGAATCCGACGTGGTGTCGTAAAAAACTAAATAAAAACTGAATGGCGATAGAATCGCTGCGAACGACAACGTTCGCCTTGCAATGGCTGCCTAATATGGCGTTTGAACGCGGTTGGCAATCGTTAATTGCGTTCGTTTAAGCTTTTGCGGGGTCCGCTGGAACCTGGCACCAGAATCCAGCACCCAGAAACAAAATTTATAAATAAAAAGGACAGAAAGATGTTTGGAAAAGTTAAAAAAGTATTTTTCACAGGTGTGTTTGGTATCTTGTATATTTCATTTGTTGCACAGTTGATTTATGTTTTGGGTTGGATGAATCCAATTGAAATGAAATTGGCTGGAATGTCGGGTTTGGCATTTGAATGGTTGGTTTTGATTGCGGCGCGTTATTTGTCAAAACGTTCCAGTGGTGCGGCACAATCATACAGCAATGGTGGTTTTCGCCGTCATTAATAAATGATTGTTGATAAAAACCGCCCGTCTGGGCGGTTTTTTTTACTTCTTGAAAATACTAAACTTATATGCGGCACCGATGTATATTTCGGTTGCATCAATTTTTGTCGTTGAATTTTTATGTTTTGCGTCGCCATAGTCAATGTATCGCAACCCCAAATTCAAATCGATATATTCGTTTAATGCAAAATTAACCCCACCCATAACAGCAAAAGATAAATCAAAATCAACAGCATCATAATTGCCCAATGTGCCGTCAATATTTGACCAAATGCCGGTTAGCCCCAAACCGAGCCCCAAATACGGTTCAACCGCACCACCATACGTTTTGTACATATAAACATTTAACATGTTTGACCAAACATCATAATTAAAGTCGGTCGCGTGTTGGGTTGCGTGTTTGCCGGTATAAAGGGTTTCAAATTCTATTTTTATATTATCTGTTAATCGGTTGCCGATATTAAGCCCCAATCCAAAATTATTGTCGCGTACTGTTGTTAAATGGTCGCCATTAATCGAATAGCGGTATGTAATATATTCGTTGCGGTGGATACGAAAGCCAGCATATGTATCGCGCGCATGCCCGGTCGATTGTGTCGGGTTGGACGATGAATATGATTCATCATCGTATGTCCCATATTCTTCATCGTCGTATGTGCCGTAATCTTCGTCATATAATTCGGCAAATGTTGGTGTCGCAAGTAATGTGGCTAGAAAAATAACCGAAATTTTCTTCATTTTTTCCCCCATAATATATGGCCTTATTATAACGACAAACGGTGTGCATTGGCAAGAATTTTGTGTTATAATTATACAGTGCAAGAGATTATTCCCAATGCGTAATCAAAATAATAAATTTTTAAACAATAAACCGCACCCCAGTATTAAACGGCGGATGTTCGTTTATTTATTAAATCTTGTTTTGGTTGGAATGATTTTTGTGTCTGGTTATGTTGCTGTTATTTATTTGCGGATGCCATCATTAGATGCAATTTTGCATGAAACGCGTGCTGCAGCGGTTGTGTTTATGGATAAAGATGGAAACGAAATTCGTGTAGCCAATCGTATAATGGGATCGCCAGTATCGGTTGAAACTTTGCCACCATATGTATGGCAGGCGGTTGTTGCAATTGAAGATAAACGTTTTTTCGAACACGGACCGGTTGATCGGCGCGGTCTTGTGCGGGCATTGTTTGTAAATATGTTTCGGGGAAAGTTTGCAGCGGGGGGATCGTCGATAACGCAACAGACGGCAAAAAATATTTTCCTTTCGCGTGATAAAAAAATTTCACGAAAAGTCCAGGAATTAATCTTGTCATATTGGTTGGAAAATCGATTTGATAAAAATCAGGTTCTTGATTTGTACCTTAATCGGGTGTCGTTGGTTGGGGGGTTGCGCGGTATTGATGCAGCGGCACGTGTAATGTTTCAGGTGCCGGCAAATAAATTGTCGCTGGCCCAGGCGGCACAAATCGCCGCAATGTTAAAGGCACCAACAACATACAGTCCACTTAAAAATCCGGAAAATAATATTACGCGGGCACGTGTTGTATTAACCGAAATGGTGCGCCAGGGGTATATCGATATAAACCAAGCGCGTGCGGCAGCAAAAATTTTAGCACCGGCGACACCTGCAACTGATACGAATAAATACCGTTATTGGACTGACTTTGTCATGGACGAAGCACAATCAAGAATTGGCAGGTTTAATTCTGATTTGTATATATATACCACACTGGATATGAGATTACAGGAACAAGTTGCCGCAATATTATCTCGTAAAACAGGTGATAATCAGGGCGCGGTTATAGCAATGTCGCACGATGGGGCATTGCGTGCTATGTCTGGTGGGGTTGATTATCAATCAAGTCAGTTTAATCGCACAACGGCGCTGCGACAGCCGGGGTCTGCATTTAAGCCGGTTGTGTATTTGGTGGCGTTGGAAAATGGATTGACACCAGATTCTTATGTTAATGATTCTCCGTTTGCGATTGGGGACTATAATCCGAAAAATTATAATGAACGGTATTATGGCGATATAACACTGGCGACCGCATTTGCAAAAAGTGTGAATTCGGTGCCGTTAAAGCTGACGGAATCGTACGGGATTGATTCTGTGTTGAATATGGCGGGACGTTTAGGTGTCGGAACGCGTCTGCGTCGCGAATATTCAACTGTGTTGGGTGCATCGGAAATGTCGTTGATTGATTTAACAAATATTTATGCGGTGATTTGGAATAATGGAGAATCCGTGCGTCCGTATTCTATTACTAAAATTACCGATGTGGCTGGAAATGTATTGTATCAGCGCAATCCATCGGAACCGATTATGGTTTTGGGTGATGAAACTGTAAAACATATGACCGAATTATTGTCAGATGTTGTTTCAACTGGCGGCACAGGGCATCGTGCCGCTGCGCCAGGTGTGTTGGGCGGCAAAACCGGAACCAGTAACGACAACCGCGATGCGTGGTTTATTGGTGCAACAAAAAAACTGGTTGTTGGCGTTTGGGTTGGTAAAGACGATTTTACACCAATGTCTAACAAAATAACCGGCGGAACAATACCTGCTGAAATCTTTCATGACATTGTTATAAAGGAATAAAAAGGTTTTTATATTAATGCTTTTTGTGATATAATGTGCGCATGATGAAAAAATTAATTTTTGTTTTACCGATATTATCTTGTGTCTGCATGACGGGTGCGCGGGCAAACTGGGAATACGAAAGCGAATATGTCGCGGGCGGTTGGTATAATGATGATGGTTCGCGTTTTGTGTTGTCTGTGCGTGGTGGCGCATCGTATGGCACAGCAAAAATTAAAAATGACATCGGTGAATTAGATGCTTTTTATTATTATAACCCTTTGACATTAGATGCTTTACCAGCTAGTGCATTAAAGGCCTCTTGTAACGGTGTTATATGCAGCGGGTATTATGAATTAGGTTATGGAAATATTGGCGAATTGCATGCCAAAGAAAATTTCAAAAAATTGACATTTGCTGCGGGCGCAAGTATTGGGTGGGTTGTTCCATATTATTCAAATTGGCGGCTTGAGGTTGGCTGGGATCGTATCACTGAAACTGATTTTGATACTACACCGTTGTTTGATGGTGACTTGGTTTTATCAGACGGTTCATATATCGAAAATGTTGAATCTGGTTCGGTGCATTCGACCGTATCGACCGATGTTATCAGTTTGATGGCGTTCTATGATTTCTTTGATGGTATGCAAAAGCCGATGCATGAATTAATTCCATATGTTGGTTTTGGGTTGGGTTATGCGAATTCCAGCACAGAATTGCAGCTGGCCGATCGATATGGCGATTTGTCCGAAGATATTGAACTGCGCCAGGATTTTAGTGAAGACCCGACAAGTATCATTTTGAAATTCCATAAATCAAAGACCGAAACATCAAATATTGCTGGGGTGCTGGCTATTGGTGCTTCGTATGGCATAAGTGAAAAGATGTTTATCGATTTCGGTGCACGCTTTATGTATGTGCCGAAAATCAAATGGGCGTTGTCTAATGAAGATGACACACGACACCGTGACTGGTTCAGTGCGGGAAATATGTTCCTGACGAATTTAATGTTGGGATTAAGGTTTGAGTTTTAAAAATGCGCCATCGGCGCATTTTTATTTTACACCATATTTACCACGTCCGATTGGACGATATGATAATGCCTCTGCAATATCAGACATTTCGATATCATCACTGCCACGCAAATCGGCAATTGTGCGCGCAATTCGTTTGATACGATTATATCCACGCGCAGACATAGACATTTTTTCAGCGGCAGAATTCAAAAACTCTGTCAATTCGCTAGACAGATTTGTAACGGCATTTAATTCCGCACCGTCCAACATTGCATTCACTTTGCCCTGACGTGCAATTTGGCGCGCGCGTGCCGCAACAACACGGGCGCGAATTTGCGCACTGGTTTCAAGTGGGGTATTTGTTGTTGGCTTCATGTCCCATGGGTTAACAGCATCAACATCGACATGCAAATCAATTCTGTCAAGTAATGGGCCGGATATTTTATTTTGATAAGCCTCGGCACAACGGGGCGCACGCGAACAAGACAATGCCGCGTTTCCCAAATGTCCGCATGGACACGGATTCATTGCCGCAATTAATTGAAACCGTGCCGGATATGTTGCGTTATGTTTTGCGCGTGAAATAGTAATCTTGCCAGATTCCATCGGCTGACGCAGAATTTCCAATGTCGCGCGGTCGAATTCAGGTAATTCGTCCAAAAACAAAACACCGTTATGCGCCAATGAAATTTCGCCTGGTTTTGCGTTGCTGCCGCCACCGGCAAGGGATACCGGGCTTGCCGTGTGATGAACACTGCGAAATGGTCGGTTTGTGATAAGAGATTTATTACCCAACTGACCCGCAATAGAATAAATAACAGATGTTTCTAGAATCTCATCCGCGGTCATTTCTGGCAATATTGTTGGTAAGCGTGATGCCAACATGGTTTTACCAGACCCCGGTGGTCCAACCATAAGCATTGCGTGACCGCCCGCAGCAGCGATTTCCATCGCGCGTTTCGCAGATTCTTGACCAAATACTTCGGCAAAGTCGCCAGTCGGGGCAGGTTGCGCTTTATGAATATCACTGACATCGGGGGTGGGTAATATTGCCGCACCACTGAAATGATTTATCAGTTCCAGCACATGTGTTGGTGCTAAAATGTCACTATGTCCAGACAGTGCTGCCTCAGCCCCCTGGGTTCCTGGACAAATTATTCCCATGTCATTATTTTTTGCCCAAACGGCCGCGGGTAAAACACCATCAGTACGAACAATTGCACCATCCAAACCGATTTCACCCATAATCACATAGTGCGACAGTTTTTCCATTGGTAATACACCGATGGCACACAGAATTCCGCACAATATTGGTAAATCAAAATGTGAACCGGTTTTTTCAACATCTGCTGGTGATAAATTTACTGTCAGTTTTTTTGGTGGCAGGTGTAAATTCAATGCTGATATAACATTACGAATACGTTCCGCAGATTCTTTGACAGCGCGGTCTGCCAAACCGATGATGTTAAATTCTGGCTTTGCCAGGCCGTTTACAATTTGCACCTGGACATCAATGCGGGTCGCATCCATACCGTGAAAGATAATTGAACTCAACGAAATCATAATCGCATATTAAAACTTGCGTATCTACAATTCAAGTTATAAAATACCCACAATGTAATAAAGGGAGTGCCCATCATGCCGGTAAGAAATAAGACACGCGAATGGTTCAATACGATTTTCTATGGTGCATTAATTGCGATTGTTTTTCGCAGTTTGTTGTTGGAACCATTTAATATACCGTCTGGGTCAATGATACCGACGTTGCATGTTGGCGACCATATTTTTGTAGAAAAGTGGGCATACGGGTATTCACGTTATTCTTTCCCATTTGGTTCGTGGAAATTATGGAATGGGCGATTTTTTGCAACGGAACCCAATGTTGGTGATGTTGTCGTTTTTCGTAATCCAGTAAATGAAAGTCAGGATTATGTTAAACGTTTAATTGGTAAACCGGGCGATACCGTTCAGATGGTAAAGGGTCGGTTATATATAAACGGTGTTATGGTAAAGCGCGAAAATCCGCGTCCATATGTTGTTGCAATGTTGCCAAAATCTTTGCGTAGCGTTGGTTTTTACCAGGAAGACATGTCAATAAAGGGCGACAAAATTTGGGTAAAAAATGAACCGGCAACATTTAATTATACGATTGAATACAAAAGCGACAGATTTTGTCGCGAATATGCGGGGACGTGTGGTGTATTTAAAATGACAGAATATGACGAAATATTGCCAAATGGTGTTAAACACAGCATTATTGAGGCCGCTGATGACGCACCGCTGGACAATACAGAATTATATACTGTGCCGGAAAAACATTTCTTTTTCATGGGTGACAATCGCGACAACAGTGCCGATTCCCGTGCGCATGTTGGTTTTGTCCCGCGTGATAATGTATTAGGACGTGTGTGGTTTATTTGGTATTCACATAACTATTATGCGCCAATGTTTGCAGTATGGTCGTGGGGCAATAAAATGCGCTGGGGTCGATTTGGTATGGGGATAAATTAAAATGATTGAATTAAAATATGAATTTAAAGATAAATCATTGTTAGAAACCGCACTGACACAGAGTGGGGCAAATGCCACACATAATAACGAACGTCTTGAATTTGTCGGCGATCGCGTTTTGGGGTTGACTGTTGCAGAAATGTTGTATGAAATGTTTCCCAATGAAGCAGAAGGTGAACTGGCGCGTCGTCATGCAATGTTGGTTTCAACTGAAACATTAGCTCGCGTTGCAAATGAAATGGATTTTGCACATCGTGTTCATCATGGGCATATGACGGCGGGTCGTATCAATCATATTTTGGCAAATGCGGTTGAGGCAGTATTGGGTGCAATATTTCTGGATGGTGGGTTTGATGCGGCGCGTAATGTCATTCGTGATATTTGGCATGATTTGGCACTGGAAGATACTGTTGCGCCAAAAGATGCAAAAACAGCATTACAGGAATTGGTTCAACATGAATCAAATGGCGATTTGCCGGTGTATGAATATCTGAAATCAACTGGTGCGGCACATAATCCGACTTTTAATGTTCGTGTGACTGCGCTGGGGCAATCGGCAACAGGGTCTGGCACATCAAAAAAGACCGCCAGTATTAATGCAGCCGAAGAATTGTTGAAAAAACTTGCAATTTAAGTTGCATCTGTCTAGAATCAGAGCACAAGAAAATAAGGAATAAAGTATGTTTTCAATTTTATTAGTTTTGTTAATCATCGTGTCCGTATTTATGACTGGACTTATTTTGTTACAGAAATCTGAGGGCAGCGGTATTTCCGGTTCGTCTGCATCATCGATGTTGGGCGGAATGTTGACTGGGGCATCGGCTGGTAATTTCTTGACAAGATTAACGGCATGGTTGGCGGTTATATTCTTTGTTTTATGTGCTGCGTTGGCATTGGTTGCGTCAAATATGAATACCGCACAGCAACAAAGTGAATTGCGTAATGAAATCGTGATTCAGGGTAACGCAACAACCGCACCTGCAACAACAGATGCGCCGGCAAAATAATTTTTGATAATTAAAAATACCGCCCGATTGGGCGGTGTTTTTTTATTTCTTTTTTGATTTTGATGGCTTTTTATATTCGCGATACAGCATTGCGCCCGCAGTGTATGCCAACAATGCAGATGCCGCCGTGATTAAACCGGAAATCAAGCCGTTTGAGAAATATGCAAACAGACAAACCGCCAAAATAAAGACGATTGTAATTCCCAAGTTTTTCGCCAATACTTTCAAGATTTTTTCAAAAGTGTTCATTGCTTCCTTCCTTTCGTTTGGATGAAATAATTATATCACAAATTGTAATGATTTGCACGATTAAAAAAACGACCAAAAAATTTGGTCGTTTTCTTTAGGGAGCTTATTTTTGTTTTTCTTGTGTATATTTTGTTGGAAAGAATCTTTTTCCAATAAGTTCTATTACAAACTTGTCTTGGCATTTGCCTTCTTTGATGTTGTTTAAACAGTTCCGTTCTGTATTGGTGCAATCAAGACATGTTGCTAAATGTAATTCTAAACTATTAGAAAGTATCTTTTCATTTTGAACTTTGTTGTTTTTCCAGTTTCGATTAAACGAAACACTTGTTGTTTCTTTTTTCGAAAATTGCGTTTCCATACACAAAAAACATGTTGTCGCAGGGATGTGCTTAAATTCCTTTGCCAAATCTTTTAAGTATCTTTTTGCTTCTCGTTCTGTCAACACAGAATCAGAAGATAATAATGTTGTTGCCGGGTTTGCGCCCCAATTGCCTAATGTTACTTTATACTTTTTGTCTTTTTCCATTTTTACTCTCTTATTGTTCTTACAAAATTATTTGTCCGCCCAAGTGCGCCGTTGTTGGAATTGGACCAAAAGACGAACGTGGCGAAACATAAATATTTCCAGTGATGTCAAAATCACCGCAGAATTGCAACATATTAACATCACGGATAAACATATTTCCAGTGATTTTTATGTCACAAGGCAAAACATATTTACCCATATTTTGCAGATACAAGTTGCCCTGAATTTCCGTACCGTTGTGCAAGATTTTTGCATCACCACGATTTTCAATAATGATATCGCCATGCATTGTTTCGGCAATTTTCACTGTTTGTTTAACAAGGACCGAATTTGGCTTTTCATTATTTGTACGAATTGGTTCTGCCATCATTTTGTTTGATTTTTTATCGCGCAAAATCGGCAAAGTGTTTGTGTGTGGACGAACATGGCGCGATGATGTGCGAACTGTTTTTGTTGTAGGTTCTGCAACAATCGGTTGTGATTGAGATTTTGCAGAAGTATTCATTTGAATAGGGTCTGCAACGATAACAACCGGCTTTTTACGGCTGTGTGTAATATCGATAATCAACATTGTGCAAAGTGCAAAAATAGAAATTAACAATGCCAAATTCAACAAACCGATAAGGTTGATTTCGCAAAGTTTTTTCCAAACCCAACGCGCGAATTGGCAAATTTTTTTCCAAATCCAACGAATAGCATTTACAACCTTGTTATACACCCAACAAATTGCGTTCCAAATGCGTGCCCAAATCGATACGCGTTTTTTTGCATTGCGGCGCGTTGCTGGTTTGTGTGCTTGCTTTTTGCCCTTGACGCGACGTGCGGCAATCATCATTTTGAATTTTTCCAACATAACTAAACCCTTTGGTTTGTGTTCTTTTTCTACAAATATAACCCAAATAGTAATTTTGTCAAGTGTTTTGTGGGCGAATATTAAATAAAAAACACCGCACAAATGGCGGCGATCTATATATTTGTGGTCGGGGTGAGAGGGTTCGAACCTCCGACACCTTGGTCCCAAACCAAGTACTCTACCAGGCTGAGCTACACCCCGAATACGCGACATTATAACAGCATTTTTTTCAAATGCAAATATTTATCTTGTATTTTCCGCTTGTGTGATGTTGCGGAAAAGTTTTAATATGTTCGTATGGCAAGGGGATTTTTCGTCTTTTTAGTGGTGGGAATATTCGCAATATTTGGCGTGGACGCGGCATCTGCACGCGACGTGGTGTCCCGGGCGGCGGCGCGCACAGCAAACCCGGCCAGTGGTTATACATATAACTATATGTATCCATATTTGAATAATGATATGCGTACTACATTGAATCCGGGGGTTACAACATCACAATCCACAAGCCCAATTAACGCAATCGTTCGCACGGAACAATTATCGGCGCCGCGTCGTGTCGTGTCCAGACCCGCACCAACATCAAATGCCATGACAAATTCAACTGCGGCACGTGCCGCAACAAATAATGGGGTGGGGCGCCGTGTTGTGCAACGTCCGCGTTCATCTGTGACATCTGACGCGACTGTGGCGCGTAATGTGACACGAAATCAGCATGCGGAATCGATTCAAACTAATAATTCTAAGGTTGTAACACCGGCACGTTGTTTGGCGGACTATACCGAATGTATGAACAGTTATTGTGAACGGCCAAATACATCGTATAATCGTTGCTATTGCAGTGCAAAATTGTCGCAGATTGATGCCGAATATCGTCCGCAAATTGAAACGCTTATCGGGCAAATATATTTGTTAAAAGAAAACGGTACCACCGATGTATCGGGCATTGATGAATATTGGTCTTCAACTGTTGAACAATATAGCGGTGAAAATCCATGGACAAAAATTGATGATGCGCTGGACATCGATTGGGCTTCGATGGAAAGCAAGGTGCGCGGACAAAATGCGTTTATTACTGCACATGATTATTGTTCGCAGCATATTGCGGGTTGTTTTTATATGGCGTCTAATTTGCGTGATGCATATCGTTCTGCAATTGCCCAAGATTGTGCCACATATAAAGATGGCTTAGAACGGTTAAAAATTATTGCCGAAAGTGTTATAGAAGGTTATAACCAATGATTTCAAAATTTTTTGGTATTGAATATGGTCATGGTGCACGTGCAATTCCTGTTGATGGTGGACCAGCGTTGGCACCAATGGCTGTGCAAAAAATGTTTCCAGATGCCGATTGGAACTTTGTGTCACCATCACATGTTGATATTGCAACATGTATGGCGGACCGATTCGCTGAAAATGCCCCAGTGCAACAAATGATTTATGAAAATACACCAATTGCGCGCCATATTATGATTGGTGGCGATCATTCAGTGAACTTTGGGCATTTTGCTGCATTGGCGGACCGTATGCAAGATGAAGATTTGTGCCTGGTATATGTCGATGCGCATTTTGATATTCATAATCCTGAATCTTCACGGGCCCAGGCATCTGGTTCGCCACACGGGTGCAATGTGCGCGCGCTTATGGGTGACGGGGATGCGCGTTGGATGAATTTGGTTAGACATGTGCCGTCTTTAAAACCAGAAAATGCTTTTTTTATTGGTATTCGTTCGTTTGAACCCGCAGAACTTGAATTTGTGAAAGAACAAAACATATTCGTTCGATTTGCCAACGATGTTCAAACAATGGGTGCGGTGCACGATACGGTGGCAAATGTGCGTGACAAAATAGGGGGTCGGAAATTTGTTTTGTCGTTTGACTTTGACAGCATTGACCCAAAAATTTTCCCAGATGTGTTGGTTCCAGCAGATAACGGCATCGGCATTGATGCTGCAAAATATTTTGTTGAAAGTTTTCGCGATGCTTTCAGTTTAGAATTTGTTGAATATGCACCAAACGGCGATGAAAAATCCGCGGATATTGTGCGCGATTTAATTTCGATTGTTGCAGATTAATAATTATTGTTTTGTAATTTTTCACACATTAAATTATGTCGGTATATGTTGCGTGCCAAATCATCGCTGATAACATGCCAGTCGTTTTCACGACCATAAATTTTTTCGCAAATTGTGGGTTCACAAATATTATTCGGTAATTGTGTATTTTTCGTGCAAGATGTGCCGCACATCAGCAACGCCAGTATGCAAAACTGTTTCATTTATTTTACCTTTGATTTTCGTGTTGATTGCGATTTGTTCGGCGGTTGTGTTTGCAACACGTGCCTGACAACGAACATTTCCTATATTCGCCCCAGCGATATAGGATAAAAAAATTGCGGCACCAATAAGTGCCGCAATATAAATGCGAATTGTATTCATTTCTTACTGATTCATTGAATTAAAGAAATCATCGTTTGTTTTTGTTAAACGCAATTTATCCAGCAAGAATTCCATCGCTTCCAATGTGCCCATTGGATTGATGATGCGACGCAAAACATACATTTTTGACAGTGTATCTTTGCCGACCAACAAATCTTCCTTACGCGTGCCAGATTTTGTAATATCAATAGCTGGGTATACGCGCTTGTCGGACAGTTTACGGTCAAGTATGATTTCGCTGTTACCAGTTCCCTTAAATTCTTCAAATACAACTTCGTCCATTTTGGAGCCGGTATCAATCAAAGCTGTTGCGATGATTGTTAACGAACCGCCACCTTCAATATTACGGGCGGCGCCAAAAAATCTTTTTGGACGCTGCAGTGCATAGGCATCAACACCACCAGTCAAGACCTTACCACTTGATGGAACACAGGTATTATACGCACGACCCAAACGAGTAATAGAATCAAGCAAGATGACAACATCTTGACCCGCTTCGACTAAACGTTTTGCCTTTTCGATAACCATTTCTGCAACTTGAATATGACGCGTCGCTGGTTCATCGAAAGTCGATGAAATAACTTCGCCTTTAACACTGCGTTGCATATCGGTAACTTCTTCGGGACGTTCATCAATAAGCAACACAATCAATTTCACATCTGGATAATTTGTCGCTATTGAATGCGCGATATTTTGCAGCATAACTGTTTTACCAGTACGTGGTGGCGCAACAATCAATGAACGTTGACCTTTACCGGTTGGGGAAATCAAATCGATAACGCGCGCAGAAAGATTGCGTCCCTTATCCTTGTCATCTGGAACTTCCATTTTAAGCATTTCATCTGGATATAATGGTGTCATATCGTCAAATGAAACACGATGACGCAATTTTTCAGGGTCGCCACCATTCACGCGTTCAATTGTTTCCAGTGCGAAATAACGTTCTGATTCATTTTGTGGTGCCTGAATTTGACCTTCAACATAATCACCAGTTTTCAAACCATATTTTTTAATCAGGTTTGGTGATACATACAAATCATCTGGCCCAGCCAAATAATTTGATTCTGGGGCGCGCAGAAAACCAAAACCATCCTGCATGCGTTCCAAAACACCATCGCCAATTAAAGTTATTTTTTTATCCGCGGCATAAACGCGCATAACCGCAAAACGCAGTTGTTGCACATTTAACTGTGAAGGGTTTTCAATACCCATATCTTCAGCCATCTTCAGCAGTTGCTGAGGCGACTTTGCCTTTAATTCATTAATATGCATATATATTCCTTTTGGAAATCGGGTTTCCCGTGCGAACGCACACCCGTATGTTTAATAAGATAGTGTTATTATAGTATAAATTGACAAAAAAGTCAAGGTTTCAAAACAATATCTGCTTTTTTTCTTGATTTCATTGATTTTTTTTGGTCGAATGACATATATAAGCAAGAACTAACCGAAAGGATATAACGATGGCAGGCAGCATAAATAAAGTGATATTGGTTGGTAATGTGGGGCAAGACCCCCAGGTTCGCACAATGCAAAGTGGACAAAAAGTGGTCAGTTTTTCACTGGCTACATCGGACCGCTGGCGTGACCGTGCAACAGGTGAACAAAAGGAACAGACCGAATGGCACCGGGTCGTAATATTTAACCCAAGTTTGGTTGATGTTGCGGAACGTATGTTGCAAAAGGGAACCAAGTTGTATCTTGAAGGTTCATTGCGTACACGCAAATGGCAAAATCAACAGGGCGTTGATACATTTACAACCGAAGTTGTTTTGAATCCATATGCGGGTCAAATGATAATTTTGTCCGGGGCAAAATCTGTTGATAATGCGGGTGGTGAATCACAGCCAACCCCGTCGCAACCAGTCGAAGAAATAACCCCGTCACAAATTGACGATGATATTCCATTTTAATGATATTGTTGTATATTGGGTTTATAAAAAACCACCGCAATCGCGGTGGTTTTTTTATTGTCTTATATTGCCCGCTTATAACAAAATGGAATTTTGTTTTCCATGAAACTATACAAACAACAATAAAAACAAACATATTTGAAATTACTTAATTTTTTTAAAGACCTGAAAAATATTTTTAATAAAAATATTCAGTAAAAACAAACAAATAACCCATGGTTCGACCGTATCATTTAAACGGTGGTTAAAATGATACGTTTTTTACTGTTGACATAACCCTGGAAAACTGGGAAAATATTGGGTGAAAGAACCGCATCATCTTAACCACCGTTAAGATGGCAAGGTCAAGAAATACAAGGGGGAAAGGGGTATGTTTAAATCAATTTTACGATTCGTTGGGTTGTGTTTATTTTTGGTAATTACCAGCGGTAATGTTTTGGCAGATACTTTACCATCAACCGACCCGTGTTATAATAAAACATACGTGGGACCTGGCGGTGGCAACATAAGTTGTAATGAGTATACATCTGGTTGGGGTAAGTGTTATATGGTAAGTGCCAATAAATGTGAATTTTGGTGCTCGACCAAGAACAGGTTTCGTTTGGCATATACCGATGATACTACAAATAGCAGTGCGTCAGAAATTACAACCAGTTCAAAGTGGACGTGTATGACAGGATATTACTTTGAAAGCCGTATATCTTGTGGAACCGAGGCCACATCAACAGACGGCCAAACATATTATAAAAATGAATCGTATTTAGATTGCAGATTGAAAGCTTATATGGGTTCTTCATATCCTCTTGCTGGGGGTGTTAGTAGCGATGATGCGTATCTGGTATTTAAGTTGGATCCAAATATGACATTTTGTCAGGATTGTTCATCATATGGCAGTTATGGTTTTGATGTAAAAGCAAATAAACCCTGGAATGCATATTATGCACATACGTACTATCCGTATTGGATTTTGGCATCAAGAGACTATAAATGTGCTGCGGGTTATCGTGTTAATTCTGGGGCCAGACAGTGCTATGATGGTGACGGTGACGTGGGTCGTATCAGATCAGATGATGTTTGCACCACCAGGGACAGTGATTTGTATACATCGTACCCTAACTGTGCAGTGTGCCCAGATGGAACATATAGATCGAGTCCAAGCAGTTCGACATCTTGTACAAGTGTGCCAGCAAATTCCACATCAAGCAGTGACCGAACGGATTTTTTATGTAATGCAGGGTATTATCGGTGTGCCAGCAATATTTGTTGCTTTTGTCCGTGGAAGGGTGATGGATCTTCTGATGGTGTGACTTCGACTGCGGGGGCCACAAACGTTTCACAGTGTTATTATTTGGGAAGTAGTGCAGGTTCCCAAACTGACGGAACAGGGACTTATACACAAGGTGGAACTTGTAATTTTGATATGAGTGCTTCCAGTCGAATTAATATGTACGTGTTGTTTCAAAACTGCAACGATTTGGACGCATTAATAAAAGGATCAGGTGGTGGATGCGAAAGATATTGTACTGCTATTGGGGCCATGTATGATGGTTGGGGTGCGTGTGTAAATAATTGTAAAGGTTTTATCTCTTCCGTGTGCCCCATGAGTAACAATAATACTAATATGTATTGTGGGCTAACTACTGACCCCGTCGAGGAAGGTTCTGCGGTACTGTTTAATGGTATTATGCAGAATTTGCCTGCTGGTATGAATTGTTATTCAACCAGTGTTTCTTATGCGTATTAATGTGAACCATAATGAAATATATGTTTGTCATTGTAAGCAAAGTAAGGAATGAACTGGTTCCTTGTGTTGAATTGACGCGACGGCATCAATGTCAGGGAATATTTTGTCTTGCAAAACAAAAAACGCACCATCTGGTGCGTTTTTTATTTTTATCCCAGTTGCGCCCTTGAAATTTTAACTTTTTTATTGTAAAATGCACGCAACGCGCCCATGGCTCAACTGGATAGAGCAACAGATTTCTAATCTGTGGGTTGCAGGTTCGAGTCCTGCTGGGCGCGCCATAAATTCAAACCACCGCCAGCTGTGGTGTTTTTTGTTGTCATTGTAAATGCAGTAAAATAATTCCATTTTGTTATAAGTTTTTGTTCCTGTAACACAATCGTAATTGTTGTGTTAGTATTGTGTTGAATACAATAAAGGGTAAACATATGAAAAAATTTTTTACTTTTATCTTTGCAATGGTTGTGTCGTTTATACCGGGTATTATCGGTGTAATCTTTACGCCGTATGGCAATTCAAATGTTTGGTATAACGCGTTACAGAAATCTGTGCTGACGCCCCAGGGTTGGGTGTTTGGTGTCGCATGGACTATTTTGTATTTCTTGTTGGGTATCGCGTTATATTTGATTATTGTCAAAGAAAAAACACGTATCAATAAATCACATGCGTATTGGTTGTTCTTTGGACAAATGGTATTGAATACATTATGGTCGTATGTGTTCTTTGGTGCGCACATGGCGGCATTGGCATTGTTAGTTTTGGTGATGTTGATAGTTGTGTCGATTTATATGGAACGCGCATTCCGTCCAATAAGCCAGACCGCAGCATACTTGGTATGGCCGTATATAATATGGATGTGCTTTGCAACATACCTGAATGCATCAATAATGTTTTTGAATTAAAAAAAGACCGACATTTGTCGGTTTTTTAAATCTTTAAGATACGATATTTGGCATCGCCGATATTAAGGTATTGCAGCCCCAATTCTTCGACATAATCTGGCGATGCATTACGCAGTAATTGCAAATGTTGTTCCAATTTATCGCGTACCATTTGTCGTTCGGTTAATTCGGCACGTTCGCGATTCAAGTTCCATGCATTCATTACAAAGCGTTGGACATTCATATTGCCCATAAACATACGAATGAACATCAATGTCGCAATAATAGTAAACACAATGCCCAATTTGCCGTGTGTGCCACCAGTCCATGCGCGTCCGATAAACCCAAAGAAATTTTTGATTTTTTCCTTCATGCGTGTCATTATATCACAAATGTTTGGTAATAATCAAATTTTTGCTGCACCACTGGCTGGCGTAACGGACAAACCGTTTCGTCGCGTTGTTCGTGAATTTTCGCCAGAATCGCCAATGGTGACAGAAATGATTTCGTGTCATTCGCTGGTCGAAGCGCACAAAAATTGTCCGCGTAATTTTGACCGGTATGATGACGAGGGGCAAATTGGTGCGCAAATTTTTGGGGCAGATGTTGCATTGATGGCGGATGCTGCAAAAATTTTACAAGATGCTGGTGCAAAATGGATTGATATAAATATGGGCTGTCCGGTGCCAAAGGTTGCAACCCGTGCAAATGCCGGCGCATATCTTATGCGTGATCATAAATTGGCGGGCAAAATAATGTCGGCGGTGGTTCGTGCAGTACAAATACCAGTATCAATTAAAACGCGTCTTGGGTGGGACGATAAACACATAGATTGGATGGATTTAATTAATATAGCGGCAGATTGCGGGGTACGCTTTGCCGCACTGCACGGACGAACACGTGCGCAATTATATTTGGGACAATCGCATTTGCCAGATGTTCATGGAACCCCAATTCCAATTATTGCAAATGGTGATATTCGAACCACTGCCGATATGCAAAATGCCGAAAATTTGGGATACAACGGTGTTATGATCGGGCGTGGGTTACTTGGGCGACCATGGATATTGAACGAACTGGCTGGGGGTGGGGCGCCACAAAATATCGGGTTGGTTGTATTGCGCCATTTGGAATATACGATTGAATACTATGGTGCAAAAACTGCGGTTATGATGTTTCGCAAACATGCCGCATGGTACAGCGCGGGTATGCCAAATTCGTCTGAATTTCGTGTGCGTGTGAACAGTATTTTTGCCCCAGACGAATTAAAAGCAGAAATTTCTAAATTTTGGGGTTGCGAATTGAATATATAGATTCTATGATAATACTAAAAATCGGGGGTTAACATGGACGAAATTATCAAAGATACAGATATTATTGATATAACAAAGACAGAGGGTATGACCGCGGGTGAAATGTTGCGTAATGCACGTACAACCGGACGCCGGAAACGTGAAATGCAGACTATTGCGAAACAGTTATGCATTCGCGAAGATTTCTTACAGGCATTGGAAGATGGTAATTACGCCGCCTTGCCAGAGGTTGTGTATATTTTGGGTTTTGCGCGCAATTATGCGATTGAATTGGGTTTGGATCCAAAAGTTGTCATTGAAAAAATTAAGCATGAATTGGGTTTGAATAACGAATGTCGCCTATCAAATGAAGATTCTGTGTTTGCCAATAAAAAAGGCGAGGCCGAATGTGCCAAACGCGAATTGCCAAAGGTTATGCCGTTGTTAAAAAAAGCATGGGCATACATCGTTAAAAACTGGAAATGGTCGGCGGGAATTGCTGGTGGTGTGTTGCTGCTTATTATCATATTGGTTGTTGCTTTTTCTGGTAGTGGTAATAAAGCGGCGGACTTGTCTGCTGGGACACAGGTTGTTGCATCAAATGACCCAAGTGAACCTGCGTACACTCAACCAGTGCGCGAAAGATTTGGTATTAAAAATCGCGACAAGGCAACAATAATATTACAGGCAAACAAAAATGCTGGCGAAGTTGGCACATGGGTGCAAATTGAAGATGCGCGCGGTAAAAAAGAAATAAGCCAGATTTTATTCCCGGGCGATATATTCTATATGCCGGTTGGTAACGGGTATAAGGGAACGTTTGGTAATGTTGCAGGAATTGATTTTTGGGTAAATGGGGTGTTGGCGCCGACTGTGCGCGCCAGTCGTAATGCCAAGGTCGCAATAACGGCGGAAAACCTGTTGACCCCGGCAAGTAAATAAGAAAAACCGCCGTTGTGGCGGTTTTTTGTTCGTAATCAGTTGAAAAATCAAACTTTTGCTATATATTATTTCGTGTTATGAGTGGCGTTATAAAAATTCGCGGTGCACGCGAAAATAATCTTAAAAATATAGACCTGGACATACCAAAAAATAAATTGGTGGTCTTTACTGGCGTATCCGGTTCGGGTAAATCGTCACTGGCCTTTAATACCATTTATGCCGAAGGTCAACGCAGATATGTGGAATCACTTTCTTCTTATGCGCGACAGTTTTTGGATATGCAGAAAAAACCCGATGTTGATATGATAGAAGGTTTATCGCCGGCAATATCTATTGAACAAAAAACTACATCAAAAAATCCGCGTTCAACCGTTGGAACAGTGACCGAAATTTATGATTATCTGCGTTTGCTATGGGCGCGTATTGGGGTGCCACATTCGCCCGTAACAGGATTACCAATTAAATCACAAACAATCGCAGAAATGGTCGATTGGACAATGAAAATGCCGACGGGTACAAAATTTTATGTAATGGCCCCATTGGTGCGTGAACGCAAGGGCGAATATAAAAAAGAGTTAGCATTTCTTGTGAAGCAGGGTTATGTCCGTGCTATTGTCGATGGCGAATTGTATGATTTGGCATCTGTGCCACCGTTGGATAAAAATAAAAAGCATAATATTTTCGTAATTGTTGATCGGTTGGCTATACCAGCATCTGATGCGTCAGACACAGATTTGGAAGAGTTTCGTTCGCGTCTTTATTCTTCGTTTGAAGGCTCACTGCGTCTTGTCCCAGGTTCCGTTTTGGTGCGTCGTTTGGATACAGATGAAGACACACTTTATTCACAGAATTATGCTTGCCCTGTCAGCGGCTTTACTGTTCCAAAGATTGAACCCCGACTGTTTTCGTTTAATGCACCAATGGGTGCGTGCCAGGCATGTGATGGTTTGGGGGTACAATTAAACATTTCGCCGGACTTGGTTGTGCCAGACCCATCGAAATCAATTCTTGGGGGGGCGATTGCACCATGGTCGCGTGGCGGAATGCTGACACAATATGACCACTTGCTTGATGCGTTGCATAAAAAATACAAAATTCCATTAAGCAAACCATGGCACACATTAACCGCAGAACAGAAAAACATCGTTTTATATGGCACTGGTGATGAAGAAATCAAAATAAACTGGAACGGGTTCGTTTACGAAAAGCCGTATGAGGGGGTTATACCAAACCTTGAACGGCGTTGGCGGGAATCTGATTCGGATATGATGCGTGCGGAAATTGCAAAGTATCAATCTGAAAAACCATGCCCAGTTTGTCATGGAAAACGTCTTAATATCCAGGCGTTGTGTGTGAAAATAAATGGTGCAGATATTATTGATGTATGTGATATGTCTGTTGATGATTCGGTTGCTTGGTTTAACGACTTGCCGAATCATTTAACCCAAAAAGAAAATGATATTGCGCGTGTGATTCTGCGCGAAATAACAAGCCGTCTGTATTTCTTGCAAAATGTTGGATTGGGATATTTGACGATGTCGCGTATGGCGGGAACTTTGTCGGGTGGTGAATCACAACGAATTCGCTTGGCGTCACAGATAGGTTCTGGGTTGTCTGGCGTTTTGTACGTTTTGGATGAACCGTCAATCGGTTTGCATCAAAGCGATAATGACAAATTACTTGATACATTAAAAATGTTGCGCGACAAAGATAATACGGTCATTGTTGTCGAACATGACGAAGACGCAATGCGCGCCGCCGATTATTTGGTTGATATTGGTCGTGGCGCGGGAATAAATGGTGGTAATGTTATTGCCGCAGGCACACCAGATAAAATTATTAAATGCAAAGATTCTCTGACTGGACAATATTTATCTGGTAAACGGAAAATTGAAGTACCAAAAAAACGCAGGTCAGGTAATGGTAATTCCATTACAATTACGGGTGCGCGCGCGAATAACCTTAAAAACATAGATGTTGAATTTCCGTTGGGTAAATTTGTAGCACTGACCGGGGTGTCGGGTTCTGGAAAATCGACATTGTTATTGAACACTTTATATCCGGCTTTAATGCGCGCGTTATATAATTCCAAGATAGAGGCCGGTGCACATGACATAATTCGCGGTATGGAAAATGTAGACAAAGTTGTTGATATTGACCAATCACCAATCGGACGCAGTCCGCGCAGCAATCCAGCAACATACACCGGTGTGTTTACTGACATTCGTGATTTCTTTGCGGAACTGCCGGAATCTAAGGCGCGCGGATATACATCTGGTCGTTTTTCATTTAATGTTAAGGGTGGTCGATGCGAAGCATGCCAGGGTGATGGGCAAATCAAAATAGAAATGAACTTTCTGGCGGATGTGTATGTTGAGTGTGATAAATGCCATGGTGCGCGTTATAACGATGAAACATTATCAGTTAAGTATAAGGGTAAATCGATTGCGGATGTTTTGGATATGACGGTCGAAGAAGCATATAGATATTTCATAAATGTTCCAAAAATTAAACGCAAATTGGAATTGTTGCGGCGCGTTGGGTTGGATTATATCAAACTGGGACAAAGTTCGCTTGATTTATCGGGGGGTGAAGCACAACGTATTAAACTGTCGCGGGAACTAGCGGCACGAAGTACGGGGCAAACAATCTATATTTTGGACGAACCAACAACTGGGCTGCATTTCGAAGATATTAAATTGTTATTATCGGTGTTGCATGAACTGGTTGATGCAGGCAATACAGTGATAGTTATTGAACATAATTTGGAAGTTATTAAAACGGCTGATTGGATTATTGATTTGGGACCTGGCGGTGGTGTAAATGGCGGAAAGGTCGTTGCAACAGGAACCCCAGAACAAGTTGCCGCAGAGCAAAAATCATTAACCGGAAAATATCTTAAGAAGTATCTGGACAAATCGAAATCAGTAAAATAAAATCATCAAGGACACAAAGGAGTAATAAATGTTCGGTTTTGGAAAAAAGAAAGTTGCACCAGCAAATACAGACGCAAATATCGAAAATGATATCAAAGAACCAAAAATGCCATCTGGTATGAAGGAAACAGCTCAACGCATGATGTCTGGTCAATTTGATTTGAACGATATGTTGGCACAATTAAAACAGATTAAGAAAATGAGCAATTTTAGCGGTCTGTTAAAAATGGTTCCGGGTATGTCGGGCGCTGTCAATGCGATGAAGGAAAAAATCAAAGACGGCAGTGTTGATGCTCAAATCAAGATTTTAGAGGCGATGACCGCCACCGAACGTGCCGACCCAGAAAAGATTTTTGCTAATGCGAAAACTCGTATTGCCGAAACAGCGGGTTGCACAGTCCGTGATGTTGAACATATTATTAAGCAATACACAAAAATGAAACAGCAAATGGCGATGATTCAACGCATGGGCGGAATGGAGGCCGTTATGCAACGTATGCAAAATGCGGGTGGGGGCGTTCAATAAATGGGAACAGATGCATAAAAGAAAACAGGTTGTTACGATGGCAATAATCAAAGATTTCATAGATAACATTTTCAATAACCCACCGATTTGTGTTGAACCGCCGCGTTCTGTAAAGGTGCATTACAGTGATGTTGGAACGCGGCTTGAAGCATACAATGTAAGGGTTTATTACAAAAATGGCCAACGCAAAGATTTTACTTTCCCCATAGACAACGACCATTGGAAAATAGTTTCCAGTGGAAAAGCATATAATCGGGCATATGCTTTCTACACACGTAAATTAGAAAAAATAGCTGCACGGAACGAAAAGACCAAATAAGAAAGTTGCGTAATATAAGGATATAAATAAAATGGCTAGTTTTATTGTAAATGTTATAAAAAATACTTTTAGTCCAACACCAGTGGGTATAACTTTTCCAAGAAGGTTTAATGTTGAGACCAGGACTGGTGGTGAACAAATTGAGGCGTATCACATACTTGTAACATATAAAAACGGAAGAATCAAAGGTTTCTCGTTCCCTGTGGGTGATGACAGAAGTGGCGCATACATGCGGGCAAACAAATTTTATCTTCGTCAAAAAGAACGGGTTAATGCATATTACACATTACATAGCAATGAAAATACTAAATAAGAAAATTGCACAGCATAAATCTTCGGTTGCGTGGCTGCAACGGCAGGCGTCTGACCCATATGTTGCGCGTGCGCACGTGGATGGTTATCGGGCGCGGGCGGCATATAAACTGATTGAAATGAACGAACGTTTTCATTTCCTGAAAAATGGCCAGGTTGTTGTTGATCTGGGTGCCGCACCGGGTTCGTGGTCACAGTATGTCGCCCGTGAATATCCAAAATCAAAAATTTTCGCGATGGATTTGCTGGAAATAAAGCCGATTCCAAATGTTACTTTTTATCAGGGCGATTTTACAACCGATGAAGCTTTGCGCTGGTTGGAATCTGAGCTGGGGTTGAAATCCGATGAAATTGGTAATGGAACAGCGGATGTTGTGTTGTCGGATATGGCGCCGAATACGGTTGGACATAAAAAGACAGACCATTTGCGCCAAATGGTATTGTTGGAATATGCGCTGGATTTTGCGTTACATGCGTTAAAGCCGGGTGGGGTAATGGTTGTGAAATCATTTACTGGTGGTTCAACTGGCGATTTGATTCGCGAAATAAAGAAACATTTTAACGATGTTCATCACATAAAACCACCAGCATCCCGCAAGGATAGTGTCGAAATGTTCATTGTCGCGACGGGTTTCCACAAATAAAAAACGGCAAAACGCCGTTTTTTATCTTATCTTTTCAAATCTTGCCTGCATTGCGTGGGTCCACGCGTTGCGTATTTCCAAAAATTTTCTTGTTTCCTCAATCTTTTGCTTATAGCCATTGATATTATCCTGGCACCGCGTAATCTTACGCTGTTTTTCAATGATAGACATGTTGTCATCGGCCTGGATACGCTGGATTTGCGTGTTCATCCTGTCAATATAATCAAAGCATTGCTCAACCATTTTATAGTGCTTATCATACTCACCAGCAATAGATGGGAATAAGTTTATTTTTTTGACATCATCCATGGCTCGCCCCCTTGGTTATGGTTAAAAGTCAGTGTCTTTGTCTCCTTACACTTATAACATAGTGCATATATTCCGTTTGTCAATATATAACGGCTATTTTTGAAAAGAATTTTTTTAGATTTGATTTTTATTTTAATATTGGTAACCTATACAATCACACATTAGGGAAGTTTATGTCAGTCAAAGCAAAACGAATATTCAAGCGGATTATCAGTTACGCAGGAATTTTCTTTTTTATTGTTGCCGCATTTATGTTGTGGTGGCAGCTACGCAATTACAGCATTTATGACATTGCGCATACAATGTTAAACATTCCATTTGTCAATTTAGCAATGGCATGTTTGGCATGTTTGGCGGGGTATTTTGCATTATCACTGTATGATTTTTTGGCGTTGAACTATGTGGGTGAGGCGAAAAAGGTCGTGTGGTGGAAATGGATGCTGGCTGGAATGTTGGGATTTGCAATAAGCAACAATGCTGGACACGCAGTCGTTTCTGGGGGGGCGATTCGATACCGTTTGTATACCCGTTGGCGTATTCGTGGTGGTGACATTGTGAAAATGCTGACAATTTCTGGTATTACATATACTTTGGGTTGCGCGGCAATATTTATCATTGGCTATTTTCTTATACCACCAGAATTTTTTGAACAGTCGACCGGTGCAAATATTGGTTTTTCGGCAATATTTATTGGTTGTTTAACTGCGATAATTGCATATTTTGCGGCAACGGTTTTGTTCCACGGAAAAAGTATTCGGGTTGGCAAACTGCATTTTGATGTTCCTACAACTAAGTTGGCAGCATTTCAGATGTTGTTGGGGGTCGTGGACGGTTTGTTGGCTGGATTGGTGTTATATGCATGTTTGCGACCGTTTTGGGATATTCCGTTTGGAACATACATTGGGTTCTTTATTATCGCGCAAAATACCGGTGTGTTCAGCCAGGTTCCAGGTGGAATCGGTGTGTTTGAAAGTATTTTTTTGATTGCTTTGCCTGATAATGTTGATAAAGCAGCGGTTTTTGGTGCATTGTTGGCATACAGAATCATTTATTATGTGTTGCCATTGATTGGTATCGGCGGATTGTTCTTTGTCTATGAACGGTGGTTGCGTGCGCACATTAAGCGCATTTTGGCAGAAGCCAAGGAAAAAATGGACACTGTCAAAGGTAAAATTGAACAGCGTTTACCCCATCGCCACGATAAAAAATAAATACCTTGAAAATTTAGTTCGGCTCGTGCTATGATAGACCCTGTCGTATGATGATAGGGTTTAACAAAAATGTTTATGTTATCGCTATTTTCTGAAATCCGAATGACGCTGATGATTATCGTGGCGCAATTCCTTGGCATGGGCTTGGACGCCCCATGGGAACGGATTATCATTGCGTACGACCCCAGCATAAAAGGATTACAAAATGTCAAAAAAAATATATGTGGATGCAGTCCACCCGGAAGAAACGCGTGTTGTTGTCGTGGATTCGGCAACGAACCGGGTTTCTGATTTTGATGTTGAAACAACCACTAAGCCCCAGATAAAAGGGAACATTTATCTGGCAAAGGTTATTCGGGTTGAACCATCATTACAAGCCGCTTTTGTTGATTATGGTACGGGTAAAAATGGATTTTTGCCGTTTTCGGAAATTCATCCGGACTATTATCAAATAACAGCGGATCAAAAGAAAAAACTTATCGAATTGGCACATGCGAACATCGTTGACGATGATGACGATCCTGACGATGAAAATGACGAAGTCGCCGAATACGATGATGCTTCTGCGGGCGAAGATAACAAGGAATTTACCAAACGCGCTCACGAATTTAAGATACAAGACGTTATAAAACCAAAGCAAATTTTGCTGGTCCAGGGGGTTAAGGAAGAACGTGGTCAAAAGGGCGCGTCTATGACGACATATCTGTCGTTGGCGGGTCGTTTTGCGGTTTTAATGCCGAATTCGCGTAAGCGCAACAGTTACGGTATTTCCAAGAAAATTTCGGATCGTGGTGAACGCGCGCGTTTGCGTGACATCTTGCATGCATTAAAAATTCCAAAGGGCATGACGGTTGTATTGCGTACCGCCGCCATGGAAGCTAAGGGTGAAGATATTGCTGCGGATTACGACTATCTGGTGAATTTGTGGAATGAAATTCGCAAAACGACCCTGGAATCTGTCGCGCCAGTGACAATCCATACTGAAGATTCGCTTTTGCGTCGTGTGGTTCGTGATTTCTTGTCTGATAAAGAAGATGTCTTGACCATCCAGGGTGATGAAGCGTTTGATGCAGCCAAAACATATTTTCAGCAAATGTATGGTCGTACACCAAAGAAACAGTTGGTAAAATATAACGACCCAGCTGTTCCAATTATGGTCAAGGCGGGCGTTGAAAAGCAGTTGGAAGGTTTGCATGGCCCATATGTCGTGTTGCCATCTGGTGGTTCGATTGTTATTAATCAAACCGAAGCCATGGTGACGATTGATGTTAATTCGTCCCGCGCCATAAAGGAAAAAGACATTGAACAAACAGCGCTAAACACCAATTTAGAGGCCGCCGAAGAAATCGCTTTACAGTTGCGTCTGCGTGATTTGGCGGGCATTGTTGCAATTGACTTTATTGATATGGAAGAAGAACGCAATAATCGCAAATTGGAAATGAAAATGCGTGAGGTTATGAAGCGTGACCGTGCACGCACCCAGGTTGCAAAAATCAATGCATTTGGTGTGTTGATGTTGTCGCGCCAACGTCTGCGCAGCAGTTTCCTTGAATCGTCTTATATCGCTTGCCCGCACTGTATGGGGGCGGGGGTTGTGCCATCTATCCAGACGGCATCGATTATAATGTTCCGTCATCTGCAAGAAAAATTGCTGGCAAAGTCAGCGGAAAAAATTATTATGACGGTTCCGACCGATGTGGCGATTTACCTGTTGAACAATAAACGGGCGGAATTAGCGGATATGGAACGCGAATTTGAAACTGAAATCGTGATTGTTGGTGACGACAGCATGATGAATATTGACCAGTATTCAATTCAACGCGTTGCGCCAGAACAAAACAAGACCGATGATTTGTTAATGGCGCATGAACCATCAACAGATGCGAAAAAGAAAAACGCACAGCATGTTGATGCGAAAAAGACAACAATGAACGCGCCGCGCCGCAAACGCAAGATGCAGCAAAGCAAAAAACAATCAATTTGGCAAAAATTGGTTGGTTAAGTGGCTCGCGTTAGTTAATCGATTAAAACCGCCCGATTGGGCGGTTTTTTTATTGTTGAAAACATCGTAAAAACGAACCGTATTGAAATTACTTGATTTTTTAAAAGTCCCGAAAAAATGTTTTTGGCAAAATTATTCCGTGAAAACAAAAGGTTAACTCGAAATTCGACCGTATCATTTAAACGGTGGTTAAGATGATACGGTTTTTACAGTTGACATTTTCCCAGAAAACCGGGGTTGTGTCAACCATAAAAACCATATCATCTAGACCACCGTTAAGATGGCAATGCTGTGGAAACCAAGGGGGAAAGGGGTATGTTCAAATCAATTTTACGATTCGTTGGAATATTCGTGTTTATGGGTGCAATCACATCATCTGCATTTGCGGTATCACCAAGTGATTGTTCCTCAACACAATTTTTTAATCCATTTACACAAAGTTGTGTTAGTTGTTCAGAGTCGTTCATTAGCGGTCGTTATTCGTCATGTGGTAATGGTTCGCTAACTTGTAAACTGGGATATTATCAGGCAAGCATTTATTGGATATTGTCTGGCAATACCGCATCTCAATATCTTTTTTGTCAAGAGTGTCCCGACCGTTATGATGTTGAAAATAAAATTGATGGTGTAAATGCGACTAGTATGTATGGAACTGGTGCCTGGGGCAGTAATAGTGATGTCGCCACACGTTGTAGATATTCGGTTACAAATGTTACGGAATCGTCGGGCTGTAAATATACACTTTCCAATGTTCCAAATATGAACAGTGGTAGCAATTGTATCAGCGGTAAACATTACACGAACGTGTCATTCCCGTCGGTACAATCAACATATGGAAATCCGTATTCATCGTATGATTTGCACGCGTATTGCGGTTCGTGCGAAGCGTTTTCTTGTGACCATATTGTGACAAAAACATATACATATGTTCCAGGTAATTACTATGTTACAAATAATGGAACATCGTCCGCACAATGCAAACCGTGTGCTTCTGGAACATGGTCTGTCAGTGGCAGTGGTGATAATGTTCCAACAGAATGCCAAACAGTTCCAGAAAATGCACATGTGAAATCTGATGGCGGTTGGGAATGTGATGGAATTTATTATTTGTCTGGGAACCAATGTGAAAAATGCCCATATACTGGTGGAAGTGTGACATGGGGTATGACAACGGGGTTAAAAGGCGCTATGGAATGTTATCTTGTGCCTGGAAGTTCTTTTCAGGATGATACTGGTGATTATACAAATAATGCAGCATGCTACTATTCTGGCAGTGTACCACAATTTTATTATCGGGTATTAAAAGCGGGCAACAGTAGTTGTTCGACTTGTTATAGCAAAGTAATAGAA
>Ga0265300_10000837_pt1 | contig 30938 bp, 25 predicted proteins | sample AusTroGonzalo_MG_FD_193482 | JGI IMG/M metagenome (GOLD analysis project Ga0265300, IMG submission 193482) | Bovine rumen microbial communities from tropical cattle in Woodstock, Queensland, Australia - Gonzalo_03 | ecosystem: Host-associated > Mammals > Digestive system > Stomach > Rumen ...
AAGTCGAAACTGATTGTCCAATCACATTCACAATGAGATGTGAGTTTAGTACTATAGGACTCTATGATCTTTCAGTTCCAAACCCAGGCGAATACAGACTACTTACTCCAGCTTCAAACAGAATCGCGATACCAATATTCTCGGACATTGTGAACGATGCTGATTTCCCTCTCCAATATGGGTGGAAGATACTGGCTAAGCCAATCTGTAAACTTGACTGGGGAGAAACTGAAATTGATATCAGCAAAATATTCGGATATGGTTTAACCCATATGATTGACTATCATTTGGAAAATCATATTCCGGTTGAAAACTTTTTGTGTGTGAAACTCAGACAGAACAGATGTTTAATAGATGAAGGATATTATGTTGATTGGGTAACCAAGAAACTGGTATTCACATCTGTTTCATACACACATACATATCGAATGTTAGTTGCTGTTAACAATCTCTATGTAAACAACATGCTGACTGAAATGTATGGAAAACAAGGAAAAGAAAACTAATTTAATAGAAAGGATGTATCTATAATGAAAGATATGAACTTCTTCGGTTCAGCTGAACCAATCCAAGAATCTTACAACGCAGGCAGCTCAAGCTTCCGTGATCTCTTCGACGGCAAGTTCAACTCATTCGACCCAGCAAACGTTGTTACTGGTAACAACTCACTCAAGAGCGGTCAGTTCCTCAAGGAAGTTGAAGAAGGACCAAACAAGATCGGTTACAAGAACAACGGCCCTGCTATGACTCCAAAGCCAGGCAAGTTCTTCGACTAATATTTTTATAACGGCTGATTTGCTAAATTGCTAAAACGTGATGAGGCATGGGGCCTTGAGCCCCATGCTTATTTGCGTTTTTATCACTTTTATGAAAGGAGAGGATAATATGGTAGATTTAAGTAATGTCATTATGGAAGATGGTATGACTGCTAAACAACGTAATGCATTAAAAACTAGCAAGTTTGCTTTAGTATATAAAGATGATAAAGGAAAGACTGTACGGAAATATCCTGTTCATGATGAAAAACATGTAAAGGCTGCATCAAGATTGTTTCCTCGTGGAGTTCCTGAAGATTATCAAGGTCAAGTTGCTCGTAGAATCCTTAAGGAAGCTAGAAAGTATAAGCTTGATACATCTGGATGGGATACAGTAAACAAAGCAGCTGGTCGAGAAGTTATCAATGAATTTGATAATCCAATCGATGCTGTTAAGTATCATATTGACGGTAGTATGGACTTTAAGAAGTCTATTGTAAAAGTTGATATGTTTACTTCTGGATCATTACGTGAATCTATAAAGCAACTTGAAAGACCAAATCTGAAACCTACTATGTTTATCGGATTCATGGATCCTGAAGATGTAAACAGATGTGAGTTTAAGGATCTTGAGAAACATGTTGTTTACGCAACAGATACTGGTATGTTATATTCCTCATTCTTTAATTCATTTGCTCGTAGAAATGAAGTATCTAATATAGCATCATCTGTTGATACTTTATTAAATGATCTTCAGAACAAAAAGGTTACTGAACTTCATATACCTGCTCATATGAAAGACTGTATGATTTTATTGGAATCTAATGAAAGAACTATTCATAGTAAAGGCAACGTTCCAATGAAATTGGTATGTGAAAATGGATGCTATATGAATACATACTATTCATATTTCGCAATCTATGAAGCTTTTGAATTTAAAAAGAATATGTTATTCCGTAACATATCTGAAATATTATTGGAAACATTTGATGGTGATGAAAGTCACTTTGATTTTGAGAACATTGAAGTTGTACAAGAAACATTTGGTTCTGCGAATATTAATATTCGTTTCCGTTATGATAATGAACCATTCATCGTTGTTGTACCAACTTCATCGATGAAAACATCACCTGCTAAAATATTCCATGAAGGTTCAAGAAATGAGGAATCTGAAATGAATACTGATGAAGAAACAACACCATCTTCTTCAGAAGAAACTACTGTCGAAGATAATACTCCTAATGAAGAAGTAAAGGTTGAACACTGTGCTGGAGCAAATGGTTTTGGTATCTGTTATCAAGAGATGGATGACTCTGGTCTTATTAAGGTTAATGATGTTCCACATTCTAAGATGTACTTTGGATCATGCAAAGACTTTGGTAATAACATGCTCAAGTTAAAGAATCCAAGATTATTTGTTACACCATTCAAGGGTATTGCATCAATCTTTACAACAGATCGTAGGAGATACAATATACCTCCAGGAAAGAGTGTAAACCTTGCATATGATGAATGGCATGCTAATGACTTGGAAGAACCATTTGAGGATATTCATGTTATCGTTGAAGGTATGCCTGATTACGAGGATCGTACATTTGAATCAACTGGTTGGATTTATGGTATCGATGTTGATAAACTGAGAGATCATATCTATCAAGAACCATGGATGGATTCAAAGAAAGAATTCTTAATCTGTGATGTTCCTGAGATACCGATTGCTGAAAAGTTACGTGTTGAACCACTTGTACATGTACGTGGTGGAGAAGAACGTAAATCACCTCAAGGATTTAATGAATATTCATTATATCATAATCATAGTGTACCTATTACTGAAAAGAATGTACGTAAGTACATGAAGAATGGTACTGCTGAACTTACAATGCCATTACAGCATCTGAAGTTAAATGAACATGTTAATGGATATATCTGGGATAACCGTCGTGGAGATATAACTGCATACGTTGCGGTAGAAAACAAGGATGATGATAACTGGATTCGTGCAATAAATGCTAAACAAGCTTATCAGGAAGCTGGACTTTATGATTACTTACTGAAGTTTGCTGAAAAAGAATTGGGTGCTGATCATATCATTGTAAATGAATCTGATTATTCATTATTATCAGCTTGCACTGAAAATGGCTGGGTCAGAACTAATAATGAAGATGGAACTATTCTTTTTACAAAGGTTTATGCTGAAAGTACAGATCCTGAAGATTATGAAGATATTCATGATCATCAAAATGATGAAGATGATATCTTTAATGAAGCTGCTTATACTAATTCAGGCATCAACCGTGCAAATATTCGTCCAGTCAAAATAGTATATCGCAGATTCTCAACTAAGAATGATGAACAATATGAACCAATCAAAAAGTTCTGGGAAATTTCTGATAAGTATTTTCCAAAGCCTCACATGACATGTGGATTTGGATGGGACTGGACAGATAATCCTGACTTTGCATATGGTATTATCATTAATGAAAAAGAGATACCTGAAGAATTTATGCCAGAACTTAAAGCAGCTTTCCCAGATGCTGAGCTTGATGAGAATTTCTTAATTCCAAAACAATATGAAGAATCATTTAATTGTGCTTTGGCTAAGTGTCAAGAAACATATGACAAGATTTGGGATAAAGGCCCATTAGTATGTGAACTTGAAGAATACCCATCTGAAGGTCAAATGAAGATCTCAGTTATCTATAAAAAGAATGTAGAAGAACTTCATGAAGAATTAGCTAAGTATATTAAAGATGTTAAAAAGGATAAAGAAGAACCGATCCAAGAAGCATTCTTTGGCATTGGATTCGGTAATCTCAGAAAGACCATAGCTGATAAGCTCGGAGCATATTGTACAGTAACTAATGTACAGAATCCAACTGGTAAAGAAGAGAAGTTCGTTGTTAAGTTGAATGAACATCCAGAAGACTATGTCAATGTAATCTCAACTGGTACTGGTGTAAAGGCTTATGGTTACAAAGGTACTGAAAGATTCTCTATCTTTAATAATGCTTCATTATCATCAGCTGGCCAGAGATTGATTGAAGCTATCTGTGATCAGTTCAATATCAAGTTATCACTTCAAGAAGCATTCTCAATATTTATCAGTGAAGATGATGAGGTGTCCCCCAGGCAATAATGTTCAAGAATCTTTAATTCCATTAAAGAGAGAAAACATTGAATGGGATCATGATAATGGTGATTATACATTTGATAATCCAAGCATTCATATGAGGCCAGCTACTGAAGATGATGTTGATAACATGTATCAATGGGAAATGGAATCAATTGATAAGTCTTTACAAGAAGATGAAAAGGTTCAGTCTTTAATTAGACAGGACTGTATTGATTCTATCAAAGATACACTAATGATCATGGATGGCGATAATACCATTGGTATGTTTACAGCTTGTATGATCGATAATGGTGAATGGAGATACATTGGTGAAATCTACATCATTCCAGAATACCGTGGTCAAGGCATTGGATCATCTATCCTTAAACAAGAAATATCAAGATATGATAAGATCCGTTTACAAGTTGCTATGGACAACGAAGGAGCTATGAAGTTATATTCATCACTCGGATTCAAGATCGTAAAAGAGAATGAAGAAGGTAAAATGTATATAATGGAATATGAAAAGCCTGAAGCTGTTCAAGAAGCTGTAACTGTTGATGGATATCGTCTCATTGAATTGGCATTCATGGATAAGATGCCAAACATGACTCCAGAACAAGAAGCTGTGTTACGTGATTATGCAAATGCACGTGATCAACTTACCGCTGCTGCAGCATATTATACACGTGAAACAAAAGCACGTAAGAAAATGTTAAAACGTATGCAGCTTGAACATAATACCTCTAAGTCAGAGTATCAACGTAATAAGCTTAAAGCTGAAATGGCTACGATAAGACAAGAGATTGATGTAATCGCTCGAGATTATGGTGAAGCTTATCAACGTAATGTATCAGAGATGAATCGTTTAGCTGATGAGTTTGATAAGCTCGAAGCAATGCGTCAGAAGACTGAATCTGAAAGTAAACCGAAAGCTCCAGAAGAAGGACCTGATGTTATTACAATCCCAATTCCTAAGTTTTTAAAGAAGCCAATCGGTATGATGACAAAGTTTTTAAAGGCTGAAGAAAATACCGAGTTATAATACTATAGAAAGGATGTGCTAATGATGACAACAACTGATTTTTTGAATTTAGAAATAGAAGATGATGTCATGCAGGAAGCAGATGAGAATACTCCTGAAGAAACACCAGATGCTGATCTTCCTACAGAGAATACTGGTGCTGGTGATTCATTGGTTGATGAACTCTCCAGTGAAATGGGTTTAAAGCCATCTGAAATTGATGAGCCTGCTCCTCCGATGGATTCTATTGATGATAAGGAAGATAAACCAGAACCTCCGTCTGATGATAAAGAAGATGAAGGTGATGATGAAGGTATCTCAATGGAACCTATCATGCCTGAAAAGCAGGATGAATCTGAAGAAGAGAAGAAGGATCCAGCTGCACCGATAACTGGTTCTCCTTTTGAATCAGGAGACTTCGATGAATATGCTAAAGATGATCTTTCTGAAAACAGAGGTCCTATTGAAGGAGCGGAAGATGATGGTATCGAAGATGATGCGGATGCTTTCGATGCTATTAAAGCAAAGCTGGATAATCCTACAGCTGCCGAGGATGCTGCTAATGATGCAGCCGACCTCGGTGATGAGGGTGATGATGAAGGACCAATGAAGTATGTTCCTTTATATCAAAGGAGAGATACAAACGATGTTACAGACTTTGGCTCAGACAATAACTTTGAAGGTCCAAATAATCAGTATGATGAAAAGGAAATTACAACGATCAATGAACTGGTGGCTTCTGAAGCATCTGCTTTAACGGAGTATACAACAGCTGCAAAGACTTCAAAGCTTGATACAATGCAAAGATTGTATGCTGACATTGCTGATGAAGAACGTTTCCATCTTGAACAACTTCTTTATGCTAAGTCAGTAATCACTGGAGAAAAGTATATTCCACGTGATCCTGATGTAAAGCGTGAATACAAGGAACTCGTTGCTCTTGGTATGGATGAAGAGACTGCTATGACTACTGCAGTTGATAAAGTTGGTTTAATGCCATCTGTATCTCCAGAAGAAGTTATGGAAGCAGCTCAAGAAGTTGCTGACATGAAAGATTACTGTATTACAGTTATTCAGTCAGCTGCTATGATGATGGAATATGTTACAGATGAAGGTCTCGATAAGAATGCTCCATATGCTGTTCTTGAATCATACAATGATCTCATGGATGGTGAAGTAAACTACTTCCAGGAAGCTGTTGCTAACATTAAGAGTGAAGAAACATTCAACCCAATCAAGTTCATCATTCAGACAGTAATGCGTATATACAAGGCATTACTTGCATTCATCCAGAAGATTAAGTTATATCTTAAGAAGCTGGGTGCATGGGTTAAGAAGACAAAGACATGGATCAAGGCAAATGGTATCAAAGGATTATTTGCTGATGGTTTACGTTTGTACTTCTATGATGAACAGAACGTTTGTGTTGACTTATCTGGTATTGCATCATACCTTCAGCTTTGTGTTGATATCACAAAGAAGATTGGTGAACAGTGTGGTTTCCACGTAAACTTCTCTGGTATGGATAATGTCGGATCACAACTCGAAACAGACTACAGACGAGTACAGTTCAGAACAATCGATGATGGTGTAACAGCTCTTAAGGGTATCCTTGTTTCAAAGTCAAAGCTTATCATCTCAGATCAGAATGTTGATGATATCGAAGCATTGTTCTTCGGTTTCTCAGTTAACAAGATTACAACACTTGGTGAAAAGAAATCAGGAAACATCTATAACCAGTATGAAAGAGCACTTGATATTGTATCAATCTACTTCGGTGCTCTTGAGAAAGCTTGTGAAGACTTAGAGAACCTTGAGAAGAATCCTGGTTCTGTATACTATACAAACAAGTCAGATGTTTATAATCCATGCTTAAAGTACATGAAGGCTGTTGTTAAGGCATCACAGAAGCTTGTTACTGGTTTAACATCTGATATGGATGAGTGTATGACAATTAGTAATAAACTTTATCAGTATACTCAGAGAGCTGATGAAACTGGTGCTAAGAGTCCTGCACTCGATGCTAATGGTAAACCACTTAATACATATGATAATGCTATGGCTGCAGTCCGTCAGACTCAGAAGATGCAGAACACAAATCGAAAACAAATCAAGGCTGGTATGAAATAATATTTTTTATATTTGAATACATATATTATTACTTTGATATATGAAAGGAAGAGGTGTATTCAAATGATTTATTATTGTGACAGCAATGATGAACTCGATGTATCTAAAATGGAAAAGTATGGTTGTACTGAGATGTCTCCAGCATTAGTATATGCTGGTGCAACTTCTCTTGAAGATATCTTAAATGATATTAAAAGAGGAGACATTCCAACAAACACTGGAGAACCTTTTCCGGTTGTTTGGAAGAATGATAACAACATGAACTTGTTGGAGACAAACATGAAACCAAACTTTGCTGGAAACAATACCGGATTCATTAATCCAGCTCCGGATCTAATCAATATATGAATAGGGGCCCTTAATTGGGCCCCATCATATAACTTTATTTTATATTACTTTAAAGGAGGATATTATCATGACAAGCAATAGAAGTTGGGGAGTAGAAGCAGTGGGCTTCAGATACTGTTATGTGATCTTATACATCTCACGTAATAAGGATAACATTGGGGTTACAAACTTCAAGGAAAGAAGAAAAGCATTTATTTGTACAGAGGAAAAGCTCGATTATTATAAGAGACAGTTTTACAATTTTGCCGATGAAGGTGTAGCTGGTGAAACAAGTAGAATGTATATGTCAATCAATAAGAGAGATATGGCTGTGATTCGTAAACAGTTGATTCATTTCTTGATCGATGCAGAGGATTTTAATCTTTGTTCAATGCAAAGTAAGTTAGCTGCAATCGCAGCTCAAAAGGAATGTGCAGCAGAAAAGAAATGGATGATTGACTTTGATTCAGAATTCCCTGATCAGCTTCATAAGATGATGGCTGAAATAAAAGCACTGGATGATACAATCGAATGCAGTGCAGAAAAGACTCCACACGGATATGCAATTATATGTTCACATGGATTTGATTCACGTGAAATAATGGATAGGTGGGCTGGTATAGCTACACTTAAGAAGGATGATTTGTTATGCTTTAATTGGGTAACAAAACCAAAGGAGGAAGAATAATGGCAGATATTAAATTAACAATTGAAGAAGCTGACAAGTTAGATGAAAATCTTAAAGAGTTCATGAGAATTCGTGATGAATACGAATTATGCAGAGCACTACTCAGATCGGAGAATGATATACTGACTGAAGCAGAAAGAACGATTTCAAAACGACTTTATTGGGGTAATGAGATGTTTGGAAAATTCTCTGAATCAGTACAGAGAAGAATCACTGATGCAATAATTGATGTTCTTATTGACGTGGCATCAAAGGATGGAAAGATATTGATGACCAAATATTTCGATAAAGTATAGGAGGAAGAAAGATGTCAGTAACAAAAGAACAGCTGGATGAATATATCCGTCACTATATGGAGGGCAATCCAGATATATCTGATGAAGAAGAATGGAAACCTATTATATACCGAAATATTCGGCACAATACTTATGAGGTTTCCAATTTTGGAAATATACGCAGAATTGATAATAGGAAATATATGAATAAAAATGTTAGAGGAAATGGATATAAATATGTAAGATTATGCTTGACCCAATCGGGTACATCAAAAATATTTGCAGTTCATAGATTAGTTGCTTGGCATTTTTGTAAAGGGCATTCCAAAACAAATAATGTTGTGAATCATTTAGATGGTAATAAATTAAATAATTATTATAAAAATCTTGAATGGTGTACTCAACAGAAAAATGCACAACATGCATTTGATATAGGTTTGCAAAAAATAAAATATGGTGATAATACAAATAGGCATTTTATATCTTCCGAAACTGCTGAATTTATTTGTCAAAAATTAATTGAATATGGTGGTTCCATAAAACCAATTTTAGATGAATTAAAAGCACAAAATATTTATTGCACATTTGGTATTATTGAAAGTATAAAACAAAAAGAAACCTGGACTGATATATCAAATAAATATTTTGATAAAGATGAATTTAAAAATCAAAAAGAAAATGAAATTAAATTAATTTGTGAGACTATTATAAAATATAATGGTAACAAAGAAAAAATATTGGCTGAATTATCACCTGTCATTCCATATATTTCATCTCGTTATATTTCTGACATTATAGAGAAAAATCTTTATTCAAAAATTTCAGATAATTATTTTAATAAAGATCAATATACGCGTAAAAATGCATTTTCAGTTAAAGAAGTACATGAAATATGTCAAGAATTAGTTAAATCAAAAGGTAATATAAAGCAGGCATTTGATAAATTAATTATTAATATTCCTTCATTAACTATTGAAAAGTTAAAGGATATTAAAAACAAAGGCTCATATTATAATATCAGCGATTTGTATTTTAAAAGAGGAGAATTAAAAATGAATTTAGGACCATCTGTTTATGTATTAGATTTAATTCGAACATTATACATTTTTATGACACCGATAAATATTTATCGTGCATTAAATCATGATAAATATCCAAACATATCAGATAGTATTGTATCTATGATATGTGCTGGAAAACATGAATCCTATAATAAATCTAATGTTTTTAATCTAAATGAATATTATAATGCGAAACTTAATAAAAATCATATATCGATTCCGTCATCAATAATTGATGAATTAATAAAATCATATACCGTTGGTAATAGTGATATAGATGACTCCACTTACGATAGACTGTTGGAGGAATATGTTAAAGAGCATGGTGAATCTTCCAGACCGTTCAGCCGTGATACACAAAGCACTGCTGTCAATGACATAGTTGGGACCCTCGTAAAGGCAATGGGGGTAGAAACTCCCATGCGAGAAGGACAAGAAACTTATGTATCATGGAAGAATAAAAAGAAGATTGATGATGATAGATTAATATTTGTTCAACCAAAGTTCGATGGAGGATCCGTTGCACTTGATCTGGAAACATTGGAATTGTTTACCAGAGGAGATTATGATAATGGTGAATCTGAAAATGTTACAGAAGTTTTCAAGTATCATAAGATCAAGGAAATAGCTGAATGGATCAAGAGTGAATATCATGATGCTGTATCTATGAAGTTCGAGTGTATTATGAAACGTGATGTTTATTATGCACATGAATTTGATAAGCAGTATAAGAGACCACGTGATGCGATGAGTGCAATACTCCATCGTCGTGATCCTGAACTTGCAAAGTGCTTAACATTGATTCCATTAAGAGTTCTTGAGAAAGACAGAATGTGTGTTGAACTCGGTGACTTTGATGGTGAAATTGCCGAGCTTAATGCTGGTGAGTATTGGAACATTCAGATATTCATAGATAACTTATTGAATGCCGGAGCACAGATTAATGGATATGATTGTGATGGTGTAGTTGTATCTGTTATTAATCGTGATACTGGTAACATCGAAAATGAAGTAGCTATCAAGATACTGAACATGGTCGAAGAAACTAAACTGTTAGATGTAAAGTATCAGATTGGTACATCTGGTAGAGTAACTCCTGTTTGTATTCTTGAACCAGTTAAGTTTGAGAAGGTGACTGTTGATCATTGTACATTAAGCAATGTTGACAGACTTGCTTCATTAGGATTGAAGTATAATGATACTGTACGAATCATGTATAATATCGTACCATACTTCATTGACAGTAGACATGATGGAACATCTCCGATACCAATGATTGAAAAGTGTCCAATCTGTGGACATCCATATGATATGAGATTCATAAAGACATTAACTTGTTTGAATCCAGATTGTACAAGTAAGAAGCTTGGTGGTATCGTAAGATATTGTAAATTCATGAAGATGATGGGAGTAGCAGAGAATACCATTAATGATCTTTGGGATGCTGGATTGGTTAAGGACATTCGTGATCTGTATACAATCACAATTGACAATATCAAGACAGTTAAAGGTTATAAGGATAAGTCAGCAGAGAACATTATTAAGTCAATTGATAAAGCATCAACAGAAGTACCAGTTGAACGATGGCTAGGTTCATTACCGATTACAAATATCTCAACAATGACATGGAAGAAGATTATCGCAGCTTCATATACGGATGTAAATAAGTTCGTTATGATGATGAAAGAATATCTGACTCCAGAAGATATGTTGGCTGATTTGAGAATACCATTTGGTATTGGTGAAAAGACAATGAACAAGATTGCTGAAGGATTAAGATTACATTGGGAAGTGATCAAAGATCTTATCAACAATAACTGTATCAAGTTCAAGATGAATGTTGTCAATAAAAACAGCAATGGTATTAAGGTTGGCTTATCAGGTACACGTGATCCTGAACTGATTAAGTATCTAACAGAAAAGGGTTATGAAGTTATAGACTATAATAACTCATGCAATATATTAGTAATACCTTATGAAGGATTTACATCCGGCAAGGTAAAGAAAGCGATGGAGAAAGGAAAGACAATCATAACTGTTGAAGAAGCTTATAAGTTATAAGGAGGAAGACAATGCATATTAATCTGAAAACAACTGTTGTGTTTGAGGATGATTATGGCTATAACGATGGAGGGATCTACAATGAAATGTTAGAGTTCATCAAGACTATTCTTGGTGGACTCTTTATTTCATCATGTAATGTAGCTGATCCTGATTGGTTATATTCATTCTATGATGAAGAGGATATCAGACATATCTTTGATGAGATGAAACGTCAGACTCAGGAATGGGCTGATTCAATACCTGGGCATTCAATGAATCTCAAGTTTAGCACAATGCCAAACATATATGATTTTGTATTAACTGATCTTTGTATATCTATCGGGATGACAAGACCATATCTTGCATATGAAGATATCAAGGATGCTCATGAAGCAGCACAAACAATCGTTAATTGTTGGCAGCGTTGTGAAAATGATGAAGATAATTGTAATGGTTGTCCTCATAAGAAACTTTGTGAGTTCCATGATAATTATCTGAAAGAAAGCCAGGTTAAAGAGATTGGTTCACATAACATGAGCTTTGCCATTCCATCTAGTAGAAAACTCAGACATCTTACTCTTAAAGAGATGAAAGAGTTAAGGAAGGAATTTCTTGCTTCTTAATTAAATCCCCCTTAGAAACAAATCCATAAATTTAATCTAAGGGGGTTCCTATATGGAAAGTAATCGTAAAAAAGAAGATAAACTAGGAAATACTTTAAAACATCCTCATACGTTACACTCGAAAGAGATTGCTAAGTTAATCAATGATACATTGAGACGCAAGAATAACATATGGGTTTGTTCTGACTGGCATTTATGGTTGAGAGATGAAAAGGGTAAACCAAAGTGTCATAAAGCATCTTACTTTGATAAAGTTTTTTCTAATTATAAAGACACTGTTAAAGATGGAGATCTTGTAATATATCTTGGAGATTTAGTTGATGGAGAACTGGCTGATGAAAAAGCATTTGATGAACTGCGTGATACTATAAAAGCTTTACCTGGAACTAAAGTAATGGTTCGTGGTAATAATGACTTGAAGGATCCAAACTACTATAAGTCATGTGGATTCAAGTACGTTGTTCAAGCTTTTGTATGGAGTAATGTACTCTTTACTCATATACCGATCGAGAATGCTTTCGACTTAAATATTCATGGGCATTTACATGGATACAAAACATACTGGGTTCCTTATACAAATCAGATCGATGTTGGCGCTTTCGAAGGAAGAAAGAAACCAGTTGAACTTTTAAAGTTACTTCGTTCGCAACCTATATATGCTAAGGGAATAAAGGAACAACCGGAACACTTCAATGAATCAGTTTCTATATTTGATTTAGAAATGAGCGAACATACTGAAGATCCGTTTCCTGCAGTTGAGGAGGAGTAATATGTATGCATTCATGCCTGATATTCATATCGGTGCAAAATATACCAATGAAAGTTTATTTCAATCTTTAAATCATTTTTTGGGATTAATTAAAGATCATAAAGAACCATGTCACTGTATATTTGTTTTGGGTGATTTGTTTGATCATAAGTTGTCTGTTGAAGAAGGAAAGACCGCAGCTTTATTTTTAAAAAATCTTATCTGTAATAAATGTGGTCGAGATGGTATGGTACATGTGCCAGTTCATTTTATACATGGAACTGATTCACATGACAGAAAACAATATGAAATGTTTCTCCCAATTATAAATGAAATACCAAATGCAAATGTTTTGTATACCGATAAAGCATGTACTGGTATGTTAAGGAATGAAGCTACTGTATTATATCTTCCACAAGAGTATGGACATGATATATCATACGCTGATTTATTTTCTAAAGAATATGATATCATCGTTGGTCATGGTCCAGTATCAAGTGTAAATAAAGCACCTTGCCCTACATCCGATTATGATATATTACATTCTGCCGAGCAACTTGGTGATATATCCAAGATATGTGTGTTTGGTCATTATCATGGATTTACTGATTTTGGTAATAATGTTTATTATGGTGGACCATGGTTACGTTGGAAGTTTGGAGAGGATACTCCACGTAAGTTTGTTTTTTGTAATGATAACTTTGAAATTGAAACTTATCCAAATCCATTCGCTATAGAATTCAAAACAATTGAGATACATTCTCCTGAAGAATTGAGAAGTTATATCGCAAATGATATAACGACTCCTCATCGTTTTGTAATGAGTATAGATCCGGATATAATTTCAGAGTATCATGCTATAATGAATATAAACAAAAATAACCAAAACATATCTTACAAAGTATCATATAACGTTGATAAAAGCAACGATGATGATTCTGATAGGATAACTGCAGAGTATACCCAATCTGCATTGGTCGAACCTGTTCCTGCTCTAATATCATATATCAAAGACAAATACAATGTAGATGTTTCTGATGAGATAAAAGAGTATGAAGACCGAATAAACAAAGAAACAGAAAATACCAAGGAGGAAAAAAAATAATGGCAGATAAGAAAGTGTCCGCTTTAGCAGAGGAACTAAAGGGGTTAGACATGGTATCTATCATCAGTGGTGGTGATGGTGGTAGTGGAATATTTAAAAAGAATGACTTGGCTGACTACTCATACCAGACAGGTATTCCATTAATCGATTACTTCTTAGGATATGAAGTATTAATCCGAAATGAGAATGATGAAGTTATCGATAAACGCTTATGCTTAGGAGTACAGGCTGGTTCATTTAATGTAATCACAGGTGCAACTCAGTCATTCAAGAGTACAATCACAAATATCATTTCGGCAAACATTGCATATGCTAATGATGGTAACATCGTTCATATCGATGCTGAAAACCGTTTGGTATTACAGCGTGCTAAAACATTAAGTAAGTTACCAGACTCATGGTTCAATAGCGATCCACCAAGATATGAAATCTCATCAGGATCAATTGGCTTCGATGGTTTACAAGAAAAAATAACAAAGATCTGGTTAAACAAGATGAAGTTCAAGGAACTGTTACTGAGAGATACAGGTGTACTTGACTCAGGTGGTAAACCATTAATGATGATGCCACCAACCGTAGTATTCCTGGACTCACTCTCATCTGTATTATCTAAGGAATATGATATCGCAGATAAGAAGACAATTGAGAATGCCGGTGACTTACACTCAAACACATATGGTATGATCAATGCTAAAACAATTCGTGGTGTTCTTCAGGATATCTTACCAATGCTGAAAGAAGCTAACATTATTATGTTTGCTATTTCACATATGAATTCAAACCCAGCTACATCACCAATGGGTGGTCCAAAGAAACAGTTCCAGTATGGTTCTGTTGATGTTAAGATAGCCGGCGGTAAGGCTGTTGAATACAATGCATCACTGGTTGCTACCTTTACTGGTGAATCATCTGCTGATTCATTATATCATATGGATACGGATGGTTTTGAAGGAAACACTGTTATCTTCGAACCAACAAAGGCATCTACAAATGAATCAGGTAACAAGAAGACTGGATTGGCAGCTCGTATCATTATTGATAAACGTGATGGTTCAGTTGATAACTTGAGATCACTTGTTCTCTTCCTTAATGATAAGGGAAGATTGAAAGGTAACAAAGCTGGTTATCGTATTCTTGATGAAGATGGATCTGTTATATCAGAAAGATTTACATGGAGAAATATCTATTCTGATTTTGAAAAGGATCCTGGCACATACAAAACTTTCATGACTGTTGCTCGTAATGAGTTACTCAAATATGTTTCAAAGGCTCCTGATGTATCTGGAAAGATCAAGCCAATGAATATGGACAGTATCATCAATTCATTATAAAAAAATAACACCCCGGGAGACCGGGGTGTTATCTAATGATGTTGTTTATTATTTTTTGAAGTGCTTATGGGTTATTGTCTGGGTCTGGTTTGGTATGCATATCATACAGCTTCTGTGCTGTTAATGTCGATAACTGGTCCAGATTGATTTCCGGTTGCTGGATAACAACCGGCGGTGGTGTCTGCTGCTGTGGTGGTGGAAGTGCCGCTTGCCTGGCTGAAAGAACTCCCTCCATGCGCGCACAACCATACGCATGTCGGAGATCATCATTCTCCCTCTTCAGCTTATAGTAATCTGCCTTCCATGCCGATTCCTCTCGCTGGCGATCTAGCCAGCTTAGCGAGGGAGACCCGCCATAGTAGCCGTAGCCATAATATGGCTGACCATACTGTGGCTGTGCTGGTGGTGGTGTCTGATAGGTTGGTGCAGGTGGTGGAGCCGGCTGGCTATAGTATCCGCTGTAGTAGCCACCCTGCTGGTATGCAGGCTGTGCAGGTGGCTGGTAAGCCGGAGCTGGTGGATAATAAGCAGGCTGTGGAGCCGGTGCAGCATAGTAAACAGGCTGCTGAGGTGGTGGTGCGGGCTGGTAGTAATAGCCCTGTGGCTGTGGTGCTGGGTAATACATTGGTGGTCTGTCCTCCTTTTTGATGGCATTGATCAGGAGCTTATGTTCATGCTCCCTCTCATTTTTCTTTGACATTAAATCAATGACAGAGATACCTGTCTTGATTCCTTCAAAGATAAACTTCCCTGCCGGAAGTCCCATGATAGTATCCATACTATCCCTCCTTTGGTGTTTTTCAGAACATAATTTCTCATGTTCCTCATAATAATAATATATCTATGAAAAATAAAAATAAATTTACATATGTATATTATTATATTGAACATCCGAAAATATTATTTTGAAAGGAGGTGTTTCGGATGACACTAGAAGAAGCCAAGAGTCTTATGACAGATGAGGCTTTGTCAAAACTGAAGGAGGTGGTTTCAGACAGGCCTACTATCAATATGGATAACAAGGCCAATAATGATATCCTCATGAATGCACTTTGTACTGCAGTAAATGAGGGTGTCATTCTCATCGACAGTCTTGATGACAAAACCATCAAGCTGTTAAACGCTAAGACGAACACATTAAGTCCATCCAAATTAGGTGGGATACTTGATGTAGTTCGTCAGGAACAGCCAAACATCGGTTGTGTAATCTCATTGGTCAAACCTAATGAAGGAGAGATCATGAGATGGGAGTACACCGATAAGAATGTAAACTTCTTAGAGATATTTGCATTCATCTTACAGTATTTCGAACTCACCCCGAATATTGTAAGAACGAAAATGGGTGAGATGCTTAAGCCAACGATTGTTAATAACATAGCACAATTAGTGGCTAAGTATCAGTATGGTGATGCGAAAGATCGAGCAGAGATCAATGTTTCAATCACCACATTAACAAGGCTGACAAATATGTGTGAGCACATGCTGTTTGCCGAATTCAAGAGAATAAAGAAAAATAATTAATTGTTAAGATGAAAGGAATAATGTTATGAGCTTAAAGTTAGATATTGTAACAGAAATCATGAACAATGCAAAGAACTCTGATATTGAAGAGCCAGTCAGAGTTATCACCAGACTTTGTGAAATCGAAGGAGAAGATGAACTCCGTAGAGAACTATTCGAAAAGGATGGCTTCTGTCGCCTTCTGTCACAGTATGATCCTAAATGCCATGGTAACTATAACGGAAAAATTTATCAGTTTACTCGTGGGCTGGCAGACACACTTAATCAAGGTAACCCGGCACTATTCGTATGCAAACTATACCTCAATTTGAGGTATGAGTTTAATGAGGCAATAAAACGTTTGCCAGACGAACTGGTTAATGAATTCATTGATGGACTCAAGGAGTTCGCACTATCAGGCGATAAAAATGATAGTGTAATGTATTCAAATAAATTAGCTAGATCAGCAGCTCAGAAATTTTACAAAATAAAATCAAGCATAGACGACAGGTCGGCATTAGTAAATGAATATATTGATAAGTGTATCAATAACTTAGCCGAAACTATCAATAGTTATATGCCATTTACCGATGATTGTTGCTGTAAGGTAGTAAAGTTCAACAGCACCAAACTATATGGCTATATGGCTATGTGGGATGCGTGTTCCGATAAAGTGAAGGTAAAGGATGAGAAGAAAGATGAAAGTAAATGAAATATTGTCAGGCATCGAGAATGATATCAAAGGCTCTTCGATTGAAGATGCTGCGAGCATTATATTGGATTTATGTAGCATCGAAAACGACATAGATTTGAAAGCCTCTTTATTCAAGAGGCATAATCTAAATGAATTACTTTCGCTTTATTCTGGCGAAGATGCGGAATTTAATAAAAACATGTCTACTTTTGTCAGTGGCTTAATCAGAGTCATCAAGGGTAAATCATCCATAGCATTATTTGTGTGCCGGGTTTATCTCGACATACGCAATGATTTTGGTGATGCCATGAATCTCTTACCGGACAGCTTAACAGAGCATTTTGTTGAAGGTCTCGAAGCTTTCGGTAGAGCTTCATATGACATAAAACATGCGGATGAATTCTTCAAAGAATCTGCGAGGCATCTCTACGAAATTTATCATTCAACGGAGTTCATACCAAAAGCAGCAATGGCTGCGGTTGACCGTTGCATTGATAGATTAGAAGGATTAATCGATCTTTGTGTGCCTCCACTAGATGAGTGTGGGCACCAGACAAAATTTAGCCGAGATAAAATTGATGGTTACATCGATATCTTCTCAGCTTGTGCTAAAAAGAAAGCAGAAACAGAATAAATAGGTAAATAGGTGGGCCCCTTTCGGGGTCCCCACCTATTACCAATATAAATTTTTTTGTAAATTAATCGCGGTAGTACTTAGCGTATACAGTTGAAGGCTGCTTGAACATGCAGTCCATCTGAGCTAAGCAATACTGAACAACGGCTCTTTCAAAGCCTTCTTCTGTATCCATCTGAATACCTTGAAGAGCTGCTTCGAATACAATGTTACCACACATTGTGAGGATAACTGATTCTGTTGTTGGGATTTCAGCACCTGTGTCTGCTGCAGCTGCTACATCTGTACCACCCATATCAGCTGCTGCCGATGCATCTTCTTCATTCTTAACTGCAGGAGTTTCTTCCTTAGCACCAGCTTCGTCATTGTTTTCATCCTTGTTTTCATCTGCATTGACATTGATGTTAACATCGACTTCATCAGGATTTTCTTCTGCATTCTCTTCGCCTTCAGCTGGTTCTTCAACAGCACCTGCTTCGTCTTCCTTAGCATTCATGTCTGTTGGCTGAAGTTCGATCTTCTCATCGAGATCTGAGAATGATGGAGCCTTTGCTCCGCCGTCTGTAAGTAAACCAGCTACGTCATTGACAACCTTTTCTGAAACTTCATTAGCAAGCTTCTCGATGAATGAATCATAGTCGTCAACACCCTTGAGCATTTCCTTTACTTCAGCTGACTCAACAACCGGATGGTTCTTTGTGATTTCACATTCCTGAGCAGCTACTGCTGTTTTATTTTCGATCTCTTGGATAATGTCAGCAAGCATTGGTGACTTACACTTATCACGTGCTCTGCAAAGGTAACCATAACATGTTCCCTTATAGTCATCATGAATGTGCTTCATGATAGAATCATCGATCATTCCATCGAGATCCTTTGTATCGTGTGCCATCATAGCATCGATGATATCTCTGAGAACGAGCATTGATAACTTCTCACGGTATTCATCACCATCGAACTTTTCGTAGCAGTCTTCATCCTTTGAATATCTCTTATCTGTATCTTTAATGATATCATCCATTAAAGACTTAATGCTTTTCTTGTCGGCCATTTATATCATTCCTTTCCTGTATCTTCTGATGCTTTTGCACCACCGCTCTTATGACGGTTGATGATAGAATCAATTCTCTTTGATCCTGCTGTAAATGTCATGATCTTCTTTTTTGTTGATTCAACATCTTCCTTCTTTGTTGGTGTGAAATGTACCATCAAGTCTGTGAGTGAAGAGTTGAACTTGTTGATCTCTTCTTTTTCGTCATCTGAGTAGAGATCATTTTTTGCTGCTTTGGTGAGGACTGAGTTGAGCTGCTTGCCGTTCTTTTTGAATCTGTTTTCGATTCCTTTAAAAGACAATTCATCATCATTGAGAATGCCCAAGCATGAGCGGAGATTTTCATCGAGTTCTTTGTTGATGTTCTCATTTGAAGCCCCTTCCATCATAAAGCTTTCCTGAAGTGTAGAGTTGCCAGAAAGGAACTGCTGAATTGCATTGATTGGCATACCCTTGATCTTATCTGTTGCAGCTTGAATCATTTCGTCAACTGACATGTTACCGATATCGGTTGGATCTGCTGACATATCACCTACGCCTGCTTCCATGCCTGTATCACCTGTGGCACCCATTTCATCAAGTTCATTAAGCTTATCATCAACGCTGCCCTGTGTGTCCGCATCCAGATCCGGATTATTATCATCAACACCAACATTAATATCCGTGTCGGATCCAGCACTATCCATATCTCCTGAGAGGGAGGGGTCACTTTCAAGTGATGGGTCTGTTGCACCAGCATCGAGAGCTGGATTACCTGTACCTAAATCATCTGTTGCACCCGGTGCATCTGGAAGATCTGGGAGAGCATCAGCTGTGTCTGCAGCCTTATCAATTTCAGCTGCTGCCGCATCAGCATTCTGTGAAGCATCTGGAACGTCTGTATCTGTAGCAACCTTTTGAGCAATCTGATCTGAAACATTGTTTGTTTCTATTGGGATTACTGTCTTATCATCTGCGGCTGGAGTTGCTGTTGCATCTGGTGTGGCAGAAGCGTCAGGAGTATCAGCTGACATTGCTGCTGGATCTGTAGCCGCTGGAGTATCTGTAGCTGCTGGTGCGGCTTCTGGTGCCGGTGCTGTGGCTGGAGCGGTTGGAGCATCTGTTACATTTGCACCTTCTGGAACTCCGAGGTCAATAGCTTCCTGGAAAAGTGTCTTTGTTGATGATACCTTGTTCATTCTGTCGATTGTGTTTGGAAGAACGAATTCGAGTACTGGTTCAGCATTTGAGTTTGTAACTGGTACTGAGCAACGAACGAAGAATGACTTACCAAGATCTGCAACGTTCTTAAAGCCAACGATTACTGAGTGCTTATCGATTGGATCGATTGGTACGTTGAGTGTTACTGGACGAACCTTATCCCAAACGGAGCCGTCTGTTTTTCTGTTGAATAAGTTTGCATTGATCAAGAATGATTCAATGAATGGTTCGAATCTTGAGAAGTGCTTATGCTTGCCCATGATCTCAACTGATTCGAGCTGCTTGTTACGAACATTTCCTTCTGCATCTACTTGATAAGAAGGTTCCAAGAAAGCAGAAACATTTGTATCGAATTCAGCTATGATAGCCGGAGCGATTGATTCATCCTTAATTGACTTCTTTGTGAAGCCGAATGCTTGTTCTTGGAGAACCTGATTACGATATTCGATGAAGTTCTTTTTTGCTGAATCCTTAACAACAGCATCATATTCCTCAGGAGTCTGACCCTTAATTGGATCGATAGCTTCGTAACTTTCCTGAATGAAGTTATTCATTGTCTTCATTGTTGCGTACTCAGCTTGGATGTTAGCATCCATTGGAACATCCATCATGTTACCAGTTGACAGATCAACTTCAAGTGAACCGATTTCAGGATCATTTTCAACTTCATCTGTCTTGTCTGATAAGCCAGCAATGTCTGGAAGTTCTTCATCTTCTGGCTCGAGTGGAATTGCTATGATTGGTCTGTCAGCATTGTCAGTACCATCTCCTGTTAATGTGAGATCATCAAGACCTTCCATTACTGGAGCATACTCAAGTAATAACTCTGAAGAAACTTCTGCTGGATCTACTGCAGTTGTTTCTTGTACTGCAGCTGCTGCCTTAGCTGCGAGCTGCTCTTTAATATAATTAAGCATAAGATTAACTCTCCTTTACAAAAATATTTTTTACATGTATATCATTTTAATGATAACCCAAGGTATGTTATAAAATAACACCGAATGTTTCTAAAGCAATTTCAGAAACCATCTCAGGTGTCATTTCTACAAGCCCAATATCGGATAGATCCATATCGGATTCTAAAACAACACCATTAATAGAAGGCTTGTTCTCTATATCTTGATAGTCCATATGGAACACCTCCAAAGAAAGGAATGATGAGAGCAAATGGACATGGACATAGTTGATATGTATCAAACTAATGCATATAATTTGTATATGCGATTACATCCAAATGCAAATCCCGAAAAAGTAAAACATTTGATCAATGAACGAGTCATGCGAACGTATAAAGATCCACCATGTAAAATGGATAATAACGTTACGCATGAAACGATTGACACTACGCTGTCCAATGCGATAAGATGGATAGAACAACGTAATCCTATCATAACTGGTAATGCAACATTCTTCAAACAACATGCTGAATACTTATCGCCTACTGTTACAATGCTTGAAGCTCTCGGTGATGACCGATCAGCTGAAAAGAAATTAATGTATCAGTATGAACCAGGTTCGATAGGATATAAAAACCATTATTGTGGTCAGATAAATATTAAAGTAATCATGAATGCGGATTACGGTGGGGCTGGTACAACACTGTCTCCATTCTATTCACGATACATTCCGCCAGCTACCACTGGTACGGCGAAAAATATCACGACTACTTTAATCTGTTGTCTGGAACTATGCTCAGGAAATAGAGATAAATGGGTATGTTTAAACAATATCAATGAGTTGTTTGATTTCATTAATATTGTATTGACTGATCAAGAAGATCGTGAATTAGATTACTCAGTAAACTATTATACTCCTGAACAAGTAGCTGATCATCTTTTAGAGATGATTTACTGCCCAAGTTCTTATGACAGAATGATAGTTCATGCATTCTGTAGAACATTATCTGATCCAGACTTATATAAATTAAGAATGGCTTATGATGTTAAGGAATTCATTAAGGTAGCATTACCAAATGAAATGGATACTATTAGTAATTATTGTAAAAATCATAAATTGGATATTGATAAGCTGAATATAGCTGATAAGAAGAATCCATTATATCCTGAGATTGAAAAGAATATTGCTGATGCTGGATTTGGTGTTAAAGCACCAGAAGAAATCCGTGACGTAATGAATCGTGTCATCTCATTGATCAATGATAACTGTATTTATCCATTCATCCCGAATGATGCTGAAACACGTGCTGAACACATGAAGCGTGAAGTAGTTTGTGTAACAGATACTGACTCGTTGATGGTTCACTTTGCACATTTCCGTGAAACATTTAACTGTGATCTCCCTGATGATTACAGAATGAGCTGTATCATAGCTGGAGCAATCGGTACTCGTATTTATATCGAAGGAATTATCCCGAAGTTTACAAAGTATATTGCTTTGGGTATGAACATCAATGATCAGAAGTATCGTGATAAGTTTATCTTCAAGAATGAGTTTACATTCCTTTGTATGGCATTATTTGCGAAGAAAATGTATGCTGCATCAACATTTGTGCAGGAAGGATCACCTCGTAATATCCATAAGATATCCGTAACAGGTATGTCATTCAAGAAACGAGATGCTGCTGAGTTCTTAGAGCCTCTGATGCTTGGATTATATGACAAACATGTATTAACATCGAAAACTATTGAAGTATCTGCAATTTTGGATAAGTATTATGAAACTCGTAATGATATTTATAATAACTGCCGAAAGAGTGCAGAATATTTCAAGGTATTGTCATTAAAGAGTAAAGATGCATATGCTAAGAGTAAAACATTACCTGCACAGATGAGAGGATCATTCATTTGGAATGCAATGTTCCCTGATCAGGAGATGTTACCGATGGATCGTGTTAAGGTTATACCATTATCATGGGATCTTATGAAGGAACATGAGAATGATGACTCGCGTATTGCTGAGTGTTTGAAGTATTGTCTATTGGATGATCCGATAATGAAGAATGATCCATATATCTGTTTACCAAATCACTTTACTACAGTACCTGAATGGATTTCACCAATCATTGATGTAGAAACATTGGTTGATAAACTGTTATCACCATTCAAGCAGATGCTTGGTTTATTTAATATTCATATGGCTGATACAAAGGGTGGAATGATTCCATCAAGGATGGTATATTGGTAATATACCATCCGTCCATATGGATTATTATTTTCATAAACACATATATCATTTTATCGAAAGGAGGAAGTATGACATGTGGTTAGAATTATTCGCATGGATTGAATCATTTGCTTCAGTATCATTTGACCCATCAGATGTACTGGATGTTGCCGTTCCTGAGCTGGCTTTTCTTGATCCTTATGGATGGAAAAGTAATCTTGAGATTGCTCTTGATGATGTTGTCGAGTTATTAAATACTCTGGAGGAACATCGTCTCGAAGCTCCTGATTCTTTAGGAGAAATCTCGGAGGTGAAATCAGATTATACTCGTCAGGTTGTTGGTGAGATAATTGAAAAGGTAAATGCTGTTAAGATGCAGATGAACCTTGAAGTTACCAAGATTGCCGGTCTTGATGGTTTAAGAAATAACATTGCTTTGATCGCTAAGCTCATTGATTATTGTAAAGATAATAGTATGGAAACTGCTATTTCATCAGCAAAGTTCGATGAGTTTAATACTGAGAATGATAATGATATCACAAACGTTCTGGGTATTCAGGTACAGGATATGTTAGCTGTATATCAGTCAGTAGATGAAATATCTGAACTGTATGATGAAGATGACATGGAAGATTCCGCAGAATATCAGAATGATCAAGTATTAGGCGACTTCGGTGTAGTATAATAACATTATACTATATAACTACACTATATTATTATTTAGAAAGGAATGTTATATTATGGCATTTATGCAAAACAACAATTTCGGCAATAACGGTTATAACAACAACAATGGCGGCAATAACGATGGCGAAAAGCAGTCCAATCCAATTGGTACAGTATATGGTGCTGATGCAAGAGTTGATATCGGTAACTATCGTACACCATCTGGAACATGGACAACTATCGCAATCAAGCAGTCAATTGGTAAGAACCCTGCAACAGGAGCGGCTTCATATGAGCAGACTCATCCACAGCAGCTTCCATCAGTTATGCTCACAGCTGAAATAGCTATCGCATTACTTGATGCTACTGTAAATGAAGCAGACATCCCAACTTATAACTTCACAATCAATGTTGGTGGACCAAAGCATGCTACTCTTTCAGTGATTGGTGCTCCGGCAGAAGTTAAGCTCAACATTAAGGATGATCGCGGCGAAAGAACAATTACATTCGCATCATTACCTGTAGGCAATAAGAATGTATTTGCTTCATGGAAACTGTTCAGAGAATACCTTAAGAAGGCTTACAACAAATCAATCAATCATAAGATCAGACAGGAAGACCTTGCAGTTACCAGCGGCGGCGCATCATCTGATGACGATGATGCACCATTTTAATGGTTGACTTTTCCTTTATTGGCAAGGAAGGGTTGATCGTACAGTATGATGACATCATTGCGATGGTCGGATATAATGTAGCGAGATACCTGAAATCAAAAGATTATAATAATGATAAGCTACGTAAGATGTCCACTCAGGACATCTTGCTTAGCTACATTAATCGTCCAAATGAAGACCCATCCATTTGGTTACGAGAAGAATTTGATATAGAATTTACGGTGGATAAATACAAAAACTCATTCGTTACTTGGCAGCCGAATTGGTGGTACTTTTATAAAGTATTTAAAGCAGCCGAGGACAATGGAATCAAACAATTGTATGTTTATACGGAGAAGTATATACCCATTATTGAATCTGACTATATTAAAACTTTTGGTGTGCCAATAAAGTATATTACAGGAGATATTAAGCAGATCTTATCAGAGCACGTCAATTATACGTTTATGACAGCTTCGCCATCGAACATATTAAAATGTTTGGATATCGAAGTGCCTATTGCCATAACTATATTTGACGACTTTTTATGCTTAGCAGATGTTGTCTGTGATGGGATTGCAGACAAGCTGAGGGAAAAGACAAAGTTTGTAAACTTTTCCGGAGTTGCTTCGGCGGGTTTAATATAGTATTTATGAATATGGAAATAGGAGGTGTTTACGTGAAGAAAGAGTCCGTAAACAAAATGTTGTTGTACTTGTATGACCCAGAAGAACCGTACGTGTACAACTGCAAACATGGAACAGAATACCCATACAATGGATTTCCAAAGGGTGAGGGAGGACGAGTATTCAAGAAGACTCGTTTCATTAATTGGAATCCATTACCAGAAGATATCATCATTAGATACTCTGGTAAACAAATCATTGTTATGTTCCATTTATTATTCCCAGATGGGAATGATGTCATTGATCCCGCTATGGAAATTTTCCAGATGAGATCAAAACGTTCAGATGTTCAGAATCGTATTTGTGAACAGATAAACTTCTTCTGTGCATTATATGATGATGACAATGAACTTATCTCGAATATGTTAGCTGCAAAGTATATCACTGACTCTCAGACATATACAATAGCAAACATAAAAGAGTATTATGAGGAATTGTACAGAACACTATTCTCGGATCGTATCATTGAGAAGATACGTAAGATGACTGAAGAGAATGACGTAGGAGATGTAACTTTAGGATTATTCCACGTAGACTTTCTGCGTGATATGTTCATGCTGGCTTTCATGATAAAGGTCATGCACATCTTTATTGAACACTTCATCAAGCTCACAGGAAACTCACCGAGAGATCAGTATGAGTTATTTGCAGAAGCTTATATCTATGCGATGAATAAGCTTAACCCACAGATGCATCCAACTCTGTATACATATATAAACAAGGCTGTTGCTCAGAGTATCAAGAGTAACTCAAACGTTTATGATATGCAGGCGATGGAAGGTGTAACAGCACCGACAGTAACTCATAATGTTATAAGAAAAACACTGTTGGCAGATTCGTTAATTAAGTTATCATATGCTTCAACATGGGATTCTTTAAATAAGAGACCAGTTGAAAGCTGTGTAGGTTTCATCACATCTGTTGTATCCCGTGCTACTAACATCATTCGTAGAAAGATGCTGAGATATGCACTGGTAAACATCGATGACCCGGCTCAGTTAATATCGGATGCTATCAACAACTCATCACCAATGTCACTGATAAGAAGTTTCAATGCTGGAGAATTTACTTGCATGAGTAAAGATCTCAATTCTGTTATCGCACACATTGCTGTGGAAATTGACTTATCACCATTGGATTTCTATTTAACGAACTTACCGCAGATGAATGATCTGAGTAAGTTATTAGTAGATACAGTTCTCTATAACTTATTCCACTCATCTATCTCGACTAATACGTTGAATAACAAGCAAAAGTACATCGTTTTACTCTATGTAAGACATTTGATCATGGAACTGAGATGGATTAATGAAGAAGATACTAAGATTAATCCATTAATCAATATACTGATGGCTAAGACAACAGCTACATCGACCAAGACTTTAACCAAGAAGGAGGTAGGAGCTGTTAATAAGTTCATCAAGCTGAATAACTTGAAACAATACTTACTCGGTGAAAATAATGTCACCAAATATGTTGAAAGTATTCAGAACTGTATCCTCAACTCATATACAATCGTGAATCATAATGCTCCAGAACTTCTGGATACACAGTTGGTCTATGAGTCAAGTAAGATGACCCAGGATATACTTGAAGTCATAGTAGATCTGTTTGAATTTATGAAATCACAGAATTGATTAAAGGGGGATATAGGAAATGGCAATGCAATTACAAAGAATCGACTATTATAATGAATACCTGAAGGATAAGATCCAGCATAATGGTTTCGTTATAGAGAATGAGGATAAATTCTCATCAGTCGACATAGAAACCTTGGTAAACTCATCCAATTATATGGACTCAGAGTTTAGATGCGAATGTGGTGCATTTATCGGACAGGATTTGATTGGACAGACTTGTCCTTTATGCAAATCCGAGATAATATTACGTGGATTGAATTTTGGCTACACAGGTTGGTTGAACCTTGGAGAACATTGTGTCATCTCACCAGCTTATTATGATATGCTGAAACGTGTTGTTGGCACAAACATGTTGAGGTTCATACTCGGAGACTATATAGAAGATAAGATTATCAACTATACAGGCGAAGAGGTACCAGAAGAAAAGAAATCAAAGAAACCTGGTAGAAAATCGGATGATAAGCTCGAAGTAATTAAGAAGAAGATCCCGAAGAACAAATATTGTTATCAGGGACTCGGACACGATAGGTTCCGAGATAGATTTGAAGAAATCGTAACAGCTTGTGCTTCTAAGAACAATCCAGAAGTGGATATACTATTAGAGAACAAATTAGCTGTGTTTACAAATAAGATTCCGATATACTCAACTGCATTCAGACCAGTTAACAAAACCTCAGAGACTTGTTTCTATCCAAGAATAACAAAACCATTTACATCGATGACTTCTATCGTTCAAAGATTACCTAATATGATTCTGGACGAAGAAAAGATATCAGCTTTGAATTACATTCAGAAGTATTTCATTGAAGCATGTTATTCAGAGATAGATACGAACATATCACACAAGTACGGTATAGTTCGTGCACAGATCAATGGTGGTACATTCTCGAACTCAGGACGAGCAGTAATATCATTGGACATTTCACTTAACGCAGACGAAGTAGATATACCTTTATCGATGTTAGTAACTGTATACCAGTATAAGTTGGCACATATGGTTGTTAAGCGTCAGATATGTGGAATCAATCGTCTGGAACATGCATACTTATTCGTGAACAATTATGAAGCTCATGAAGAAGTACTGCACCTTCTCGATGAGATCCTTGCACAAAATGCATGGATATTCTTATTGAGAGAACCTACAAACAATTTGGCATCAATCGGTCTTTGTCGTATCAGAGACTATAAAGCAGATGATGACACTATCTCATTGCCTCCAGAACCGCTGGGTGGTTATAATGCTGACTTTGATGGTGACGCTTTAGATGCTGGTTTCTTACCAGGTGAATTAGCTGATAAGTTTGAAGCATTCCATCTGTCATGCATGACTGACTATGTAAATGAGAAGATCAATATCTCGCTGAAAGAATGGTGTGATATCTGTTTAGGAATTATGAGTGAATAAATATAAAAATGATTCCTCCCAAATGGGAGGAATCGTTATATTTATTTATTTGCTATACACAATATTGTATATACAATATAAACTATACTGACAACTTGTAGGGATTATTGTGTATATATTATTTAAGGTGCACATTAAATAATATTCAAGTGAATTATCAACAATTGGTTTCACAATCTCCTTGATAAAACACTCTGCCATGTGTAAGTTGTCGTCTTTCTGTATTGGTTAATATTAAATCGTACTATTCTCCTTGTCTTCACATTCAATTCTCTTCTTGAACATCTCTGAGTTGCTTGAATGTGTTTACACGTTTAATGTTTACCAAACAACATCAATTGGTTTAAGGGTAATGCAAAGCTACCTCCAAGGTTAATCAAATGTCGTACGAATAAACCACTACTCTATGAAGATAGCTGAACATCTCTCTACTTATCAATTACCTAGAATAATATTAGCATGCATACTAAAGCATTCTAACATACCAATATAAATAATGAAGAAGCATGTAACTAGTTATTACAATTGAATATAATATCTTAAATAAAAATAATAAAGTTCAAAATTCATTATTAATTTTAAGATTTGCCATACACAAAAAGTCAGGCATATTTATCTGCGATTTTCTAAATCATACGATTTGGTGAAAAACTGTTTACTATAATTACTAGTGTCTGTCATAAGTTAGTATCTTTTAACAGCACTCACACAAACGTTAATGTTAATCAATAATTTTTGCTTTTTCAAACTGATTACAGTGCTAAACGAATGATGAATAGTTATAAGACTTTGAGTATGCATGTTAAGTTATTCACTTTTAAATATACGAGTTTGGTTTAGTGGCTAAAACATCGTCATTGAGTTATCACCTCTTAATTTTCATCAATCGGTATTTCGGTATAGTCAAGTGGTTAAGACAGCGGACTTTGACTCCGTGATCGAAGGTTCGAATCCTTCTACCGAAGCCAACATTTTCTTATCATACCATTTTTTCATTATACTCAATGACGGGGACACAGGTTCGAATCCTGTAACTCGTCTCACCTTTCAGAGTGGCAAGGGTAAACTCTGGGCTCTGAGGATTCAGTCGGCCGGATCCTTCGTACTTGGCGAGTGTGCGTTAGTTAGTACAACAACTCGTCGAAACTTCTTCATAGTGTGGCAATGATGGGTGAACCAGCTCTACCTGGTTCGACGGAGAAGTGCGTCATTGCCACCTCCGTATGGAATGGTAGTTTAGTTGGATAAAATCACGAGAAGAAGGAGTACCGTGGTCACAGGTTCGAGTCCTGTCCATTCCCTTGGCTTTGTAGTTTAAGACGAAGGTTATTTAGAATTTCATTAATGACTCCGGAGGTACTTTAATGAAAGTCTTTATAACTAAAATACCCAGTGTGGTACCGGGAGCTGCAGGTGCAAGTCCTGTCGAAGCCGTTAATCAAACTGAATGATGGGTATTCAGTTTGATACCTCCAACTACCTTCTTTGTAATAGTTTCCAAAACAAGACAATACTATCCCTCGTGAGGATAAGTTGAATGGGTGCTTATCCTCCACAACCGCTCGAGTGGTGAAATCGGCATACACAGGAGCTTCAAATACTCCCGCTAACGCGTGAGGGTTCAAGTCCCTCCTCGAGCATTATATCGAATCAATTGTGAAAGATACTCACAGCAGTCGCTTTTTCTTTTTCAGTAATTATGAGAATTAAAACACAGTATCTTGGTATGGTTCTGCAGGACCCTTTTGATTTGATGGTAGAAGAGTATGCAAGTGGCCAAAGCAACCACAGACCGGATGTGGTGCGGAATGCTTCGGAGGTTCGAATCCTTCCTCTTCTATTTAGAATAAATAGATATATTAAGTCATGATGCATACGGGAATTCAATCATATTCTTATATTGAAATTTATTCTATTAGGATGAAACTCAATCGTGTACACGAAAGCTGATGGAAGCAAACGAGGTGAAATTCGTTGAGTATTGCTGGTTCAACTCCGGCACATCCTTTTGGGGTAGCAGAATCCCCTACAAAGCTGCTTCAGCAGAGGTTGCATCCCTCAGATCTTTGATCAAAAACGCGAAGGTTGATAGCTCAGAGGCAGAGTATAGAGTACTACAGGTCATAGAAACAACAGTCTTGTGAGCCTGCTTACGAAATGACCCATCGGTCCTCTAAGTCACCGGTTCGAATCCGGTTCAACCTTTAATTTGCTTGTGTGGTGGAACAGGTATACACGAGGGACTTAAAATCCCTTGTCGAAAGACGTGAGGGTTCAAATCCCTCCACAAGCATTAAATGGTAATCTTTTATCATTTAATCCGATTCAATCTAGTGACATGGTTTTCCTCTTGTTCGTCCATGCACCATGTTGACTTCATATTGAATCCTCCTTTTACTTATTTTCTTATGGGACATTGGCCGGGGTAATTCCCCGGCCATAAATCTCATATTATTTTATTTTT
>Ga0265300_10000840_pt1 | contig 30868 bp, 26 predicted proteins | sample AusTroGonzalo_MG_FD_193482 | JGI IMG/M metagenome (GOLD analysis project Ga0265300, IMG submission 193482) | Bovine rumen microbial communities from tropical cattle in Woodstock, Queensland, Australia - Gonzalo_03 | ecosystem: Host-associated > Mammals > Digestive system > Stomach > Rumen ...
CGAAAATTCTTTAGAAATAAGGTAAGAAAGTATAAGAGAGTTAAAAGAAGGATACAAAAAGCCCCAATTCAGTAATGAATTGAGGCCCATTTTCCGACGCAAAAAACTATTCGTCTTTCAGTTCTCCGCGCTTGTATTTCCCTACCAAGAAATTGAAAAGGCAGGCGTGTACGTTTGTCAGGAATTGATTTACTGCCAGCAGCGTGTTGAACAGTTTCATCGAATCCATCATCACCTTGCTCTCGATGATTTCTTCCTGACGGGAGACATACAATTTCTCAGTATCCATGTGCGTCTCAAGGTTGCGCTCTTCCTTCCACCAGGAGGAAGACTTGGCGTGCTTTTCCAGATGGTATGTCAATTCCTGATATTGGAGATTGATGACTTCCGGGAAGCGGCCCATCAGCGGCAGTAGCCGATCCCACTCTGACTTATTGTGCGTCTTTTCATCGAAGCCGTAAAGCCGCTTGAATCCCTCGTTGAGGATGACCATCAACTTGCCACGCATAAAACGGCGGTCATAATCGCTGTCAGCCAGGATAAAGTATTTGCTGGCCACCATACTGTCAATCATCGTGATGAGGACAAACTGCATCACAGATACGACAGTACGGTCGATTTCGTGATAATCGTCGTGCTGGCCCTTAATGCTTTCCAGTGTGTCGTACATCATAGGAAGACCTTCGGAATACTGGGCTACGGTTTCGTCAATCATGGCCACAAATTCCTTACGCTCTGGTTCAGAGAGTGTCTTGCCGTTGTACTGCACCTCCTCAAAGAAACGGGCGTATTTGTAGTCCCGAATCGGCGAGTACTGGATATTTGCAAGGTCTTCGTTCATGGCGAAATACGTTGGGGTATGCAAAGATACGGATTTTGTGGAAAGGAAAGAAAAACGCCCCTGTCGTTGAGGCAGAGGCGCGTTAAAGAATGAGAAAAGAAGTACCAACTAAGTCGTTTTTTGGCACCTCAACCAGGCCCGATAATTCCGTTTGAAGACGCGGAGGGCTTCCATCTGGTTACAACCTGAAAGCCGGGTCTTCACATAGTTCAGGAACTCCTTATCATCCGTGGGCAGACCGGGGTTGTGCTCGATGTCCCACTTGATGTCACAGGCGAGGTCCATGTAGGGCCGCTTGGATATAGCCGGAAGATGGTTGAAACGGTTTTCTACGACCGTTACGTAACGATAAATGTTGCTCATGATAATATTCATTAATTATTCCTTTTTGCGGTACTTGCCGTAACCTAGGCGCTCTACGAGGCCCATTTTGCCACAGAATTTGGCTATGTAGCCTTCCGCCGTACGCTCGTTGATTTTCAGGCTCCGTGCCGCCTGGATATAGTCAGGACGGCCGAATTCCGTGGGCAAAGCGTTGAACAGGCGCTTCTCGTCGGTGGAAGAGAGACGGGGGCGCTGCTTTTCGCCGAACAGCTCGCAGAACACCTTGGTGGAGTGCTGAATAAGGACGGCGGAAATCTTCATGGCAGAATTGAAGTCCACGTCGGAGCAAACCGGGTTGGTGCAGAAGTCGCCGGTCTCCATCAAGCGGAGAGCAGTGAGAATCATCGCAATGCGGTAGCAAATGAGACCCATGCGGCGAACGGTGGCCAGGATGCCCTCACCGAAGTCGATGAAAAGCGAGGTCTGGCTTTCGGAGAAGTAGTCCAGGAAGGTTTCCTCCTGCTCGGGAGTCAGCGAGAACTCCAGCGGGTGCGAAGCCTTCAAGGTGTGGTAGAACTCCAGGTATTCCTGCCCCAAGGAGGCAAAATACTTGTTCAGAGACTGCCCGGAAGAGCGCTTGAAGACGTTCTTGAATTCCAGATTGGACTCCAAGTAGTAGAACGCGAAGCGGCTGAAAAGGCCGTTTTCCGGGCTCCTGATGAGGGTTTTAATCTGCTCGGGAGTACCGGACAGGACGGCAGACAGTTTGGGCACATCCACCTCTACGTGCTCGTCGTTGCCGCGACGGTGAAAACCGAACGGTTCGTGGTGGAACGAGTTGCGGAAGTTGGTGGAATAGTTGCCGTAGTCGCTCTTGAACGAGGTGGCCAACGTGTCGCCTTCGGTCTCGAAAATGAGGGCTGTACCGTCGTTATCATGCATAATCTGCGTGACGGCGGAGGCGCTGGTGTCACCCGGCATAGTGAGCATCCGGATGGGCGGCTTCTCGGGCTTGACCACGTGCGAAATCTTGGTGTTCTTCTTATCCTTCTCGTACTGGACCATCTTGGCCTCGTAGTCCTCCTTGAGGGCTTTCCACTCGGCAAGAAGTTCCTCGTGGATGGGTTTGACAAGAAGCTTGCAGAGAGCCTGACGGCCCTTGCCGGAGGAGGCGCGGGCGGTCAGGTAGTAGCAAAGATTCGCATAGACGGTAACATCGTCGTACACGGCCGAGTAGTTGGGCAAGACTGCGGAAATACAGGCAATGGCACCAAGGATAAGCACATCCGCTTCCTTCTCGTTGTCGGCCTTGCAGGCGACCTTCTGCAGGAATTCAGGGAGAGACTCGAACAGATCCTGGGAGAAGGACGGAGCGGGCATATATTCCGGCTCCTTGACAATCTCTGTGGCATCTGCGGTCTTGCCGGGTGCGGAATCAGCGGACTTACGGACTTTGGGCGGCGCCGTGTGGATGTCAATGCCGTGCTCCTTCGCAAGTTGGAAGAAGGTGGCGGCGTTGATTCCGGAGCCGTGACCATTGAGGCAAGCAGTGTACTGTTTGTCGGCCTCATTGTAGTCGTAGTCCGGGTTGAAGCGGCTGATGCGATGGTAGATTTCGCGACCGGATTCGCCACGGCCATCGGCGATGGCGTAGGCGATGTTGCGCCAAGGGACGTATCCGGAGGTGATGTCTATACCGGCTTCTTCGATGCGGCGGGCAACGATTTCAAAGTCGTCCTCAGTCGGTATGGCGTAGGACGCAGGAGGGCTGGATTTCGGCTGGGCAGGCTTCTCCTCATTCTGCTGCAGCCAGTAATTTATATCAAATCCTTCCATAGGCGGGGTTATTTGAAATTGGGGTTAATGTAGGCCTGAGGATCGTACGGGAGGAAGCAAGCACGACTGACGTCCTTGCAACTCTGGTCCATCCGGAGACCATAAGCGATGCGGAGATAGTTTGCTACTGCGTCGAAGACCTCGGCGTGGGAATGGCCATTGTATTCAATGGGAATCACCCATTTCAAGCCATCTCCGCTGGGACTGCGGAACAGCAGCACCGTATTAAAGTAACGGTCCTTGAGCAGGGCCTGGAAGGTCTCCTCAACGTTGTCGAGGTGGTCCAGGTCTACGCCGAGCAGGTTGGAAAGCCGAACCAGGGCAGCGTCTTCCCGTTTGGTGAATTCGCCCGAGAAGGTCACGTAACTGAAGTTCTTGGCTTTGTACGCGCGCGCTTCTTTCCTTTCGGTGATGGTGCGCAGGTGTTCGGTCTGCTCTTTGGCATAAGGACCGATGAGGTAGTTGTACACGTCCAGTGGCGTGACGGTCTTGAGAGGGGCCGTGTTGCTGATGGGCATGCGGAAGAAACTGAAGGCGGGTAGCTGAATCTCCGGGCGCTCAGTCTCCGGCGAGTTGGAATACTGCCGGTTCTCCTCGCCAATGTGAAGGAGCAGTTCCTTGTTCAGGAATTCCAGCAGTTCCTGGTCGTGGAGGCCGTAGTACCGCTCTGCAAACTCGAAGCAGTCGCCGTCCGGAATGGTGCCGGAGAGGTCGTGGTGGTAGCAGAGTTCATCAGAAAGTTTCTCCTCGGGATGGAGTTTCTCCCTGAAGATGTGGAGCGTTAGCTTCCCGTCATCGAAAGGGTTGCGACAGTTGCCGCAGTCCCTTCCGACAACCCTCATTACTACTTCATCCTCGGGGAATCTCTCCTTGAGGATGTGCGAATAGATCCCTGTTCCGTACAGGGTCTTGCGCAGGATATCGGCCCTATTCAGCATGGCTCTCGTTGTTTTCGTTGAACAACTGGAGCGCAAGCTCGGCATCGGTGACGATAACCCTGCCGTTCTGGCTCACTGCGGGCTGCAGGAACGTGTCCTTGTACTTCTGGGCGGTGCGGTGGGAGACGTGGAAGAAATCTTCGATTCCCTTGACTCCGTACAAAAGTCTCTTGGGCGGCGCAGTGGCAGCCACGGGTTCTTTGCCCTTCTGGGCGGTAAGTCCGAAATGCTTTTCAAGCAGGTCGAACAGTTCCCCAACTGTAAGCGCGTTGAGGGGACGCGTGCGATCAAAACCTTTCATTGTTTTCTCTTGGTTTTGATTAGCCAGCTTCTGAACAGGTAGTGATCAGTCCATCGGCCGGCATCGCTATCCTTCTCGGTTCAGCACTACTCCTCCCCGGAATTCACATTGCAAAGTTCCCCATTTTGCATGGTGGAGACCAGCCAAAAGGGGTAAGTGTTACCCGGTTACTTCGGGAAAGTGTTGATTTATACGCTGTTGCGAGAAAAGAAATGTAAAAAAGGTAACCTCTCGAAAAAGGTTACCTCGGACGGTTACTCTGAAATGGAGTTTATTTGAAAATGCCGTTTATCGCGTCGTCTATAACGGCGTAGCCTTCGGGCCGATTATTGGGATTTTTCAGCTTGTGGGCGGCCTGCTTGAGGTAGTTGCTATCGGCGTTGACCTCAATGTAGGTCTTGTATGTTTTCCAGGAGCAGGTCTTGAAGCCGCATTTATCAGAGATTGCTTTGAACATGTAGGCGTACAGGATTCCGCTGCCGGTGAAGACCCAGGTTTTATTGTCCCTTTGCTTGATATAGTCCGGCTTGAGACGATGACACAAGGCAGTGATGTTTTCTGCAAGGTTAGACTGTAAGCGACGGGTACGATCTTTGGCATTTTCCTGTTGCTGCGCTTCCTTCTTATTATCGTTGACGTTGATGCGGTCATTTCCCCCCAGAATCTGGCGGGCATATTTGGTCGTTGTAGCTGTCATCGAACCAAGTTTCCATGCGTAGAGGTCTTCGCACAAGGTGACTCCGCATTCTTCTTGTAACTGGAACAGCGTCTTGTCTGAACCAACTTCATAGAGGACGCCCTGGATGATATGGCCCAAGTAGCTCATGGAGTCAATGAGCGAGTAGAGAAGCGCAAAATCCGCCTGATTTGCTTTTATAAAGGCAAATTCCTCATCGGTTACTGACTGGCCAAGCACGGCGGATTCTGATATGAGCCCAAGGTCTCCAAGAACGTGTAGAAGGCGCCGGCGACCTTCTGATGGATGGAAAGCGTACAGGTATCCGCATCCATACGCCAAGAATTTAAGAATCTCACCGGTATCATGGTCCTCTTGAGAGCGTTCCGGCCCTGGAAATATCAGCTCAGATGATTGTTCAAATGTTGATATACAGCCAACAAGATAGGCATAGAGGGCATTGGGAACATCTTTCTTCTGCCACGCGGCCTCGAATATTTCATCGTGCAGGGCGTGCCATTTATTGAAAGAAAACTTGTTGTTGTGTATCGGGAAGTCCTGCAGCAGTTTATCCTCCGACTCGTAGTCTTTCTGTTCATATATAGGTAAACCGGCACGACGAAGCCGAATCACAATTCTATTTGTGAGACTGAGTTGGGCAAAGATGTCAATCGATTGCTCCAGTTCGTCAAGAACGCTTTTTTCCATTCTTCAGTTTGTCTATGGCATCATCAACAAGGTGATAGCCCGAAGGGAATTTCTTTTCCAAATCACCGGAGAACATCTTCCTGAATTCGGTTCCACAGCCTTTGAGGTAGTTGCTGTCACCGGCAGAGATGACCACGGTGGCCATCAATTTCCAAGAGATTGTTGGAAGACCAACGTAGAGCTGTACGGCGGTGCCAATATAAGCATAAAGGCGATCGTCGTTGTTTATTATCCATTGCTTCTTTCCCTTCACCCGCTTTATCTTATGACTAAGGCCAGATTCGATTTGCGTACAGACGTAAACCAATGTGTCCACAAATTCTTTTTTCTTGTCAACTGGAGGCGGAGTGAGCCTGGCCAGCTGTGCTTGCGCCTTGGCGTTTACCGCTTTACGGAACGGACAATCCAGACGTTCACACGTAGAGCAAACCTGCTTCTCGTAATAATCCAAGGATTTACCCAGGGACTTGGCGAGATAGTACGGTTCCCACTGTGTGTCCGGCCCGATCTTCTGAGTCATAAGGATGACTTTGGATATGTCTGTATCCGGAAAGATGTCCGTGAGCATCGCATCATAATGGAGGTCCATGCACATCTCTTTGAGACAGATTGGCTCCGGGCAACGAAGTAACGATGCTTCAAGGACAGAGAAGAAATGTATAACGTAATTGACGTAATTGCGTAATTGGGGAACGTTATTGAAGGTGTCGTAGCAATGGCCCAGGATGTGAACCAGTTCCCTGACGCGGAACTTCTTTCGCTCCAAAGGCTCGGCGGATTCTGCAATCTCCTGGCACTTTGTGGAGAAGCTGTATAGATTTCTTTTGAAGTGGTAAGTCGGATAATCGGCCGGAATCCTTGTATTGGTCTGCTTGAGCAGAGCATCTATCTCGGGTATGCCGCTGCAGATAATTTCTCCGACCCTGACTTTGGTCTCATAAACAGCGTACCCGGCCATTTCCGTGTAGCGGTCAAGAGTGGAATAACCCCGTGCAACAGTCTTGGCGACATCCTCGGAGAAGACACTGTTTGCCCACAAATCGCGGGTCGTGAGAGATGGATACAGAACGATGTCGTATTTTGTCTGATACCAGAATAGGTCTTTGGTGCAACCAGCTTCCAACAAAGCTGACTCGATCATAGCCGCCACGTTGCGGAAAAGCCAAATGAAGTACTTACACTGGGCATAAGATGGTATCTCCTTACGCTTTTGAAAACAGGCCCAGGTTTGTGTACACAGTTCTGCTATCTTCTTCTCCTTCTCCTCCTGGTTGAGTTCGAGAAATCCGAAGGATACCATTTCGTCTATGTACGAACGATGGATAGCCGCCATCTCTTTGGGCAGTTCATCATAGGAGGTGTAGGCGTTGATAAAGGGCACCAACTTCTGAAAGGCCGTGCAGGAATAGAAAGGTTTTGGGCTGAAGAATAATTTTAGGTTATCCTCAATCGGAGAGAGAATGTCGCGGATGTAGTGATCGAGCGCAACATCGTTGTCTTTAATCTCCAATATCCGGGCTTCTACTTCACGCCGGATATCGTCGATATTTCTCATCTGGTAATTGTCCGGGAGGGCACGATTCTCCCTGACGAACTCTTCGGCCGTTACGCCCGGATACTCTTCTCTGTAATCCGTTTCGTATTCGTAACCCAGTTCGATGCACAATGTATCAGTTATGCCATCGGTGCAATAGGTCTGCACCAGTTTCTGAAAAGTCTCTATTTGGCCCATTGTTCCTCCAATTTAGTGTTACCCTCCTTTCGCCTCATTTCTCAACGCAAACGAAAACAATAACAAATTTAACGATTTCTGGCTGAAAACTCTACTCGTTTTCACTTCATTTTACACTGTAACACTTTAGGATTGAATGAAAAACGGCCTCCTGGCAGAACCAGAGGCCGATTCTTATGGCAGGGTGGATTGGCTATCTTGGGGTGCTTTTCCGTGAATTCCGTAGATTCCGTAAAAATTACTTCTTTTTGAAAGCCTCCTCCATTTTCTTGATGGCGTCCTTCTTCGCATCCTCCGTGATGTCGATGTAAGGCTTCATGGATTTGTAGTCGCAGTGGCCAGTGAATTTCATCACAACGTCCGGAGCGATGCCGTTGGAGAGGGCGAAACAAATGAAAGTTTTACGGCCGGCGTGGGTGCCAATTCGAGACCATTTGGGATAAACATCATCGTGGCGGACACCATTGCGGTAAAGGGTGATGTGGACGGGTGTATTGAATTCGCATATCTCGCAGAGGTCCTTCAGGCAGCGGTTCATCTGCTGGTTGGTCATGTAAGGAAGGGCTTTGTTTCCGCGGAAGTCCTCGTCTTTGTATTTGTCCAGGATAGCAATGGCGTTCTCGTGAAGGAAGATCGGAAGGCGGTCGTGGGTTTTCTGGGTGGTGACAGTGAGGACGCCATCGTTGATGTCGGTGCGGCGGACTTCAACAACGTCTGAGTAACGGAGACTGGTGAAGGCGCAGAAGCAGAAGAGGTCGCGGGCGCGTGACATGCCGGCGGATTCTTCGACGACCTTCTCGTACTCGTTGCCGTTCATGTCGTGGAGTTTGAGTTTGGTTCCGTTCTTGGGAATCTCCAGGGTAAAGAGTTTCATCAATTCGTCCTGGTTGAGGAAGATGACGGGCTTCTGGACAATCTTGAAGACAGGCTCGTAGGTTTCCACATCGCGCACTTTGGTGTAACCTTTGCGTATGGCCCAGCGAAGGAACCAGGTGAGGTTCTTGTACTGCTTCATGGCGGAATTCTCCTCAAGGCCGCAGTCGGAGCGAAGATAGCTGATGAATTTCTCCAGGCCGGCGGCATTGTAATAGTCCAGACCTTCGTGCTTACGGAATTTGATAAGATGATTTTTGAAGGACTTGACCATCTTGCGGGTCTCCATGCTCCAGCCTTTGATACGACTCTCTTCGTTGATGAATTCATCCATGTAGTCGGCGGCGGGCTTAACCTTGGGCTTCTTCTCTTTCTTCTCGGCTTCCTCGACCTTCTGCTCCGTCACTTCTGCGGAATCGTTGCTGCTGATGGACGCAATCTTGGCGGCGTTCTTGTTGATGGCCTTCTGGAATTGTTCAATCATGGCTTCAACTGTGGGCTTGTCATCGAGCCGGAGGTCGAAGCTGGTGAACTGAGTCTTAATGTCGGTGATGCGGGAGTTGATGACTCGATAGTCTTTGCCATCTACATTTATGCAGCCTTTCTTTACCTCTTCAGCCTTGAGGTCCCATTTCTTCTCGCTGATGGAGTAGCCTATGAGTTTCTGGATACGTGTGCCGCGCACGTTAATGTCCGCCCGGATCGGACATTCGCCCTTCTTGTTGAGGTCGCCTTTCTTGAGGTAGAACCTGATCTTCATTTGTTTCCTTCCTTTAATGGTTAAGCATATTTCCAGTATGACTACGTCATACTAAGAGAATCCGCGTTCCGTCCCACTGGGGGCTTTTTTCCGTCCCACCGAAAAACGGCTCTTGGTTGAGCGATTTTGGCCGCTGAAGCGATTTTCCGCCACAACTCAAAAACGGCCCTACAAGTGCGAGAGTGGCCATTTTCGCCTCTTCCTTGTAGAGGGGAAAAAGTCCGTCCCACTTCCGTCCCACTTTTTCTCTCAACGCAAAGATACGCCATTAAATTGGAATAAACAAATATTATTGCAAATCTTTGAAAGTTCGATAGTTACGAGCGAAATTTTATACTCTGGTAAACTTCGTTAAATCCGTTTCTATAGTTCCCAGCACCACAGTAACCCGCTGATTTTCAGCGGGTTATTTCGTTTCGTCCCACTTTTCATCCCAGTCGAAGGGTTACACATCATCCCACATCATTACACACAAAAACACATTTAGAAGGGCGTAAATGCCCGATTTTGTGTAATAAAGTGTATTCTTCCGGCAGGCAAAAACAGGTATTTTTTGTTACGGTTTTTGGTACTCTCTGGGATGAAAAATGCGGATTTATTTAGTTCTAACAGGTAAAAAAGTGGGATGAAAGCAGGAATATTTTCGTAGGTATTGTGCGTCTTTTTTCGTACCTTCGCGTTGCGCTTAACCAATTGACTATGCCACGCTTCATGCCGTCCATACTCATCTCCGATTGCTGGGGCTCCGTTGGGGACCTTACCTTCTATCATGTGGACGGCCGCTGCTACTACAAGAAAAAGAATCAATGTGAATTCCCCGGGACTGACGCGCAGAACAGCCAGCTTGATGTTCATCGGCGGGCGCTGGCAGCCTGGAGGACACAGGAGCATTCCGTTCAACTGACCTGGAACGCCCTCGCAGAGCCCGTCTTAAGCCACAAGCCGCCCTTCGACAATACCGCGCATATCTCCGGCCAGAATCTCTTTGTAAGCGCTTATCATGGCTTCTATACTCTGGGTGATGAGCACGTCCCCTACCCGCAGGCCTGGCAGAAGTTTCCGGTGCATTCCCTGGATTTTGAGGAAGCTGCCGTTGATGGGACTAACCTCCGCCTTTGCTTCCACTCTTATTTTCCCGAGACGGAGCCTGCCGGCCGGTACCAGGTACTTTCCCGGATTCAATTGACGAAGCCCGGCTACGGCCGAAATCAGGGCCATATGCGGAACTTCCTTGCCGACGCTCCATGTGACTCCGGCGATGGTCGCGTTTTCATCACAGTGGATGATTTCTGCCGGCGCTGGAATCTGGATCTTGACGAGTATCAAGTCCACGGCCGGTACGTCCTTCTTGACCGGCAAACCGGATACCGCAACAACCCGCGCGAGTTCTCTTTCTCAATAAAGCTGGTGTAAAATCCGACCAAACGTATGGCGAGGTTCGATCCGGGCTCGAAATTTTTTCGTGCCGGGTTACACTCCGCTACACATCATTATACGCCATTATACATAAAGCAAAACTTTATATAAATTATCGTAAATTATTGTTTTGCAGTTACAAATAAATATACTATATTCGCGTTGCACAAGGGGTTGTGTAGATAAAATGAACCTAAACTTAAACCTATGCAAGCGCTTCCTTCTATTGCTTTCGGGGGTTTCTCCGGTTCCGCCAAGGGTGTTACGGCTCGTCAAGTCGCGGGCCGTACCATCCTTTCGGTGAAGAGCTGGCCCACCGGTCAAACTACCAACGCTCAGGTGGCCCGCCGGGCCTCGATGTCCAAGATCTCGAAATCCTGGAAGCTTCTTTCCAACGATCAGATGCGGGAATGGGACCGTCTCGCGGAACACACCTCCGGGCAGTCCGCCTTTGGCCAGAAGGCCGAGATTTCCGGCATGAACCTTTATATCCGCCTCAATGTCAACAGAGCAATGGCAGGAGAAGCCCTCCTCTCCACTGCCCCGTTGTCCAACGTCTCCGTTCCGAATGTCATCTACAACCAGGTGGCCATCACGCCTGAGCTGGTGGTTTTCGGAGGCGTCAAGCACGAACCTAGCCCGTACAAACTTGTTCTGAAGATGTCTGCCTCCCAGAGCGCCGGCATCTCCAACGGCTGGAGCAAGACCGTCATCATAACGCCTGGTATGGAGGACGACTGGGGTGAGGCCGATGTAACTACTCTCTACCTCAAGACCATCGGAGTTCAGCCGGTTCCGGGACAGAAGGTCTTCATTGAAGCTTACTGGCTGGACACTTCCACCGGCTTCGCTGGCCAGCCTATTCAGGAGTACGCCATCGTTACCGGCGAATCTCCTTACCAGCGCCGTGTCAAGGCCACGATGGACAATCTTGATCCCACTGAAGAAAGTCACGTGTCCACCCTGGACGTGGATTTCTCTACCGGTGCTCCGGTGGCGCAGTTCAACGCTCAGTGCCTGGGCCATAGCAATGTCGCTTCTTCAGAAGTGTACCTGGACCAGCAGCTGCCTTCCGAGATTATCGGTACTGGTATGTGCCTTGGCCGTTCCAATGATGCGGAAGGTCATATCAATGCCCAATCCTACCTGGTGTATATGTATAACCGCAACGGGAAGTCTCAGCTGACTTTCGCCCATCGCGGTGGCACTTACTACACGCATACTGAGGTCTTCGGTACCGGTATCATCTACTAATTCAAAACCACTGCAGCCATGTTCAACAGCATATCCAATAACTTCGGCGCGGGCCAGATAACCTTCAGGGACTATCAGGCCCCCAATTACGTGGTTCTGAATGCCAAGGTCACCTTTGACCCTACGAATCCCGCGTACCAGGCCTGCCAGCAGCTCGAAATCACCGTTCCGGATCTGACCATCGACCGCAGTACTATCGGCGGCGTCTTCGTCCGTTTTATCGAGACGCAGACGTACTCTTGGGGTGATTCCATCTATGATGGCGGCACCGTCCTCAAGTCCTGGATCAAGGACAAGAATACGATTGTCGTCGAGAAGCAGCCGTGGTTCGACAACAACGGTCCGCTCATCCTGTATTTCGTGACGATGTATGCCCAGCTCAATCAGGGCGCGAACACCATCAAAGGAACCAAGCAGCGCCTTACGGTTACGACCGTTGACAACTACCTGAGATTCTCCAGTGACACCTTCTTGGTGGTCTTTGACCACTGGGTGTTCTTGCATCTGCAGTTCTCCAGCTGTGCGTATGCTTACCGTGACTCTGCCTGGGAGGCAACCTTCGAGGAACTCCCTGCAGACATTACTGCGGATGTACCGGTGCCCGGCGGTGGTAACCAATTTCATCAGGACTGCTTCGGTATGGGAGAGTGCCACCTCGAAAACAAGGTCTTTACGATGGACCGCCGTGTAGCAGGATTCTGGGACACCGGCCGCGAGCCGTTTGCCTTCGCTTTCCTTGTTCGTGACAATAATGAGTAAGCCTTATGTCTGAGAAAACCCGCGTAGAACTGACCCGCCTTCAAGGAGGAATCGCCATTGCAAGCTTCTGCATCGGCGCCATCATCTCTCTGGTGTGCCTATTCGTTATCCCGCCCCTGGGCGAGATTTCCAACAGTGCGCTCTTTGCCGCTGGGAACTTCCTGGTCATGTGCGGCGGCGTTCTCGGGGTTAAGGCCAGCACAGAGGTCCGGATGAACAAGATGGAAGCTCAATACAGAAACATTATGAATGAAATGCCAAAACATGCCGATGAAAACGACAGGGACGGCATTATAAATCAATAAGTATGAATACCTCCACCCGCATATTATTCTTATTCGTCCTTCTTGGGGTTGTGTCCTGTGGTGTTGCCCAGCCTGTGACAGGTGTAGACAACACCCGGGTGGAGGTTCATACTGTTACCGAGACCGTTCACGACACTGCCTATGTGGAGCTGCCGGTCATTATCGAGAAGGTGGCCACCCTGGACACTACCTCCACCCTGGAGAACAAGTTCGCCAGATCGGAGGCTTCCGTCAGCGCCGGCATCCTTTCCCATAAGCTCGAGACCAAGCCGGTCCAGCTTCCTGTCAAGGTGGAGACCAAGATTGTCTATAAAGACAGCCTCGTATACCGAGACCGTGTGCAGACTCAGACGGTTGAGGTTGAGAAGAAACTGACAGCTTGGCAACAGGCAAAGATGAAACTGGGCTCAGTGACCCTACTTATCATAGGACTTGCAATAATATACCTTATATTCCTTATTTTCAAACACTTCTAAAACCTAAAACGCTATGAAGTACATTCCTTCCATCGCCTTCGAGGAGATGAGCGGCAGCGCCAAGGGCGTGACCGCTGCAAAGATGAAGAGCCGCAAGTACATCCGTAACCGTGGTTACGGTGGCTCCGTGCGCACTTCTGACCAGGCCAAGGTCAAGAGCGTCTTCAAGATGCTCACCACCAAGTGGAAAACCCTCACCAACGAGCAAATCCTCGCTTGGAACAAGCTCGCCCTCAGCCAGGAGGGTCGCAGCGTGCTGGGCACCAAGGCCAAGCTCTCTGGCTCCAACCTGTTCACCAGGCTGAACTACTGGATCGTCACCCTCGGCGGCCAGGTTCTCGTCACTCCTCCGGAGATCAACTCCGTGGAGGCTCCTTCCACCGCCACCATCGTGTGCCAGGGTGACACCTTCACCTTCAAGCTCGACCAGGCTCCCGCTGACAACGGCGGCATCTACCTGGTCATCGAGGCCACCGAAGGCAAGTCCAACGGTGTTTCCCGTGCCCATGCCTCCGCATCCGCCATCAAGCTCGTTGAGGAACCCACCGCCGCCGCTGTCGACATCCGTGCCGATTACGTGGCCAAGAACGGCGCTCCCAGCGCTGCCGCTCCCAAGATCTTCTTCCGCTACTACCTGGTCGACTCCAGCACCGGCGTCAAGTCTCAGGTCATGCTGGCGGAGACCAAATGGGTCGCAGGAGCTTAAACCATCCCAGGTCCACGTGACCAAGCTTAAACCTCTCTGCCCTGGCACCCTCGGTGCTGGGGCTTTTTGTATGGTACTGATAAGGCCCCTGCCAGGGGGTGTACCGGCAACGCAACTCTTGGGCATCCAAATAGCTCAAAGGAAGCTTCCAAGGATATTCCACTGAAAGCGAAGCGGTGCGGCGCAAGCCGCACTGCCTTTTTGTATATGTATATACCTCTTTTCTCTCCCTTCGGGCGGGGTATGTCGGTCGATTACGCACTGTCGTCGAGGCGTGCGTCCCTGGGAGGCCTATGGTGCTGGCAGTCTCACAGACGCGGAGGTTGAGGCGGTGGCTGTGTGTGGCGTCTGCGAGTCTGCCAGTGCCATAGGGCGCGGAACGAAGTGGAGCGTGGCCCCGGAGGCGGTCTGGAAGGTGTGGGAGGATGGCGGGCTTTGGCGGGACCACGGACGGGAGACCTTAGGCTCCCGGCCGCCGCCAAAGACCGACAGCCAGTGTGTGGACAGACGGCCTCCGGGGCCTGGGCCGGGACGGCCCAAAGGAGTGAGCGCGTGATGACGTTGATGCGGGGTACAACGGTCTTCGCGAACTGGCACTGTCCCTCGAATAGAAGCACGAAGCTAACAACGCTGATGCGGGGGCACCGGCGCAGTCTGTGGCTGGCAGCGTGGAGGGGCAGCGAGGCCGTAGGTCTTGATGCCCTGGAGCGATGACTGGCACTGTCTGCGCCAACGGCCGGGACGGCCGTGTCCTGGGCGCCCGGAAGGCTTCTGGCGGGATTCTTCCCGGCAGAGGCCTGGAGGAATAGCGACCAGGTATAAACAAGCCGTAGGCTTACCGCGGAGGAACGGTGCCGGAAGTGGTGTGGCAGGCTTGTCCTGCCACACGACTGGAGGTGCCGGGCCGACCCCAAGCGAAGCGCTTAAGGCGGCGGACTGCTCGCACTGCACTGACGCTGCCTGCGGGCTCCTGACGGTCGAGTAACACTGACGCTATGCGTGGTGGCACTTTGCGCCTTCGAATTGAAGTACTGCCGTTCCCTCAACGCTCGCGCAAAGTGCGCAGCCCCCTGACGGGCCGGGTCCCGGGTGGCCCTTGAAGGGGGCTGCTTGTCCGACGCCGCCTCACCCGGGAGTTCGGAGGCAGGACACTCGCAACTCACTGACGGAGCGTACTTAACATAATCCGGATTGTGTGCGAAGCGGAAACAAGCGCCGCTTGCGGCGACTTGTTACACAATCCCGATGGGATTATGTTAATGTACGCGGATTCGGGGCACTGGCGGTCGAGCTGGCAGGACGCCTCCCGGGTGATTATCTCCCTTGGGGGCCGGGGGGATAAACCAGATGCAAGTCTGTGACGGACTTGCTCCGGCACAGTCTTGCATACCGCTTTCTCTTTATAAGTGCGGGAGCTTTGCTGCGCAGGCCATTTGTGCGGTGGGGCGTCCGTGAGTCTGTGGCCGGCTTGTCCGGTCACAGTCTCACAGCGAAGGGTGGCAATAGAGGTTGCTGGTCTGGCTGTTTGGGCGGAGGCTTTGCCGGAGACCAAACTGACAGACGAGCAAGTACCGCTTTTCTTATCGACCTTGGCAACGGTAGGACGGTGGATCTGGGCACCATCGGCCTTGGTATCCTTCCATCGGCCCGTAACGGAAATAACGGGAACTGCGGGAGTTGCGGAAAGGGCGGCGGTTTCATCGTTCGGAGAAAAATGTGTAATTTTGTAGAACGATGTGAAAGGAAGGAATGAAAAGACTGATTGACTCTTTTATTCAATATGCTACTGCGCCTGCATTCCTGGATGCAATTCTGGCGTGGCGGGTCCCTTCTTTTCCTTATAGCGCTGAAGGTCTTGTCTTTTGGTCTGAAGAACAGTGGTGGAATTTGACGACGGAGGTTGTTGATGCAATCAAGAGCCAGGCCGGATTACCCAACCAACTTTATAATTATATCGTCCCTATCCTGGATAGATTACACGGTGTTTCAGAGGAGATTTTTCCCGAACCGGAATCATTTTGGAACCAGCCTGCCGAATACGCTTGTTCGGCTGAAGGTGGAAGATCTGTTACTCCAGAGTCAGATGCTGACCGTGTAGTATGGCGCCTTCGAAACGATTTGCATCGTCTTGGTGCTATTATCCAGTCGGCGCTGCTTGAAAGCAATCAGGGAAAGGACCTGTTTTTTTATCAAGATGAATCGCATTCTGAGCTCCTTTCTTGCATTCGCACATACGACATCGCCTCGGTTCGGCATTGGGGGTACCTTCATACACTGAAGCTGACAAAGGGTATCCGACTCCAGCCGGTTGACATCCTGTATTGGCCGGTTCAGAGAGCAAAAACAATAGAGTTTTACAGGAATCTTTGCATCCAGGCCAATCTATGTGACGTAGATGAAATCAATTCCTTCTTCAGGTCTGTAGCTGAATGCTTTAAGAATGCCACCCTTTTTGATAAATCCGCATTCATAGGGCAATGTGATAGTTTGAGACAGCACTGTCTGGATATTGCTAACTCTCAATACACGCTGCTGGAAAAGACGATTTTCGTGACTTCGTTGTTGGGAACCTTGTCTTTGTGTTGGAATCCGTCAATGCCCAAGAGTCGTGTCCCAGAAGGTGTAAAAGAAGTTTACGACCGATTTCTTGAAATCATTGACGATGTCTTTACCCATTGTGATGAAGCCCTTTGTTTCAGAGATTTGTGCAAAGAACTTGGTATTGTCAATTGTCCGATAGTCGGTGAAGATAATGGCCCTACCAACATGCCTAATAAAGAACAGCTGGGTAAAACGCTCCTGGAGGATATTGTTGAGGAGCAGAAATTCAAGAGCGAAGTTGAAAGATTCCATCATTACCTGAATATTAGCGGTGTTGAAAGGGCAAGTCTGTTAATCTATGCTTTGTTTATGGCATATCGCGTCACTGAAGACGGCGATTTAAGTATTTCCAATACAGAGGAATTACGCAAGTATGCATATAAGCCACAGGGCATTTTGGAAGACTACCCGGGATGGGACGCCCTCCGGGAAGAAATTGTACGGGAGATAACGGATCGTTTATCTGATTCCAGACGCCTCAAAACATATCTCCAAGGTCTAATTATTCCTCTACAGCGGTTCTCCGTTGGCGAAGAAGCACCGATAGAATATCGCATTGCTCGTTCAATAACAAGTGTTTCGTGCCTTTTTCACCTTGGACTCACGATTCGAAACATTCCTCCCCTTCTTGCCGTGACCTGGATGCGGAATACTGAGGGGGTCGTTGTTGAGGAGTCAGCATTATCTGGGAATAAGTTCAAAGAATTGTACCCAGATGCCGAGAAACGCTTCCAGAAAGCTATGGCCGGTATTCATTTGATCACATGTGTTCCCAGGGCCAGGACGGCATTCAGAGCATTGGATTCTTACTGTACGCTGATTGAATCGGTGTTGTTGGAGAACAAGGCCAAGTATGACCTGTTTTATTATTTCAACCTGTTTGGCGTTCAACTTACCAGATATATCGATACGACAAACTTTGAAGATCTTCGCGGATGGACACCCCAATATGCCCGGATCGTTTCTCAGGATATTCGATTCCTGTTTGCAGATAATCCTTTCTCCGGCAATTATTCCAGACGAAAAGATCTGTGCTCCTTCGAATCTGTCAATTCTCTTTATTATCAGGCAATAGAGCCCGTCCATAAGGGGTTGATACTGACCGATTCAGAACTTAAGCGCATAGAAATTCACGGCAAGACTGTTCTAAAAGGAGAGCTGGAGGATTTACTGGATAGCGGAAAAAGTGATGATGAAGTCAAGGCGGAGATTATAAGGATATTGGGGACGCTTCATATCTGCAACCTATCCGAGTACAATGACCTGACCGGTATTGTACGTTATTATCTGACCGAAATTAGGGACGCTTTGTTGCAGTCAAGCCGTCAGATTTGTATGAATGCATTTTTCCTTGATTTGAAATACAAGGAATTGGCTCCCAAAGATTTCCCTCCCATAGTTGATGCAGAAGTGCTTTTGTATCGTCAAAAACAAATATGCATGAGGTGTATTCGAAAAAAATGCACTTATCGTATTTCCGAGATTGATGGTTATAAGGAGATTACAAGAGAAGAACTTATAGAGTTATCTCAAGAGTTCATGGATGCTCTTTTGGAGGATGGCTTCCTTAATGACGATTACACTTGGAAGGGTCTGCATTACCTGGCCGCTTATGCTGCTAATATTATTAGTAATAACACAGCGGACAAACGTGTCACAAGCGCTGCACTGGAGCGCGTATTCCATCTTTACAATTTGTCTAAACAAACATCAAAGGATTGTTTTCACACAAGGAATTTAAAACCCATTTATGACTGCTTTAATAAGCGTGGCTTGCCTTGTGAGACTACACTCATTATTCTTGATCCCCCTAATAGTAAGGGGTAAACTCAGGGGTAAACTCGGCTAATTACCCCTCTGAACCTAAAAAAAAGTTGTGCCTTTGTGCCCAGAAGCCATGAACGGCGACTGGGCTTTTTTGTTGTGCCCTGGCCGGTTCTGGCAAGTTTTAATACAAAACTACTATGGCACACGACCTCAATAAACCCCTTTTTCAGTACACGGCCAGCGAGCTCATAGAGGTGTTGCAGGAAGCGTTCCCTTCTCTTAAGAGCAGTGCTGAGGAAAAGCCTGAATCGCAAGATGGGCCTACATTTACCGGGCGCTGTGCGTTCGGCGTCGCCGATATCTGCGCTGAGCTCAGAATCTCTAGAAAGACCTTCTACAACTGGAAACCCTGGCTCGGAGAAGCCATTCGCCAGGCTGGACGGAAACCTGTCCTTGATTTGGAGTATGCCTTCAAACTGATGGAGCGTCAGGGAGTCAAGTCTGACCAGGAGAAGTAATGATTACCCGTAATGACATACTGCGGAAGACGCATTACGGTCTGAGTATCATCGGCCATTTCCTGCGGGAGCATTATCCCGAGGAGGTGGTGATGCATTTGGTGGGCCGTGATGCGGGGATGTGCCCGAATCCTTGGGATGAAGGCCGTCCTACGCTGCATGTTTGGCACGAGAAGGTGCATCCTGAAAAGAGTCTGTCGGATGAGGTTGCCCGTTATCACGATGAAAGCGGGCATATTGCCGATGGGGATTGCTTTGATTACGCTGTGCTGGAGACGGGGCTTCACGATCAGGAGCTGTTTGTGTGGCTTGATGAGACGCTGTCGCTGCATATTGCCAAGCCAGTGAACTTCTATGAGAAGCCTGTGCCGGTTCCCGTCACGGAGACAGCGGTTTCTACGGAATCGACGGATAAGGATCTTCTGGATGTTTTCGTCATTCCCCGCTTCTCCTTCTTCAAGGCGCCTATCCGCAATACCATCCCCTACAAGGCTATTACCCCATTCCAGGCATGGAAGTACATCACTGGCCCCTATGCCGCCAAGGTAACGGAGGATCTCCGGAACCTGACTGATAAGAAGGCCGCGCGTGCATATAAGGCGCAGCACTTTGCGTATGCTTGTTTCTCCGGGGATTTCTCCAAGCGTAGCGATGATGCCGTGCTGTCGCTTTCCGGTCTGATGTGCCTGGACTTTGACCATGTGGCATCCGTTGAAGAGTTGAAGGGCCGCCTTCTGAAAGACAAAATGCTGGAGACGGTGCTGCTTTTCCGCAGCCCGAGCGGCGATGGGATTAAGTGGGTGGTGCGGATTGAGTATGACGGGCATACGCACCAGCAGGTGTTTTCGGCCATCCAGAACTATGTGCGCGAAACCTATGGGGTTGAGGTGGACCCGAGCGGGAAGGATATCTCCCGGGCGTGTTTCCTCCCCTGCGATCCGGATGCCTTTATCGGCGAAAACTACAAGGAACAGTAGCAATGAAGAAGATGAAGCTGAACATAGATGAATGGGAGCAGAAGGTTCCCCAAAATGCCACCGGCCAGGAGGCTGCGAAAACTGCCGTGAATGCAGTGGAGGCGCAGAGCGACATCGATGTGATTGTGGATCGCATCGAGGAGGCCGGTGTGGACATTACCGGGACTTACCAGGCTTGGTTAAGCGTGGGATTTGCCCTGGCTGATGAGCTGGGCGAAAGCGGTCGGTCTTATTTCCACAGGATTTCCCGTTTCTATGCCGGTTATTCGCCTGAAGAGGCTGATAAGCAGTATGACCACTGCCTGAGTTCCAAGGGGTCCGGCATCACCATCAAGAGCCTGTACCAATTGGCAAAGGAGAATGGTATCAGCTTGATTACCAAGTCTTCCGCAGTTCCCGCAGAACCCGTTGTTTCCGCAGCTCCGGATGTAGTGGAGGATGTCCAGATGCCTACCTTCTCGCCCCAGACTTATACCCGACTTCCTCGCTTCCTTGCGGATATTGTGGCTGTGGCCACGACGGATCAGGAGCGCGATACGCTGCTGATTGGTTCCATTGCCACACTTAGCGCCGTGCTTCCTAATGTGTATGGCGTTTATGACCAGAAGACGGTTTTCCCCAACCTGTATTTCTTTCTCACCGCTCGTGCTTCATCCGGCAAAGGGCGCTTGTCTTTGTGTTCCAGCCTGATTTCCTCTATCGACAAGGAATTGATGGACCAGAATGCGGCAGCCCAGGAGGCCTATGAACTGGCCGAGCGTGCTTACCAACACGACAAAAAGAACCTGGATGCACGAAAGCCGCAGGCGCCGCCTTTCCTGAAGATACTCATTCCTGGAAACGTGTCGGCCACGGCGCTCTACAAAATCCTGTACGACAACGGCGGCCGGGGGCTTCTCTTCGAAACTGAGGGCGATACCATCACGGTTGCCGTGTCCAGCGATTTCGGCAATTACAGCGATAGCCTCCGCAAAGCTTTCCATGGCGAGCAGATCAGTTACCACCGCCGGAAGGACAATGAGCATGTTGAGGTACAGCATCCTCAGCTTTCTGTGGTATTGAGCGGCACACCGATGCAGGTGCTGGGATTGATTCCGGATCCGGAGAATGGTCTGTTTTCCCGTTTCCTGTTCTACTACCTGGAGAGTCAGCTGGACTGGAAGGACGTCTTCGCCCATAGCGACGCCCGTCCGCTGGATGACCAGTTCCGCGATTTCGGGAACAGGATGCACGACTTTTACAATGCGTTGGCGAAACTCACCGACCCCTTGCGTTTCTCCTTCACTTTGGAGCAGCAGGCCCGCTTCAATTCCTTCTTTGCCGCTGAACAGGCTCGCATCTTTGCCGTCTGGGGCGATCCTATGCTGGCCACCGTGCGCCGCCTTGGGCTGTGTACCTTCCGCGTAGCGATGATTCTGACAACCCTTCGCCGTATGGAGACTGGCGACCTGTACACGCCGGAGGTGTGCTGCGATGATGACTTTGATACTGTGCTGGATTTGGCCGCTGTGCTGCTTCATCATGCTGAGAAGGTGTACAGCTCCATCTATGGCAAACAGCCGCTGGGACAGGCACCTGCGACCGGTAACCTGAAGCAGATCTTCTTTGACAATCTTCCCGATGAGTTCGAGACGGCCGATTATGTAGCCATCGCTAAAAGCATTGGTCTGAACCCGCGCACCGCCGAAGGGTATATCAACAAAGCCGCCAACAACCGCAACGGCCTTGAAAGGATTGCCCAGGGGCGCTATCACAGAATTCGTTAAACCTCTAAATATTAATGTGTAATGAAAATCCTGATTGACAACGGCCACGGCTTCGACACGCCTGGGAAGCGTTCTCCTGACGGGCGCTTCCGGGAGTATGCCTGGAACCGTGTGTATGCTGATGACATTTATCAGCACCTCAACTACAGGGGCTACGATGTGGAGCTCCTGGTACCCGAAGGTCAGGACATCAGCCTGAAGGAACGCGTGCGTCGCGTGAACCGTTTCTGCAAGGAACTGGGCCGCGAGAACGTGATTCTTGTGAGCATCCACGTGAATGCTGCCGGCAACGGCGAGCAGTGGCATCTGGCCCGTGGCTGGAGCTGCTACACCAGCGTGGGAAAAACTGCGGCCGATGATCTGGCCACCTGCCTCTGTGAAGCTGCCATCAAGTACCTGCCCGGGCACAAGATGCGCTTCGACCGCTCCGACGGCGATTCCGACCAGGAACGTGACTTCTACATTCTCCGGAAATCGGCCTGCCCTGCCGTACTGACCGAGAACCTCTTCATGGACAACGAAGAAGACGTTGCCTTTCTGGAGTCCGACGAAGGCCGCCGGGCCATTACTTCCCTCCACGTTGAGGGTATCTGCAATTACATCAAATTCACTCAAAACAACAAAGCATTATGAAAACAATCAACCCCATTGCTTTGGCAAAGAACATCCTGCTGATGGTTCAGTTTGCCGTTATTATGCGCTATGAGAAGCTGGGCTTGCTGTTTGGCTCTACGGCTTTCAAGCCCTCTCACAGCGATTACTACAAATTCATTGAAACCTGCCGCACCGTTTCCGGCAAGACCGAGCTTTGTGAGGGCGTTACCGCAAAGTTCGCCACGATGAGTGATGCCCAGAGGGCATACAAGGCGGTTCCGCAGGTGGATTTGGACCAGTGTCCGCCTTACCGTACGGAGTTTATCGGCTGTGTCTGGACCCGTAAGGATAAGACCAAGACCTTCCTGTACCGTACGCTTCCGGAGGTGGATGTGACCCGCAGTCCGATTGAGATGGATGCTGCACACGTTCTGTATGAGGCGCTGGTGAACCATCGTCCCTTTTCCGTTGAGGAAGCCAACTTGCTTCTCCATGATCTGACGCAGGAGTTGCCCCGCTGGACTCTCACTTTCGACAGGGGCGTCACCCTTTGCCACACTCTTCCCATGTACGAGGATCACTGCCATATCACCAGTATCCGCCGCATGATTGACGGCAAGGTTCTTCTCGTTCGCCCGAACGGCGTTGAAATGCCGATGAATTTTGAGCTGCTTCCCACTTGGGGCCAGGGCATGGTGTTCAAGCGCCTGCTGGAGATTGATACCATCCGCGAGTTTGCCGAACGCCTGAAGCCCGGTTACTCTGACGAAGAGATTGCAGACGCTTTCAAGAGCCTGGTCTTTGATCTCAGCCTCCGCGAGCACAAGCTGGACCGCCGCAACATCAGCGACGAAGAGTTTGACTGGGAAGAGAATACCCGCTTTCTTTTCAACCGTAAGATTATCTATATCCAGGGGTTCCTCTGTCACTTTGACTTTGACTCCAAGATGCTGAGGGTGGAGGAAGAATTTGATTCTCCGTATGCGAAGCACCTTTTGGACCAGCTGGGTAAGGGCCTCAACCTCACTGGCATCAAGAAGCTGGATATGGAACTTGGTGAGCCCTGCCTTCTGCTTACGTACAAGGATGCCGATGGCGCTGTCCACGAGTATGAGATCTTTGGTGCCGACGACAATACCGACCTCATTGAGAACCTCTACAAGTTCATCCTGGACGTTGAGGACCATATGCCGCTCTACTATGAGATTATTGGGGATACCCTGATGTCCACCCTTGAATAAAAAGTAATTACAACCCCTTAAAACATTGTAAGTTATGGAAAAGTATCTGCTTGTGAAGCTTTATTTCCTGGATCTGCTGATGCGCAATTTCCGCTGCATCCGCAAGCTTGCCGAACTGGTGGGCGCTGATCTGCACAAAGGCGTGATGTCTTACCTTTGCTATTCCTATATCGTGGTAGCCCTGGAATATGCCCAGGGCCACCGCGGTGGCCTTTCGATGCATTGTTCCTTCAGTAATTATGAATTGAGCATTGATGGCGAGAAGGTCATTATCGACGAACTTGTCATGGATGAGCACAAAGATGTTTTCATCAAGACTCCTGATGGCAGAATAGTGGAATTGACGCCTCCTTACTGCACCTATGAGATGGTTGACCAGATGGCGCTCTCCCTACCACCCGTCCAATGGGACGATTTCTTTTGCCCCCGTGCCAACTTCTATTCGGCGGGCATTCCGAACGGACATCCGGAGCTCAAGGCCATTGCAACTCCGGAGTTTACCATGGATCTGGATACACCGGCACATACGATGAGTCCTGCCCAGACCTTGTATAAGACTCTCTACCTTGGCGCGACGCCGTCCCAGCAGGAAGTTCTGGCCTTGCTGGAGCAGCTGACCGGATTCTATGATGACAACAAGTTCTGGTTTAATGAGCCGGTGTGTATCCGCCTCTTTGCCGGTGCCAAGAAACTCAAGCACGTGATCTTCGGCATCTGCCTCAACGAGAATGATGAACTCGCCCCGATGGGCAAGAAAGGCGAAGCGCTCCCCGTGCTCCTGGAGGAATGCCCGGCTTTTATTCTGGCCGATGTATTTGACGCCGCTCGCCGTACCGGACCTCTGGAGCGCTATTCCCAGCGCAACCTCAATGGTGATGTTAATTGCCTGGAAGGAGGAGAAGCAGAGAGCGAAGAGGATTATCAGGAAAAGCTGGAGAATTACATTAAGGAGGCATTTAACATCCTGGAACAGGATATCCGGTACGCCAAGGGCCATCCCGAGTTGCACCTTCTGGTGAAGAAGGATCTCTCCTACCAGTCCTGGTATCCTATCATCTACCATATGGCTGATGCCGCCCCCGTCACTCTGCAGGACGGCATCTGCCTGATGGGCTTTACCGATGACTGCTGCCCCCGGATCCTGTATCACGGCAACTTGGGATATCTTCCCAGCTATCCCGATGCCGAGACAGGTTTCATCGTAGCACTGCTGGAGGGCCCGCTCAGGAACAAACTCATCCGCAGCGCCCGCTATTACAGCACCAATCCGGGCAAATTCTATGACAGGATGATGAATGAAGTGCTCAAGCAGCTGAACAATTCCGATTCTTCCGCCTCCCATTGGGCTAAGTACATCCGCTGTGAGGGTTGCGGCCCCCTGCCTGAAGACACCGACACTGCCGCTTCTCTCCCTGTGAAGGATCATCTTGACCACATGCGCCGCAGTATCAAGACTCTCTCTTTCCATTATAGTATGATTGTCCTTGACCTGGAGACCATGAAGATGAATTTCATCCGCACCTTCATCGACCTTTACGGCGTCAAAGGCCGCATCAATGTGTTCCAGATTCCCTTGGAAGGCGAAGATGTCTGCTATGCTCTCCAGTTCCGCGACGCACCCGACTATAACCATCCCGGCCGCGTGGTCACCATCCGCAAGGTTGATTTTGATGAAAAGGACGTCCCCAGCGTGGAGTACGAATTTGAGCGCCCCCTCCTCCGCGATAGCGGCAAAGTGGACCGCCTCATCTACACCGCCGGGGAAAATTCCACCCGCATCAGCTACCTTTATTGGCTCCTTCTCAAGATCCATCAGCATCCTGGTTCCTACATCATAGAAAACGGCGCCATCCGTCCCGCCAAGAAGAAATAAGGACGGATACTAAGGGTTAGGTTTTTGCTTTCCGATCGCCCCGGCCAGAGATGGTGGGGGCGATTTTTTGTGGATGTACCACGAAATGACACACACAATAGCTATCTTTGCAAAACAAACACACAGACCATGATAGACAAGCACGCAGCCCGAATTGACATTTTCAACTCCACACTAACTCTCCTGCAGCAGGGTTGGTATCTGGCCAAAGATGGCAGTACAGTCAAGCTTCCTGACGTCAAGGACGTGATGGCGGCAGCCCGGATGTACAATGAGCCTGTCCGTGTGCTCATCGACCCGAAAGAGCCTATCAAAACGGAAGTGCGCGTAGAGAATAAGGATTGCGTTCTGGTTGCCAAGCAACTCATTGATGATGGCTACAGGCCGGCCATGCTGAATCTGGCCGATCTTTACACGCCGGGCGGGCTGGTTGAATATGGCTCCGGCGCCCAGGAAGAGAACCTCTGCAGGCGCAGCAATCTTATTCAATCGCTTTACCAGTTCTCCCACGCCCGCATCTATCAGTATCCGGACCTGGGCCTCGTGCAAAGCCCCAATCAATATCCAATGGACGAACGTTACGGCGGCATATACAGTGGTATCGTGACATTTTTCCGCGGCCCCGAGTCTGAGGGTTCTATGCTTGAAGAAAAGTCCTACAACATCCCCGTCATATCTGTCGCAGCCATCAGTGGTCCTCGTATTGGTCCCGACGGTATGATGTCCAAAGCCGATGCGGATCTGACACTCGACAAAATCCGTACGATCTTCCGTATTGGCAAGGCCCACCTCCACGATTCTCTTGTACTGAGCGCCCTTGGCTGCGGCGCCTTTGCCAACCCGCCGGTACACATTGCCAAGCTCTTCCATCAAGTTATGGAGGAGGATGAGTTCAGGGATGTCTTCAAACTTATCGATTTCGCCATCTTGGACGGCTATCGTACCGGTATGAAGCACAATCCAGAAGGCAATTTCATTCCATTTCAGCGGGAATTCTGCAAATAGTTTTCGCCTGTACCGACTTTTGGGACACCCTTCCGTTAACTTTGCAACTGAACATTAAAGAGCAAAGCAATGGAAAGGACAATTACAGTTACCGGACGCGGCGCCATCCACGTGGTTCCCGACGTCACCCGCATCGAAGTCACCGTCTCCGGTGTCTTCAAAACCTATCAGGAAGCATACGACCGAGCCAAGGAAAACTTCTCCAAGATGGTCCAGATCCTGGAGTATAACAAGAAGCCCGGCTCCTTGGCCAAGACCGTCCGCATGGACATCTCTGACCACGAGAAGAGCGTCAAGGACAGCAAAGGCTACCACATCTACTACGAGAAAGACGGTTATCAGCTTTCCCAGCGCATCAAGATTGACCTCGGCATCGACAACGTTCTTGTGAACAAGATTGTGCGCGGCGTTGGTAAATTCATCGAGGATGCCCAAATCAACATCGGCTATACCGTCCAGGATCCCCGTCCGCACCAGTTGAAGATGTTGGAAAGGGCTGTCAAAGACGCCCGCGAGAAGGCCTATATCATGGCATCTGCCCTTGGTTGTATGCTTGCCGAGGTGAGCGAAATCAACTACTCCCATGAAGATGTCCATATCTACTCGCAAGCGCGGAACATTCATTCCACTGCCGAAGCAAAAGCCAGTACGGCCGAGAGTCTGGACATTACTCCTGAGGACTTGGCCATCAGCGACGATGTAACGGTTGAATGGGTTTTGGTAGGCAAACCTGCTAATTCGTAAAGAGCCTCAATTACACTCTCTTACACATAATTGCTGGGAATTCCGGGCAAAATCGCTATATTTGTTAGTTTAAGAGCCAAAGAATGGACGGATTGAAACACATACAAGAAGAGTCGATAGACATTAGGGAGAGCAATTTGTATTCTCAGTCCCCGGAATTGCTGCAAATTCTCCTCAAAGACCATACGACCCAGAAGAATATATTCTGGGCTACAAGCGACTATAATAATCTCGGCGCTGGTTACGATTACAAAGACGAAATAACTCCTGAAAAGATTACTGGCGACAATGGCCAGGTAATAATGCCTCGTGTTCTCAAAGAAAAGCAGCTGCAGCAAGCCCGAGTCCGGGACAAGGCTGAAGTTTTCACGCCCTCCTGGATATGCAACGCTCAGAACAATCTTGTTGACAATGCATGGTTCGGGCGAGAGAACGTATTCAATACGGAGTTCTTTGAGGATGGCGCCCATTTTTGGACCGTGACTGAGGGAAAAATCCAGTTCCCCAAAGGCAAGACATGGAAATCCTACGTGAAATCCACCCGTCTGGAGATTACCTGCGGTGAGGCTCCCTATCTTGTCAGCCGTTATGACTCCACCACAGGAGATTTCATCCCAGTTCGTCAGAGAATCGGTTTACTGGACCGTAAACTTCGCATTGTGTCCGAGAATACCTCAACGGGGGAGGAATGGCGCGAATGGGCCAAGATTGCGTACCAGAACACTTACGGCTTTGAATGGCAGGGAGACAACCTTCTGCTTGCCCGCGAGGCTCTGTTGTACACCTATGTTGATTTTTACGCAGACCGCTTCTTGGATTCTCCCACGTTGGATGATCTCAAAGAGATTGCTGAGATTATCTCCTGGAACTTGTGGCAGATGGACGGTCTGAAAGGCGTTGTCCCTGACAGTTGCCACGAGGTAAAGTTGGCGATGTCCCTATTTGACGAAAGCGAAGTAGAGACTCACCGATGCCCCGGTTGCGAAAAGAATGACATACGCCAGCATAACGGGCAGCAATGCATGATAATGGATTGGGAAAAGAATGAGGCGGTAAAATATATATCACTCATCAAACGATAACCGGTCTATGGATACCTCAATCGTTGATAAAATCATAACAGGGCGTGTTCAGCCTCATATTTATGCCTTCCGCACAGGAACCATTCCTGATTATTTAAAGGTTGGTGATACCTATCGCCCTGTTGAGGTACGTCTGGAAGAGTGGCGCACTCACTATGAGTCTTTGGTAGAAGTCTACCGGGATAAAGCTTCTGTAAGCGATGATGTTTTCTTTAGAGATTATGCGGTTCATCAGTACTTCCGTGAGGTACTAAAACTCTATCAATTACAGAAAAAAGATCTAGCCCAAGGTATTTACTATTCAGATGAGTTTTATCGTGGAGCCACAAAACAAAATGTCGAATCCGCTGTAGAGGATATTCGAACGGATTTTAACAATAAGGGGCACCATTATCATTACTATCGATTCGAAGATAGCCGCATTCCTTACGAGGAGCATTACCCTCGTAACGAGAAACCTTTTGATCCAAGAAAGGAGCAAGCAGATACAGTAGCTAATTTCTTAAAAGCAAAGGGCCAAGGACGGACGAACCTTCTTATGTACGCGGTTATGAGGTTCGGCAAATCCTTCACCGCGATGCTCTGCGCGCAAGCTATGGATGCGAAGCTGGTTATTGTCCTATGTGGCAAGACCGCGGTGAAGGATGAGTGGCAACGCAACGTTGAGATTCCACAAAACTTTGAGGGATATTCATTTAAAACCAAGGAGGATCTTGAAAGGAATCATAACCTCATTTCTGCGGCCAAAGAAAATGGGGATAAGATTGTTCTTTTCTTGACATTACAAGACCTCTCAGGTGATGATATTAAAGAGCGGCATAGAGAGTTATTTGGAAGCGATATCGATCTATTAATTGTAGATGAGACGCATTTTGGCGCACGTGCTCCTGAATATGGAAAGGTAATCCAGCAAGAGTTTAGTGTTAGTTCTTCTACTGGGAAGAATGAAGCAAAGGACGAAGATGACATTCATGATGTTGATACTTTAGTTAAGCAACTGCAACCTAAAATCAAGCTTCATCTATCAGGAACTCCATACCGCATTCTAATGGGTAGTGAATTTGCCCCTGAAGATGTTATTGCTTTTTATCAATTTACAGATATTGTTGACGCACAAGAAAAATGGGATAGAGACAATCTCAATAATCCCAAAGCAAGAGAATGGGATAACCCTTATTACGGTTTCCCACAAATGGTACGCTTTGCCTTTAATCCAAGCGCGTCAGCTCGCAAATTGTTAAAAGAACTGAGAGAGAACGGCAAGACCTGTGCTTTGACTGCACTTTTTAAACCCATATCGATACAGAAAGATGCTGATAATCAGTATCGAATATTTGAGCATGAGAAAGAAGTCCTTGAGTTATTAGAGGTTATAGATGGGAATCGTGAGGATGACGAACTTTTGGGATTTCTGAATTATGACAAGATAAAAGAAGGACAAATGTGTCGTCATTTGGTATGTGTCCTTCCATTCCGGGCCTCTTGTGATGCTTTTCAAGCTTTGGTTGAATCAAATCGAGACCATTTCAAGAATCTTTCCCAATATGAGATTCTCAATATTGCCGGCCACGATTGTCCCAGTGATTTAGAGAAGCCGGAAGATGTCAAGCGTAAGATAAAGACGTATGAGGATCAGGGTGTTAAAACAATCACACTGACTGTCAATAAAATGCTTACCGGAAGTACGGTCGAGTATTGGGATACGATGCTTTTCTTCAAGGATACTTCCTCTCCTCAGGATTATGATCAAGCCATATTCAGGATACAGAATCCTTATGTCAAGGAAATGAAGGATGACCAAGGAGACGATATCAAGTTCAATATGAAGCCCCAGACTCTTCTGGTTGACTTTGACATTGATCGTTTGTTCCGCCTTCAAGCACAGAAATCAATAGCATACAATGCCAACGTAGATGTCAATGGTAACGCTGAGTTAGAAAGGCGGATGAGGCGTGAGCTGGAAATTTCCCCGGTCATCGTTTTAAATAAAGATCGTCTGACGAAGGTCATCCCGAATGACATCATGGAGGCCATCAGCGAATACTCCAAGAATAGGAGCGTTGCCGATGAGGCTAAAGAAATCCCTGTGGATATGAGGCTTTTCGACGACCCTGTTATCCGTGCTGAAATTGACCGACAGGGGGCTATTTCTTCAAAGGAGGGTCTTTCAACCAAACCTTACAAAGGCGAAGAGGAGGATATTGATACTGGGAATGATTCAGGAGTCAACACCCCTCCGGAAGAAGAGACACAGGACAAAACGAAGAAGGAGAAAGATACCCCTGAGGATATGTTCCGGAAACGGTTTGCCACTTACTATTCAAGGATTTTGTTTTTCACCTTCCTGACCAAAGATAGCGTTACGAATCTAGATGAAGTGATTGCTGCCGTTGATAATGGAGGCGACAACACGCGCCTTGCCCGCAATCTTGATTTAAGGAAGGATATTCTTGTCCATTTAAGGCAGGTGATGGACGGCGTCAAACTGGGAGCGCTTGAGTTCAAAATTCGCAATCTCAATAAACTGGAGAGAGATGATGATGTACCTCCACTTGAGAGGGCTAAGACTGCGATGCGACGTTTCAGTCGACTGTCTGAAGCAGAAATAACGACTCCTGAAAATATAGCTAGAGATATGGTAGCCCTCCTGCCTGCTGATTGTACTCCGGATATGCGATTCCTGGATATTGCGGCCAAGCAGGGAGAATTCGCAATTGCCTTAGTAGAAAGGTATGGGAATGAGATTAAGTCAAACATCTGGTCATTGCCTACATCTGGAGTGGCCTATGAGTTCA
>Ga0265300_10000842_pt1 | contig 30805 bp, 20 predicted proteins | sample AusTroGonzalo_MG_FD_193482 | JGI IMG/M metagenome (GOLD analysis project Ga0265300, IMG submission 193482) | Bovine rumen microbial communities from tropical cattle in Woodstock, Queensland, Australia - Gonzalo_03 | ecosystem: Host-associated > Mammals > Digestive system > Stomach > Rumen ...
AAGAGATCTTCGGCAAGTTTGGTAAGGGTACTACCGATACTGGTAGCGCTGAGAGCCAGATTGCTTTGTTTTCATTCCGTATCAGCCATCTGACTGAGCACATGAAGCAGAACCGTAAGGACCACAGCACAGAGCGCGCTCTGACTGGTCTCGTAGGTAAGCGTCGTGCACTTCTTAACTACTTGAAGGCTCGCGACATCAACCGCTACCGTGCTATCGTCAAGGCTCTGGGTCTGCGTAAGTAAAAAACGTGGCCCCCTCCCTGCTCCCCCTTTGGGGGAGGGTTAAGGGCGGTAACTTTTCTAAAAGTGAAATCCTATGAAGTGAGGAGTGCTCATCTAATGTTGCGCTTCTCACTTTCTTGTTTTTGAAGAATATAACGGTTATAGGTTAAAGACTTTAGGCTCTAGACTTTAGGCTCTAGACTTTAGAAAAAATGAAAGAATAAAAGTTATCGTTAACGTTAACGTTATCGTTGAAATTATGAATTATAAAAAGTTTCTTCCCGATCTTTTGGCCATCCTGTTCTTTGTGGCCATCAGTTTGATTTACTTCCTGGGTCCCATCCGTGACGGTAAGATTCTGGCCGGCCAGGACCATGATGCTGCCATCGGCAGTGGTATAGAGATGGAACAGTACCGTGCTGCCCATAACGGGGAGCGTACACGATGGACCAATACCCTATTCTGCGGTATGCCCACCTATCAGATGAGCCCCAGCTACTCGAGCACCGACAAGCTGAGCACCATCGAGAGTATATACCGCCTGGGCCTGCCCACAGTAGCTTCTTATGTCTTTATGATGCTGCTGGGCTTCTATATCCTGATGCGTGCCTTCAACTTCCGCGTCTGGATGGCTGCCTTGGGTGCTATCCTATGGGCTTTCAGCAGTTATTACTTCATAATCATTCAGGCGGGCCATATATGGAAACTCCTCACCCTGTGCTTCATTCCACCAACCATAGCCGGTATGGTGCTCTGCTACAGAGGTAAATATATGTTAGGTATGGTGGTAACAGGTATCTTCACGGCTCTGCAGATTCTGAGCAACCATGTGCAGATGACCTACTACTTCCTCTTTGTGATGGGTTTCATGGCCCTGGCATACCTGATTGATGCTATCCGCCAGAAGACACTCAAGCAGTGGTTCCGTGCCACGGCCTGCTTTGCCATTGGCGGCATACTGGGTGTATGCATCAACCTGAGCAACCTGTACCATACCTGGGAATACAGCAAGGAGAGTATGCGCGGCAAGAGTGAGCTGACGCAGAAGACCAAGGATGCTGCCGACCAGACCAACAGCGGCCTGGAGCGCAGCTATATCACGGCATGGAGCTACGGTATCGGGGAGACATGGACGCTGTTGGTGCCCAACACCAAGGGCGGTGCCAGCGTTCCCCTGGCTGCCAACGAGGAAGCTATGAAGCATGCCGACAACCAGTTTATGAGTGTATATCGCCAGATGGGTCAGTACTGGGGCGAGCAGCCCGGTACCAGCGGTCCCGTATATGTGGGTGCCTTTGTGCTCTTCCTCTTTGTGCTGGGACTGTTCATCGTAAAAGGCCCCATGAAGTGGTGCCTCCTGGCTGCTACCATCCTGAGCATCCTGCTGTCGTGGGGTAAGAACTTCATGCCCTTCACGGACTTCTTCCTGGATTACATTCCTATGTACGATAAGTTCCGCACCGTAGCCAGCATCCTGGTTATAGCGGAGTTCACGATACCCCTGCTGGCTATGCTGGCGCTGAAGCAGATTGCAGAAGCCCCCTCCGGCTCCCCCTTTGGGGGAGGGACAAAGGGAGGGTCCTCATTCTTCAGTCAGAATTCTTCACTCTTAATTTCCTTCGCTGCAACCGGTGGTATGTGCTTCCTGTTCTGGCTGATGCCTGATGCTTTCTTCGGCAACTACATCTCCACCCAGGAGACAATGGCCCTGCAGGGACTGGCACAGAACGGTGTGCCCCAGAACGTTATCCTTCAGCTGATGGATAATCTGTCTGAGATGCGTCAGGCTATGTTCACGGCAGATGCTATGCGTAGCTTCATCATCATCTGTGTGGGAACAATGATCCTGCTGGTTTACCGCTGGGGCAAGATCAAGACCGTGCCCATGGTGGCATGTATCCTTGTTCTCTGTCTGGCTGATATGTGGGGCATCAACAAGCGTTACCTGAATGATAGCATGTTCGTTACTCCTCGCAGCAACGCGCAGGCCTTCCCTGCCAGTCAGGCCGACCAGCTTATCATGCAGGATTCAGCCAAGTACTATCGTGTGCTGAACATGACGGTCAGCACCTTTAATGATAATACCACTTCTTATTATCACAAGAGTATCGGTGGTTACCACGCCGCCAAGCTGCGTCGCTATCAGGAGCTGATAGAGGAGCACATAACATCTGAGATGCGTGCCATGCATCAGGCGGCCATTGAGTCTGCAGGCATGCTGGAGACCGTTAATGGTGACAGCCTGTACCCCGTGCTTAATATGCTGAACACCAAGTATGCCATCCTACCGCTGAAGGACAACGGCAAGCTGCCCGTCATGAACCCATGGGCCAACGGCAATGCTTGGTTTGTAAACAAGGTACAGTATGTAGACGATGCTGATGCCGAGATAGCTGCCCTGCACGGATTGGATACCAAGCATGTGGCAGTGGTAGACAAGGCATTTAAGGACGTCCTGGGCGAAGAGGCCCTGCAGGCTGACACAACAGCGCAGGTAACCCTGGCAGGATATGAGGCTAACCGCCTGAGCTATGAGGTTAATTCCCAGAAGGGAGGCGTAGTGGTATTCAGTGAGATCTACTATCCCGGTTGGACCTGCACCATAGACGGCCAGGAGGCCTCCATAGCCCGTGCCAACTATGTACTGCGTGCCATCCGCATTCCTGCCGGAAAGCACACAGTAGTAATGACCTTCGATCCCCAGACCGTTCATATTACAGAGACTATCGCCTATGGCGCCTTAGCTGTGTTAGCATTATTGCTAATTGTTTTTATTGGCTTGGCAATAAAGAAAAAGGCGGCTTAATTGAACACAGACAATCCACATAGGATGACATGGCGTGCATCGGCTCATGATTACACGCGAGCCGGTGTATACCATATCACCATTCATGTGGCAGACAGGTTAGGACAACCCCTGGGTAAGGTGGTTGGCAACCTATCGGCACCCGATGGTACACCCGATGCACCCCATACCGCCCTTTCACCCGTAGGGCAAATGGTTGAGTATGAACTTTTGCATACCATCCATGCCTATTATCCCATGACAGTGGTAGATACGTACACTATCATGCCAGAGCACCTGCACTTTATACTGGTCGTGCAGGATAGAATCGTAAGCCAGCATGGCAAGATACAATCATTAGGGCAGGTGATTGCAGGGTTTAAGAAGGGATGCAATAGGCGCTTCTGGGAACTTACCAACATAAATGGCGGGAAAACCGCCACACACACTACACCAAGCGATATAATGGCAGATAGCCAAATGGCTGCTAGTGTTGGCTGCGGTTTCCCCGCAGCATATAAGGTGCCATCCAATGCTACCACAGGGCGCCCTTTGCTCTTCGCCCCCGGCTATTGTGATGTGATGCCTGTGGATGCGGAGCAACTGGCAACCCAGCGGGCATATATCGCTGCTAACCCGCGCAGCCGCCTGTTACGCACCAGTAACCGTTCTATGTTAATGCCGCAACGCGGTGGTATTGATACAGCCATAACGCTTACCGCCCTGCGGGGTTTCTTGCAGCGTGAATGCCCTGCACATCTGGTCAAACAAGAGGCTTTATGCCAGTTAGAGCTTCGTCTGCTTATGGCGGACGGCAAAATCATCTGTGACAGTTATGGCGACAGGAGACTGCTTACACAGCGTTGCCTGCCAGTGGTTTGCCACAGAAAAGATGCGGCGCGTTTCAGTGAACAGAAGAGGCGCTGCCTGGAAGAGGCTGAACGCGGAACGGTATTGGTAAGCGCCCGCATAGCCAAGGGTGAACAGGAGATTATGGACGAAGCACTGCGCCGCGGCTTTCCGGTGGCGTTGGTAGTGGACAACGGATTCCCTGAGGTTTACCACCCATCAGCAGAACGCATAGAATATTGTGCCACGGGCAAGATGCTTCTTGTTACCCCATGGCAATACAAATACCGCAAGAAAGATGATGCTGTTAGCGTGCCTTTCTGCAAGACCATGAACTGCGTGGCACAAGCCTTGTGTTGCACCAAAGACATCTGGTGGAAGGGGTAGATGCTGTGGGCAAAACCCACTGCAACACTAACCTTGTGAAAGGCGGAGTTAGCAATTCCTCTCCTTGGGCAGATTAAAGACCTGCTGGATTTCCCGGATGGCTTCTGGGGTCATGCCCTCGGGCTCGGAACCCATGGTGCGGGCAGAGAGGTATATCTTGGCTGCCTTGCAGAGGACATCGGTCTGATCGAAGGCATCCATAATATCAGTGCCTACGGCTACTGTGCCGTGCTTCTCCCACAAGACCACATCGTGTCTCTTGATCTGTTCCAATGTGGCATCGGCCAGCTCTATGGAGCCGGGTATCTTGTACGGCACAATGCCGATGCCTAAGGGAGCAAAGGCCAGGGTCTCGGGTATCATGGACCAGAGGACACGTGTCAGTTCCCCTTCCTGAAGGAAACGTCTGATATGCGACATAGCCACCAACTCTATGGGATGGGTATGCAGGGTGGCCTTATAGCTGCTACCAGTCTCCAGGAGATAGTTCTGAAGGGAGAGGTGGCTGGGCAACTCGCTGGTGGGAAGAACGGGCTCGTCGGCAATAATCTCGTAGCTGGCACAATCATCGCAGATACGGATGATACTGCCGTTCTGCATAGGATAACGCGCCAGGTCGCGCATGCGCTTGCCTGTTCCCTTGGCATAGAAAAACTTACCCTTAAGATAAGGAAGGACCTTACCAATCTGTATGGCGGGTGCAAGGGCAGGAAGGGCTGCCATTTCGGCATCGACAAACTCTGTGATATTTACGGTTATATTACCGCCGTTACGTTCGGCCCAACCATTCTGCCAGAGGTAACCGGTTACTTCGGCTATCTGATTGATAACGGATTGTAGGCCTTCACGGCCGGTTAGAATGCTTTTTTCCATTGAACTTTGAAAATTAAAAAGTGAAGAGTGAAGAGTAAAGAATCAAAGAAATCAAATCCAAACTAAATTAACTAACTAAACCCTAAACTAAATTAACAGATTTAACTCTAACTAAATTAAATGACAAGCTCTAAACCAAATGAATTGACTCTAAACTCTAAACTCAACACTTTATTTTTTTATTCTTGATTCTATAAACTTTAAACTTTATAATATCTGTGGTATAAAAGAACTGAAGATTAGCACCGCCAAACCTACGAGAAGAACGATAACAGTCTTACGACTGCAACCTTTCCATTCCTTAAGGATAATGCCCCAGACATTACTGAAGGTGACATTCAGGGCCATAAGGATGCAGAACGAGAAGGTAATCAGGTCGGGAGACTCCTGCAGGAAGCCCTGGCCCAACGACAGGCCAAAGAACTGACTGTACCACAGGGCACCAGCCAAGAGACAGAACAGAAGGTTGTTGCCCCAGACGGCTGTGTTGGAGTAATCCGACCAGGTCTTGTTCTTTTGGTTCTGGCAGAAGCAATAGACGGCATTGGTGACAAAACCGCCCAGTGTTACCAGCATGACGGCTGGAAGGGCACGATACATAGGGTCGGTGAGTTCGCCGAAATTGATATCAGCACCGAAAGCAAGACCCACATTGAAGCAACCGCTCATAAAGCCAGCCAAGAGGGCTATGCTGAGTCCCTTGGGGAAGTTGAAATCCCCTGCCCCTCCCTGGCCCTCTCCTTTAGGGAGGGAATTAGAAAGGGCCTTTGCTTTCATATTGCCGGCAACACCGATGATGGCAATACCGATGAGCGTGACAGCCACACCAATGAGCACTGAGTAGGTGAGCTTGGAGAGAGGATCCTGCTCGGGGAAGAACCAACTGAGGAACACAGGACCCATGATAGTACCCAAAGCAGCACAGGTGCCTAAGGCTATGCTCTGCCCCAAGGCAACACCCAGATAGCGCATGCTAAGACCAAAAGTGAGTCCGCCTACGCCCCAGAGTGCGCCGAAGAGGATGGTCATACCAATATTAAAACTATTATCTGTCGTGAAAAGCTCACAGAGGCTATGCCCTTGTGGAACAGCTAACAAGGCACCCAGGAAGGGCAGGATGAGCCAAGCAAAGATGCCTTGAACTATCCAATAACTCTCCCAACTCCAAGACTTAATCTTGTTGATGGGCACATAACAGCTCGACTGACAAAAAGCGCCAACGGCGATGATGAGGAGACCGAGGGTTATCATAATTGAGAATTGAAAATTGAGAATTGAAAGGTAAGAGACTCTTCTTTTAAGTTTACTGTTTACCGTTTACTGTTTACTGTTTACCGTTTAGAGTTCCCCTCTCCTCGGAGAGGGGTTAGGGGTGAGGCTGTTCCCGTTATCTCTTACTCGTTACTTCAGCAACGTAATTATCTATCTCTTTTATGAAGTTCTGACCCACGGGTACGTTGTTGCGGAGGCAGAACTCATCATAGACGGCCTGCCAGGGAAGGGCTTTGGCTTCCTCCAGAAGAGCCAGCACCTTGTAGCCTTCGCCTGCCAGTTCGTACTGACGGATAGTCTGGGTGGGTTCGAGAAGGGCACGAAGCATGCACTTCTGGGCACTGCGCGAACCGATGACATAGGCACCGATACGGTTGATGCTGCCATCGAAGAAGTCCAGACCATAGTGTACACGGTTAAGCGCACCGGCACGGACAATCTCGGAGAAGAGTTCCTGGGTAGGATCGTCCATGATGGTTACGTGGTCGGAATCCCAACGGATAGGACGGCTGACATGCAGCATGAGCTCGGGAACGAAATCGAGCAGAGCGCTGACCTTATCGGCAGGACTCTCTGTGGGATGATAATGACCCGTATCGATGGTCTGGATAATGTTATGCTTAGAACAGTAGGCAGTATAGAAATCATGCGAACCGACGGTGAAGCTCTCCAGGCCAATGCCGAAAACCTTACCCTCGAGACAGTCCTTCATCATGGGCTGCTTCTTCTGGAAAATCTCGTCGAGCGATTCCTTGAGGAGGTGACGGTATAGCATGTGGTTGACACTCTGGTCCTTGCAACCGTCATGTACCCAGAGGTTCATGATACAGGGGTCGTCCTGTGCCTCTCCCATGGCATTGGCTATGTCACGGCAACGCTTGGTATGCTCGATCCAAAAATCACGAATACCCTTGTCGGGGTTGGAAAGAGAAAGATTACCACTCTTGGGATGCGAGAAGCTGGTACTGTTAAAATCCAACTTAGTGTTATGCTCTTTGGCCCAGTCAATCCAACTCTGGAAGTACTCTACAGTCACCTCGTCGCGGTCAACAACCTTGCCCTTGAAATCGCCGTAGATCTCGTGCAGGTTCAGACGGTGATTACCGGGGATGAGGCTCATGGCCATGAGGATATCCGAACGCAGTTCGTCGATGTTACGAGCGGCACCGGGGAAATCACCTGTGCTCTGGATACCACCACTGAGGGCTCCGGCCTGTACCTCGAAACCCTTTACATCATCGGCCTGCCAACAATGCAGGGAAAGATGGAAGTCCTGCATCTGTTTCAATACATTCTCGGTGTCAACTCCGATTTCTGCGTAGCGCTGCTGAGCAATAGCGTAAGCTTGGGAAAAATTTTCTTTATTCATATTTTATATAGTTTATATAATTAGCTAGAGGAACTAGTTTAACTAGTAGGACTAGAACGGCTAGTGGGACTAGGATAACCTAGGATAGCCTATGAATCTCTTATAGGCTTCTTCCCAGGGATGGGTGTCCTGGGGGAGATAGGTATGCAGTTCTATGCTGTCGGCTATGATGCTGCGCATCTGGAAGATGTCAGTGACAAGGCCGGCAGCCTTGGCTTGCAGCATGATATTACCGATGGCAGTACCCTCTACGGGACCTGTTATGACGGGAATGCCCAGGCTATCGGCCGTCATCTGCATCAGGTAATGATTATATGTACCTCCGCCTATGACATGCAGCTTCTCGATGGGGAATGGTGCCAGCTCGCGGAGATAGCCTATTACCTGACGGTAACGGAGGGCCAGACTCTCGAAGATACAACGGGCCTGCTGGCGATAGGTCTCGGGGATGGGCTGACCGGTCTCGCGACAATAGTCCTTGATGGCCTCTACCATGCTGGGAGGATTGGTGAAACGTGGGTCATCGGGATTTATGAAACTGCGGAAAGGCTCGGCCTGCATAGCCTCATCATTTACCTTGTTCACATTATCCGGGGCATCTGTCCACTCCTGACGACAACGTTCCAGGAGCCACATGCCGCAGATGTTCTTCAGGAAACGGGTGGTGCCTTCTACGCCACCTTCGTTGGTGAAGTTATACTGATAGCTCTGCTGATTGATAATAGCCTCAGGGGTCTCGATGCCCAGCAGGCTCCAGGTGCCACAACTGAGATAAGCATAGTTGGGATGCCGGGCTGGAACAGCAGCAACGGCAGAGGCGGTATCGTGTCCGGCAACAGCGACAACAGGGACAGGGCCGAGACCCGTCAGTTTCTGTACCTCGGGAGTGAGGCACCCTACCCTATCACCGGGATTGACATAACGGCCGAACTGACTCTCCTTGAGGCCTATCACATCCAACAGCTCCGGGTCAATCTTACCGGTACGGGGATTCAGCATCTGACTGGTGGAGAGTATGGTATACTCGCAGACGGCCTGGCCCGTGAGCATATAAGAAAGGGCATCGGGCATGAAGAGAATCTTATGGGCTGCATTCAAGGCTGAATCGTTGTTCTTGCGTAGCGTGGCCAACTGGAACAACGAGTTGAAATTCATGAACTGGATGCCTGTCTTATCATACACCTTCTCCTTGGGTACCAAACGGAAATACTCTTCCATGGCACCGAAGGTATGGGGGTCGCGATAGCTATATGGATTGCGCAGGAGGTGTCCATCCTGGCCCACACAAACGAAATCCACGCCCCAAGTGTCGATACCGATACTGGTGAGTTCTATTTTCTCGTCGGCAACAACTTTCAGACCGCGGATAATCTCGTTATACAGGGCATAGATATCCCAATAGCAATGACCACCCAACTGGATAATCTGATTGGGAAAGCGGGTCAGTTCGCGTTGGGTAAGCTTTCCGTCTTCGATAGACCCCAAGATGGTTCTGCCACTGGTGGCACCTAAGTCGACGGCAAAAAAGTTCTTGTTTGCTTTCATTATTAATATTAATTCTAGTTTAACTAGTTTTACTAGCGTGACTAGTAAATTTATCTTATATCCGGTGCAAAAATAGTACCTTATATACTATTGCTCCTTGAATAATTGATTTTTTAACTTTAGAAAATGACACGTCATTGAGAATTGAAAGTTGAAAATTGAAGGCTGCGATTAAGCGAGAGGAGAGTGATGCTCGCATCAGCTATCCCGAGCGTGAGCAGACTCGACCGTAGGTCAAAGTTGAAAATTATTCGCTAACCGATAACCAATAACCGATAACCAATAATCGATAACCAACAAACAACAAACTAATTATGAATCAGAATTAAACCATTTATGGTTTAGACGGTCTTATGAATGTATGCAAAAGCATTATGCTTTTCTGGTGATACTTGTGTTGATGCTTTTGATTCCCGTTAGCGGGATCATGGCGCAACAGTCCACACCTGCCACTCAGCCTGCCAAGAGCAACGGAGTGGCGAGGGTAAATGTGCGTGGTACCGTCTTTGAAAACCAGACGCTGACTCCCATGGAGGGAGCTACCGTAAAACTGTACAACGCAAAGGATTCTATGATAGCCGGTGCCCTGACAAGTGAGAACGGAAGATTCCTGCTCCCCAATATTCGGGCAGGGAAATACACCATCAAGGTCTCGTTTATGGGTTACAAGGAACAGATCTTTGCCGTTACCCTACCCGAGCGTTCCGGAAACTTCAAGGTGAGCGACATAATGATGCGCGAAGCGGCTACCGTGATGAAGGAGGCGGTGATAGAAGGGAAACTGGCCGAACTGACCGTAGTGGACGACACCGTGATGTATAACGCAGATGCCTTCAAACTGGAAGACGGTGCCATGGTGGAGGAGCTGATAAAGAAACTGCCCGGCATAGTGGAAGAGGAAGACGGCAGCTTTACCTTCAACGGAAAGAATATCAGCCAGATACTGGTGGACGGAAAAGAGTTCTTCGGCAATAACCGCAATATGGTGTTGCAGAACCTGCCTGCCGAGATAGTGGACAAGGTGAAAGCCTACGACAAGAAGAGTGACCGCGCCCGTATCACCGGCATAGACGACGGCGAAGAGAGAACGGTACTGGACCTTGCCATCAAGAAAAACAGGAAACGCGGTTTCTTCGGGCATCTGGATGGTGCCTACGGAACAAAGGAACGCTACAACGGGCGACTGAACCTGAACCGGTTCGTAGGAGACCAGAAGTTCAGCCTGGTAGGAAACGCCAACAATACCAATGGCAATGGTATGACAGACAACCAAAACGTGGGTGCTACCATGAACTGGCAGAACAAGGTAATAGAACTGAACGGTAGCATAAACGGTAACTTCAGAGAACAAAGCAACGAAAGTTTCAGCAATAGCCAAAATTTTGAAATCAAAAACTCGGCCTATACCAACAGCCATAACTGGAGCAGCGGGGACAACAAGAACCTGAACTTTCAATACAGAGTAGAATGGCGGCCTGACTCGACCTGGAACATACTGTTCCGCCCCGAATTCAGCTATGGCAACAGTCACAACGAGAACGACAACGAGTCGGCCGCCTTCTGCGACAACCCCTACGATTACACCAAAGATCCGCTGGCTGATTACAAGCAGCTCAGCGACATCATCGGCGTGAACCACCGCAGGGGATCGAGCGTCAGCGCATCGAATAACATCAATGCCTCGGCATCGCTCCAGGTAAACAAACGACTGAAGAAACCGGGACGGAACATTACCCTGAACATGAGCGGAGGCTACGGAAAGAGTAACGGGGAGAGCACCAACTACAGCCTTACCGATTATTACCAGATTCTGGCACACGACGGAGGGGACAGTATATACCATAAGGTGCAGTACAACGAGAACCCGCAGAAGAACTACAACGTAAACGCAGGTATCAGCTATAGCGAACCTATCGCCTTCCAGACCTACCTGCAGCTGCATTACGACTACAGCTATAACTACAGGGACAACAGCCGCGAGGTGAGATCTATCTTCGACCCCTATAACGAAATCCTGGGAGTGAACGAATTGAACTACACTGACTTCTACTACTCGTCTTATACTGTCCGCGATAAACAACAGTGTAACTATACGAAGAACTACCACCACAACCACAACGTGAGGTTACAGCTCCGTATCAACAGGACACGATACGAGCTCTCCATTGGCGGTAACGTACGCCCCCAAGTAAGCACGGTGGACTACCAGAAAGGACGCATAGATACCGTACTGACCCGAACAGTGGCCAACATAGCCCCTACCCTGTTCTTCCGCTATAAGTTCAGCAGGCAGGAACAACTGGAAGCCCGCTACAACGCCAGCACGGGACAGCCAAATATGACGGATATGATTCCGGATACCCTGTCGGATGCCAACCCGCTGAATATCCGCATCGGTAATGCAACACTGAAACCGTCGTTCACTCAGAGCTTCAACCTGGATTACCGCAGGAGCGTGGTGGAGTACCAGCGGACATCGGCCCTGAACCTGCAATTCAGGACAACACAGAACAGTACCACCAACCGTACAGAATATAACGAGACAACCGGCGGACGTACCACAATGCCCGTGAATGTGAATGGCAACTGGAATGCATCGGCCAACTTCAACTTCAATACAGCACTGGATGCTCAGAAACATTGGCATATCAGCTCGGGCACATCGGCCAACTATACCAACGCGGTGGGATTCCTATACAGAAGCCAAGATGCCACAACAGTTGAGAACACCACCCGCAGCGGCAACTTCAGACAGCGACTGCGTCTGACATACCGACGCGACTGGGATAACCGATGGAGCGTGAATGCCAATATCAACGGCAACTTCGGCTACAGCCTGAACCGTAGCACCAACGCCTCGGCCTCTAATCTGGACCATCACGATTTCTCGTTCGGCGGCTCCTTCGTGATTAAGACTCCATGGGATATGACCATTTCATCGGATATCAACGAGAACTGTCGACGCGGATACTCGGATGACAACATGAATACCAGTCGCCTCATCTGGAATGCCAGCATCAGCCAGCGTATGCTCCCACACAGAATCCTAACCCTGTCGCTTAGAGCTGTGGATATCCTGGGGCAACGCGATGACATCAACCGCTCTGTATCGGCAACCAGCAGGACTGATACGCAGACAGAGATGGTGCATAGCTACGTGATGTTCTCGGCTAACCTGAGATTCGGCAAGTTCGGAGGAAAAGGCATGAGAGGTGGCGCAAGAGGAGGCAGAGGAGGCTTTAGAAACGGCCCGAAAAAAAGAGACGTTATAACGTTATAACGAAAAAAAGGGCCGCTAAATGAAAGAGAAAGTGTTGCAGTTTAGAGTGGAAAAGATTTTTTTAGGTAACAAAAAAAAGGCAAGGAGCATTGCGCTTCTTGCCTTTACTTCTTTTTCTGAAATAGATTAGAGGGCGTTGGCTGTCAGGATCAATACCAAGAGACCGAGGATGGCGTAGAGCTCGGGGAACACAGCCAATACCATGGTGGTACCGAATGCGCTGTGACCAGCACCGATAGCGCTGATACCGTTAGCACAAACCTTTGCCTGACGGATGGCTGAGAACAGGGCAACCAAGCCCAGAGCCAGACCTACGCCGAAGATAGCGCAAGCAGGACCCATGGCGATGTCAGAGGTAACCTTGCTGTTCAGCATAAAGAAACCTACGAATCCGTACAGACCCTGAGAAGAGGGAAGTGCAGAAAGACCCATGTAAGAACCGCTGGCGGTAGGATTCTTCTTGAAAGCACCAATGGCAGCATTACCACAGATGGTTACGCCATAAGCACTACCGATACCAGAGAGGGCTACACAAAGAGCAACACCCAAATAAGCTAATAAAATCTCCATAACTTTTTTTTTTGTTTTTTAATTCATAATTCACAATTCATAATTCACAACTTGTACTCCACAGGGGCCAGGCTTTGCAACCTTATTCTAATACTAGTACTTCTATTTCGGCTTAGGGGGCCTTGTATGAATAAGAACGATGTTTTATGAAGGATTAATATTTAGTTTGTATCTCTTATTTCTTTTTTTTCCCGTTGACAGAATCAACGGGCACTGTAACAATCTCTATTCTCTCCCCCAAAGGGGGAGCAGGAGGGGGCCTTAAATCTGCTTGAACGGTGTGTATTCCTTGCCACCACCCTCGAAGTCGGCGTTCTTGAAGAACTCTACGAAGGTTAGACGCATGGGGTGCACGAACGCACTGATCATGCTGAGGGCGAAGGTGATACCATGTCCGAACAGGAGGATAACCACCATAGGCAGCCAACGGATGAACCAAGGCATGCTGCTGGTCATATCGTATGCCAGCGAATTGAACACGCCACCCAGCACACCACCAGTCAGTCCAAGAGCGAACAGACGGATGTAACTGAGCAGGTCGCCCAACAAACCGGTTGCCATGCCATAAGTAGCCCATACACCACCACCGATGTTCAGCAACGGACCGGTAATAGGATTCTTATAGGCCGATGGATTGTTGTAAAGGAAGATGCCGATGGTGCTGAGAACCAAAACGCCTCTTGGCAGGAACCACAACCATGTTGGTACAGAATCGCCGACACATACAATAAATATGATTGCCAGAAGGGTTATAACCCAACTGAAGCTACCTATGGCATAACCGAAGCCGTAGTTCTTCCAAGCTTTACAACCCTTCAGAATCATACCCAAGAGTACCTGAACGAAACCGATGATAACGGAGATGACCATCATGGGTGAATAACCGAAGATCTTGCCTACGCCATTATCGTTGATGAAATAGGGTTTCACAGGTGCTAAGATAGCCCAGTCCTGCTGAGTCAGGTCGATACCGAACACCGTACCTGTGAGCAGACCACAGATGATGGTCATGAGACCCAACCAGATACCCAATCGGCCATAGCTCTTGGTGGACTCTGAACCCTTCAATGCCAAGTACAGACCACCCAGGAATACCAGCAGGCCATAACCGCCGTCGCCCAAGCAAAGGCCGAAGAACAGCATGAAGAAGGGAGCAAAGAAGAGAGAGGGATCGATATCGTGATAATTGGGCAGAGAATACATGCGAAGGATGGGCTCGAAGAGACGAGTGTATCCGTCGTTGGTAATCTGGACTGGCACATCATCCTCGTAAGCAGGATCCTCCATCTCATAGAAAATCTTGTCCTTCTCGAGGTAATTCACCAGTTCCTCTGTCTTATCAGCACGTACCCAACCAATCATCAGGCGAAGCACATCACCGGCCACACGCTCGTCGCTGAGATGAACCTTGCTGAGAGATACATCATTCTGTACCTTGACAAGGCCTGTCTCCAACACACCACGCGAATTAGCATTGATGTATAACAGTTCGGCACGCAAGGCATTCAGCTTTTCTTCCTCGGCCTTACGCTCTGCCATAAAGCCGCTGAGTGTTCCTGCAGGGAGGAAAATCTGCTCGGCCTGTATATCGGGCGTCTCCTCACTGAAAGTGATGAAGTAGACGCTCTTGTTCATCTCGTTGATGGGAGTTGCAAAATAGGTATCCACCCATTCGCGCTTAAAGTACTTGGCGCTGCAACGATAGAAATGAATCTGCTGTGCACTAGCATCTGAGAGGTTCTTGATGCTGGCAGGGTCGAAGTCGCCCCAAGGCTCCAGCATGTTGATATCCTTCTGCAAGGCATCTATGTTATGAAGCATTTTCGACTCCTCTGCCTGCAAATCCTCGACATGCTGCAAGAGGACATCGGGAGAAACACTCTCGTCCATGGCCTTTGGCACGGCCATGCCCTCGTAGGTCTTGGCATATATCTCTAAGGCCTGAAGGGCAGCCTTGTAACGCTGTTCCAGGGCCAAACCGTCCTGCAAATCCTGACTGGTAGCACCTTTCTGTAACTGCTGGATATGCACAACGCCCAATTCGCGCAGCGAAGCAATGAAAGAATCGTACTCCTTATCTGTCACCAAGAAGGTGAGCTTTTTCATTTTCTCGATCATACGGCTACCTCCTTTTCTTCATCTTCGGCACGACGTTTCTCCTGTAGTGACTTCAGAATCTTCTGTGACGACTTAGACAAGTTCTCCTCGTCCTCCATGAAACGCTTGATCTTGCGGACAGCCTCCTGGAAGCCTGGAATCTGAACCTTCTCGAAGAGGTTCACCTTCTGGGTTGTCTTCTTGCGGGCATGCTCCAGCAAATGAAGTTTTGCAAAAACGAACTCACGCTCAACGGCGGTCTTTGCCAGACCCTGCAAAAGGTTGATTCCATCGAAATACCATTTGGGAGCACTGAACAGACCAAAGGGACGAACCTCCAATTCAATGTTGTCAAGAATAGGAACACGAACGCCTGCAATCTTTTTAACGCTCAGCTGTACATCCTTCAGGCTTACCAACGACGTATCAAACTCGCCCCACAAAGCATACATACGCTCATAACCGGCTATCTGGCTTTGCAGTTGGCGTTCCAATTCGTCTGCCTCATCCTTGCATTTCTTTACCTCAAGACGCAACGCCGTCTCCTTGCTCTTGATAATGGGCAAAGTACGCTGACGCATCTTCAGATTCTTCTCGATCTGCTGAAGAGAGGTCTTGTTATACTGAAACTTTATTGCCATTTATTATGTTGAGTTACACTCTATTTAATCAAATATGGGCACAAAAATAGAAAATCTTCGCCTAATTTCCAAAAAAATGGGCTAATCATACCACAAAAAAGAGATTTCAAGAAAACAGATACATGGTTTTATATAAAAAGTCCGTACTTTTGTGACATGAATGAAGAAAAATCTCTAAAAGAGCGCACAGCAAAAGGACTTCTTTGGGGAGGGTTTTCCAACGGACTGATGCAGTTGATTGGAGCTGTCTTCGGGCTGGTACTTATGAATAAACTGGACCCCGATGACTATGGCAAAGTTGCAGCGCTGAATATCTTTGCTGCCTTGGCAAGCGCCCTTCAGGAAAGCGGATTCATTTCTGCCTTATGCAACCGAAAGGAGCCTACCCATGAGGAATACAACGCCGTATTCTGGTTCAACATCCTGATAAGCATAACACTCTACCTGATATTGTGGTTCTGTGCCCCGCTGATAGCCGACTTCTATCATGAACCGGACCTAGTTATACTTTCAAGGGTAATATTCCTGGGATTCCTTTTCTCTGGAATAGGAACGGCTCAGCGAGCTTACCTATTTGGCCATTTAATGGTAAGGGAGACTAGCATCTGCAACATCTGTGGCATACTGATTTCCGGCATCATAGGCGTTACCCTTGCCTGGAACGACTTTAAACACTGGGCACTTGTTATTCAAGCCATCAGTTTTGTAGCTGTAGTGCAAAGCATGAGTTGGTATTTCTCGAAGTGGAGACCGAGCCTGGACATTGATTTAAGGCCGGCATGGCAGATGTTCGGTTTCAGCAGCAAGTTGATGCTGACCAATGTCTTTAACATACTGAACAAAGAAGCTTTTTCTGTTCTGTTGAACAAATACATCAATAACCACATTGCAGGTATCTACACACAAGCCAGGAAATGGGACGACATGGCTTCGAATACCATTAATGGTATGGTGACAAGCGTAGCACAGCCCACGTTGGCACAAGTAGCTGACGATACCGGACGATACAGAAACGTATTCCGCAAAATGATGCGCTTCACCTGCTTCGTGACCTTCCCCGCCATGTTCGGGCTTGCAATCATTGCCCAAGATTTCATTATGATAGTGGGCAAAGAGAAGTGGGCTGAGTGCGGAACAATGCTGGCGTTGCTCTGCATACACGGTGCTGTTGTACCCATAACGACATTATACAGTAACCTGACCATCAGTAGAGGTAAAAGCGGTGTGAACATGGCTTGTACCATCGGACAATGTCTGGCGGTCTGGGCAGGACTTCTCTTGCTGTACCCCAAGGGTATGATGCCTATGGTAATCTATTTTATCGGGTTGAACATTGCCTGGCTGGGTATCTGGCAATGGTGGGCGAAACGACTGGTAGGACTAAGATGGAGGGAGACGCTGAAGGACGTCCTGCCCTTCTTGGTCATTACACTGATTGTTCATTCCTTTACCTGGTGGGCGACAAACGGGATCTCCATTATGTGGTTAAGACTACTGAGCAGAATCATTATGGCAGCAACCTTGTATACTGGCGTCATGTGGATAAGCGGTGCCAAGATTATGAGGGAAACGGTAGGATATTTAGCCCCCTCCAACTCCCCCTTTGGGGGAGGGAAGAAATTCCACAAAAACAATCCAGATTCGCAAGAATGAATATGGCAACAGCATCTGAAAAAGAACTCCTCACCCAAAGGGCGACTGGGGTCTTCAGAGGAGCCACTGAGTGTGGCTCCGGCCCCACAAAGGTGAGCGAATCCCCATTCACGAAGGTGGTCAGGAAGGGAGGGGGCCTCCGCAACCACGCCTTTGACCTGCTGTGCGGACTCTGCATCCTGCGTATGGTGACGCTGCATGTGGTATGCCAGACATCACTGCGCCAGATGGACTGGTGGAAGCTGATTATGGAATGGAGCTTCTACCTGATGAGTTTCTTTTTCTTTAAGGCCGGATATTTCAATAAGGGCGTGCAAGGCAATTCGCGGGCTTACTGCTGGGACAAGTTCCGCCGCCTGATGATTCCCTATTTCTCTTGGGCAGCCATCAGTGCATGTATCTGTCTGTTCTTTATGCTGGCATTCCCCGGTCGGTTCCCCGGAACAGAACAGTCCTTCCATAGCTTCAGGATTCTGGTAGGCGGATTCACGTGGGGTAACAGCCCGCTGTGGTTCCTGCCCTGTTTCTTTGCCTCCTATATAATCGTCCACTTTATAGAAAAGGTGCGGCACCTGCATCTCATCATCATTCTGTTCCCACTGCTCAGCTACTGGCTCTATAAGCAGGGCAATCCGCTGTACTTTATGATGGACAACGTATTCTGCGGGGCTTTCTTCTTCTATCTGGGTAAGCTCTGGCACAAGGCGCTGGACTGGACGGGCAACAAGAAGGGCCTCATCCTGAGCGTCTTACTGGTCATAGCATTTGTATGTATGAACATCTACCTGCATGGCGAATATGAGATGAAGACCAACACCTTCATCGGCCCGTTCTGGCGAGTAATGCTCAACACGATGCTGGCACTGACAGGACTATCCGGTATTCTCCTGACTACCAATATCAGGCGCATTCCCGGCATATGCTACATTGGCGAACATAGCATGGTGTACTATATAGGACACTACCCACTGATTATGCTATATGTGTTCATCTCCCTGCTTCTGGGTCATCAGATTAAGAAGAGTGTGCCCGACATGTTTGTCATGACCATTCTGGTTATTGCCATCTGTACAGTTTTGGTACCCTTCATAGAAAAGGTGTTCTGGCTGAGCGGGAAAAGCCTCCCCCAGCCCCTCCCAAGGAGGGGAGAAAAGAAGCGTGTCTACTTCTATCACACCCAGGATACGGTACGAATCGTACGGGAATGGAAGGAAGGGAAATTCCCTGCCCACTTCCTGTATGGAGCATTACAACTGGAAAAGTATGGTTATGAGGTTATCTGGCACGACCAGATTCATATCTACAAACGGGTGCAAGATACGCTGAAAGCTACATGGAAGATTCTGACCTGTCGCCGGCAGTATGATGTGCTATATGCCACTCACACCCGCGGCATTGAGCCCATTATCCTGTTGCATGCCATAGGGCTTTACAGAAAAAGAATTGTGGTGTGGCACCACCAACCTATCGTAAAGGCCAAGAGCTGGTTGCGCGAGACCTTGGCACGCCTGTTCTATAAAGGTATGGACCACATGATTTTCTTCTCGGAAAAACTGATACAGGACAGCCTGCTATCCCAAAAGGCCAATCCGTCTCGTATGAGCATGGTTCACTGGGGAGCAGATATGGCTTTCTATGATAGCCTCCCAAATCCCCCCGAAAGGAAGGGCTTTATCTCCACAGGCAAGGAACTCCGCGATTACAAGACACTGACAGAGGCCTTTAACAACACGGGGTTGCCATTAACCCTATATACTCAGAAGGAACAGAAGGGCACATTCGTCGACCTGGAGATAAAAGACAACATAGACCTGAACTTCGGAGAACGTCTGATGCCCTACGAACTGTCTCTGCTGGTAGCACAGAGCCAATGCGTATGTATCTGCTGCAAACCCAGCAACTATACAGTAGGACTGACCACCGTAGTTGAGGCTATGGCTTTGGGACTGCCCATACTCTGCACCCGCAACCCACAGATGCCGATGGACTTGGAGGCAGAAGGCTGTGGCATATACTTAGAGCCTTACGACACGGAAGGTTGGGAGCGTGCTATCCGCTACATCTATGACCATCCCGAGGAGGCCAAGGAAATGGGACGCAAGGGTCGCCTCCTGGCCGAGAAATATTATAATGTAGAACAGTGCGGAAGGGAAGTGGCCCAACTCCTTCTCCCCCCCGAGGGGGAGGGAAAGACGTTAGGCTTTAGACGTTAGACCTTAGTTGAGATAACAATGACAATAGATAATAATAAAGAACTCCTCACCCAAAGGGGGAGGGAAAGACGTTAGGCTTTAGACGTTAGACCTTAGTTAAGATAACAATGACAATAGATAATAATAAAGAACTCCTCACCCAAAGGGGGAGGACGGGAGGGGGCCACAGAATTGAGTGGCTGGACGCCATGCGAGGATTTACAATGCTGCTGGTAGTGGCATACCATGTGGCACAGTTCGGGTTCCAGGAGAATGAGAAGACCAGTGCTGCCCTACCCTTTCTGGTTCTCTTCCGCATGCCCCTGTTCTTCTTTGTCAGCGGATTCCTGGCCTATAAAGCCAACTTCGTATGGAACATAAAAAACACCCTGCCACTGGTGGGCAAGAAGCTGCACGTGCAGATAATCCCTGCCGTCATCTTCCTGTGTATCTTTATCATCTTCAGGTCGAAGCTACCGTTCTGGGACGGCATAATGACTGCCCTGAAGAGTCCGACCAAAAACGGATACTGGTTTACCTGGGTCCTGCTGCAGATGTTCCTGATCTACTACGCCATCAGCATCATCGCCCACTTCACAAAAAGGATATTGAAAAGATTTCAATTCTCAATTCTCAATTCTCAATTCTCACTGGTCCTTTGGATAACCATATGGCTCTTAAGCATCGTAGCCTACGAAACCCTCTACCTTCCGAAGAGTTTCAAGTACCATCAGGCACCGATCTATGCCTATACCAGTTTTATACAGACCATACGCTTCATGCAGTTCTTCCTGTTGGGTAATATCGTACACCGTTACTGGGATAAGGTGCAGAAGCTCTTTGACAGCGTGTGGTTCTTCCCCTTGGTAGCTACCCTGGCGGTGGTGTGCTGTGCAGACATATTCAGGTTGCACACCCTGAAGTTTGCATGGACCAACCTGCCCCGCACAACAGCCATGTATACACTGCTGTTGATAGTGGTGATGTTCTTCCGCCATAACCAGGAATGGTTCCGCAAGGAGCGTCCTTTGGGGAAAGCACTGCAATACGCAGGAGCCCACACCCTGGACATCTACCTGCTGCACTTCCTGCTCATCCCCTCCCTACCCTTTATCGGAACATGGCTGAATGCGCATCATCCCAACTTCCTGCTGGACATCCTCTGCTCCGTTGGCGTAGCGATTCCTATCGTTGCGCTCTGCCTGCTTATCAGCCAGATAGCGCATACTAGCAAGTTGTTGGGGAAGTGGCTTTTCGGGAAGTAAAACTCCCCAACCCTCTCTTTTTCTCTCCTGAGGGAGGGCTTTCTTTTCGAAAAGAACCAAAAGGTTTCTTTCTTTTCTCTTTGGTGGCATTCTTTTTCACAACCACCCGCCCCTCCTTGCCTAAGGAGGGTACCTACCCCCTCCCAACCTCCCGCCGACATCGGGGGAGGCTTAATTGACTACGGCAGCATACGCCGCCTTCGTCAAAGTTTTGGTATGGCTCACAAGCTTTCGCCCTTCGGGTGAGCCATGGTTGTTTAATGCTCACTTTGTTCGCTTGTTTTTGGAATAACAGATTGCTTAAATAAAAAAAATAAAAACATTCCGCACGAAGAGGTCTTTAGAGGATGTGGGATTTCCTAAACATAAAATCTGAACGATGTCTGAGCGTAGCGAGTTTTGTGAAGTGTTTAGGAAAACCCACAGCCGGCCTCTGAGCCAGGACGTTTTTTGGTTTCTCTTTTGCTTCTTTTCTTCTTTGCCAGCAAAGAGAAAAGAATGAATGCCTTTTGGTTCTTTTCGAAAAGAACTCTTCTTTCCGCGAAAGAAGAAAAGAAAGAAATCCCCCACTTCTCACTAGGGAGAAGAGGGGGTATAGGGGTTGAAGAGGGGAAGCCTCTATTATTTCCAATAGATGTCGGTGAACTCCTTCTTGATGTTCACCTCCTCCAACTTGAAGTACTTGCGGAAAAGCTCCCATGTTACGTCGAGCATCTCCTCGGTGTTCAGGTTCACATCGATAGCCAGCAGCTTGCTGGAGTAATCCTTTGCGAAGTCCAGACAGCGATTGTCGTAGTCGGTAAGGTCGAAACCGTTCTCCAACTTGGTCTTGGCGTTGGCAGCATCGGCATACAGACGGATGGCTGCGTTCATCACCTGAGAGTGGTCCTTACGTGTCTTCTTACCAGCTACCAGCTGCTTCAGACGAGACAATGAACGGAAGGGGTCGACGATAACCTTACCTACATCGCTGTCGCGACGCAGATAGAGCTGACCCTCGGTGATATAACCTGTGTTATCGGGAACGGCGTGCGTAATATCGCCGCCACTCAATGTTGTTACAGCGATAATGGTGATAGAACCACCGCCCACGCTCTCGGGGAACTGAACGGCCTTCTCGTAGATCTTTGCCAAATCGGAATACAGAGAACCGGGCATAGAGTCCTTAGAAGGAATCTGGTCCATACGGTTACTTACGATACTCAGTGAGTCGGCATAAGAGGTCATATCAGTCAGCAGAACCAGTACAGTCTCGTGCTTCTCGACAGCAAAGTACTCGGCTGCGGTCAGTGCCATATCAGGAATCAACAGACGTTCTACGGCAGGGTCCTCGGTGGTATTGATGAACGAGATGATACGGTCCAAAGCACCGGCATTAGAGAAGGTGTTGCGGAAGAAGTAATAGTCATCGTTGGTCATACCCATACCGCCCAGGATGATCTTGTCTGCCTTGGCACGCATGGCCACCATAGCCATTACCTCGTTGAAGGGCTGGTCGGGGTCGGCAAAGAAGGGAATCTTCTGACCGGAAACCAGTGTATTGTTCAGGTCGATACCGGCAATACCCGTAGCAATCAGTTCGCTGGGCTGCTTACGACGTACGGGGTTCACGCTGGGACCGCCAATGGGCACTTCCTTACCTTCAATCTCCGGTCCGCCATCGATGGGCTTGCCGTAAGCATTGAAGAAACGACCGGCCAGCTGCTCGCTAACCTTCAGCGAAGGAGACTTACCAAGGAAAGTAACCTCGGCATTGGTGGGGATACCACCTGTTCCCTCGAACACCTGCAGGGTAACATTGTCACCCATAATCTTAACCACCTGGGCCAGCTTGCCGTTGATGGTTGCCAGTTCGTCATAACCAACGCCCGTTGCCTTCAGCGAACAGGTAGCCTTGGTAATCTGGCTTATCTGTGTATATACTTTTTGAAATGCTGTTGCCATAGTTCTTATAACATTGCTTCGATTTGCTTGATGTAGTCGTAGTACTGTTCACTCTTATACTGTGAGTAGTTCATCTGCTTGCACAGGTTGATCAGCTTCTTAAAGTAGTCAACAACATCGAGGAAGGTCTCGAACTGTGTATATTCCTTCTCGCAGATGGCAGTCACCAGATTCAGGATTTCCTCCTGACGCTCCAAAGGAGTTACGGCATCTACCTCGTCGAAAGCATCCTGCTGCAGGATAACATAGTCGATAACCTCGGACTTCCAGAATGTAACATGATACTCAACGGGAACACCATCATCACCAAGGATGTTAATCTGCTCAGCAATCTCCTTACCACGCTGCATACGGGTCTTCAGATTCAGGATCTTGGGAATCCACTCCTCGTTGATATGACCCTTGATGTACTCTGCAAACTCGGGATACTCCAGATACTTAGAATAAGAATCGATGGGGTTCACAGCGGGGTAACGCTTCTTATCGGCACGATCCTGCTCGAGAGCGTAGAAACAACGGGCTACCTTCTTGGTATTCTCGGTTACAGGCTCCTTCAGGTTACCACCGGCAGGTGACACGGTACCCAGGAAGGTTACAGAACCTACCTCGCCATTCTTGAGATATACATATCCGGCACGGCCATAGAAGTTACTGATAAGGGCACCCAAGTCCATGGGGAACGCATCGGGGCCAGGCAACTCCTCCATACGGTTAGACATCTCGCGCAGTGCCTGTGCCCAACGGGATGTTGAGTCGGCCATCAGCAGGACACGCAGACCCATAGAGCGATAGTACTCGGCCATTGTCATGGCGGTGTACACAGAAGCCTCACGGGCAGCAACGGGCATGTTAGAGGTGTTGGCAATAATGATGGTACGCTCCATCAACTTACGACCAGTATGAGGGTCTACCAGTTCGGGGAACTCGGTAAAGATTTCCACAACCTCGTTAGCGCGCTCACCACAGGCAGCGATGATAACGATATCTGCCTCGGCCTGCTTAGAGATGGCATGCTGGAGCACTGTCTTACCCGTACCGAAGGGACCGGGGATGAAACCTGTACCACCCTCTACGATGGGATTGAAGGTATCGATAGTACGAACACCCGTCTCCAACAACTTGAATGGACGTGGTTTCTCCTTATAGTTGGTCATGGCAAACTTAACAGGCCAGTGCTGAACCATGTCGACATTGATATCATTGCCCTGCTCGTCTGTCAGGACAGCAATCACATCGTGAATCTTGTATTTGCCAGCAGGAACGATACTCTTGACAGTGGCAACACCCTTCAGCTGGAAGGGAGCCATAATCTTCAGGGGCTGGTGGTTCTCTTCCACCTTACCCAGCCAGTCGCTTTCCTCGACCTTATCGCCTACCTTTACGATAGGTTCGAAATCCCATTCACGATCGGCATCCAAAGGCTCGGTATACTGACCACGCTTCAGGAAGACGCCCTCCATCTTATCGAGGTCGTTCTGCAAACCATCAAAGTTCTTACTTAACATACCGGGGCCAAGCTGTATCTCCAACATATGTCCAGTGAATTCAGCCTCGGCACCGACCTTCAGGCCTCGAGTCGACTCGAATACCTGAACATACACATCCTGACCAATCACCTTGATGACCTCGGCCATCAGGCGGTCGCCTCCAGTTGTGATGTAGCAGATCTCGCCCTGGAGCACAGGTCCGTCTACACGGAGTGTGACCATGTTGGCAACAACGCCACTAACTTTTCCTTTTGTAACCATATATAATTTTGTTTTTATTTCCGAATGAATTCCTCAGGCACCTTGGCCTCGCCACGAAGGTTCTCGATAATCTCCTTGAAGGTCTCCTTACCCTTTTCCGGGTCGAGCTTTGCCCAACGATACTGCATCTCCAATTTACAGATATAGGCGTACACAGCCTCCAAGCTAAAGGGATTGAAGAATGTCTTTTCGTCCAGCCAAAGCCACTTAAAGGCATCTATCATCTTCTCCTTCTTCACAGGATCCTCTTCGTCGACAATCTTTATCAGGTTCTTTACGTAATCGAATTCGTGTGTAAGATCAAAATCCTTGGTCTTGTTCTCACGAATCATTTCCTGAACCTCGCCATCGCCTTTTATAAAGTCAGCCACACTCCATCCCTGCTTGCGAGCCAGCATAGCAGTGAGGATATTGGTGATATCCAGATTCAACCGGTTCCACTCGCGGATAAACTTATTGGGACAAGTATTAATCGCGTAGTTGTAGAACTGATACAATATCTCGTCCTCGGGGAAGTAGCCTTTGGTATCCTTGTTGTACTTATACTCACGGGCAAAGATACTCATGAATGTGGGGAAACGATGAACGTTGAAGTTCAACTCCGTAGCACTCGTGATGAGGTCGCGCAGTTGCTCCAACGAATAATTACCCCACACATCAATCTGAGCATCGGGATTCTTGAGCAGACGGACAAGGTTTGTGCAGTCCTGACGCAGATAAAGGTAGTTGCCCACCAACTTAGCATCACCAGGGGAGAGCTGATTCTGACACTGCTCGCGCAGTTCCTCGAAGGTAATGCCCGGCTGCGTATCAGACAACTCAATGTCTGGCAAACCTGCCATCATGTAATAGTAGTTACCCATCAGAATAACATTTCAACGAGTTGAGGACGCAGGAAATTCTTGAAGTAAGCCTCGAACTCCTCTTTTCCGAAGTTTACCTTATAGCTACCGTCAGCAGGAGAAATGGAAAGCATGGTATCCTTACCGTTCACCTTGTTGATAGTAACACCCTTGTCAAGCAATTCTTTTGCCTGCTTTGAGAAATATTCCTTCAGGCTCTCTGCCTCACTTGAAGACAATACAACAGCCTCGTTGTCTGCCCACTTGCCAGCCAGCATTACGGCAAACTGTCCGAGGAAGTTCTTGTCTGCTGCCAAATCTGCAGCAGCATCCTTAGCAACCTTATCGGTAAGTACATTGACAATCTCGCTCTTCAGCGCATTCAGGGCCTGGCTGGTGTAAAGCTTCAGTTCACTCTTTGTGTTAGCATCCAACTCTGATGCCTTCTTCTGAGCCTGAGCCTCGATAGCCTTAGCCTGTTCTCTTGCTTCAGCAATAATCTGCTCGGCAGATTGCTTTGCTTCCTCTACGATGCGGTCAGCTTCTGCCTGGCCTTTTTCTACGCCTTCGCGATAGATCTTCTCAGTGAGTTCTTGTATTTTTTCCATTCTAATTATATGTTGTTTTCCTTTTCACAATAACCATAAAAGCACCTATTATAATATAAAGGCGCCTTATCCGCCGCGAAGATATAAAAAAAATACAATAGTAACGCAAAAAAGGAGTTACTTTTTTGCTTATATTGCAAGGAGTCACACTCTTATGCGTGAACGGACAACTTGCGAGAAAGTGTTTCTCCGTTCCCGAGAGAAGCGCGAATCACATACAAACCCGGTAATAGAAAGGGCAGACGAACAATTGTGGAACGGCCGGCAAGGGACAAGAGGGAACGGCCATGCAAATCAAAGACTTGGACGCTAAGAAATTCTTTAGCAGAACAAAGCCGATAATCACCATTATTACCCAACAGCCGGATAGGATCGCTCCCGGAACTACGGACCTCCCGGATAGCCGTCTCCTCCTCGTTGGCTTGAAAATGCAGTGGCATCCACGAATAAGGTCCGTTAGGTTCGGTGTCGGCAATCTTCTCTATCACACGCGATGAACCATCCCCGTTGGTAACCTGAATATTAAATGTCATGGCACCTGCAAGCGGAGCTTTCTCCTTTCCCAGCTCAGACCAGGGAACAGCTATCTCGAACGTATAGAAATCATTACCCTGACTAAAAGCTAAATGCGAGGCTGAAGCAGGTTCCTTTTTCCACGCTGTGCCAGCACCCTTGAACATGACAAAGGTGGCATTGGGTGATACCTCGTACTTGTATGATGTAACCTGAGGCGTAGTATAGGAAGCGGCCTCCGTTTCTATCCCGATACTTACGACATCGCTATAATCGCCTTCCGAAACGACCTGTTTGTCATAAACGCGACAAACAACATAAAGGGAATCGTCATCGTATGCCAAATCGGCATAGGTATATGTCTCCGTTTCGCTACCCATCAGAATCTGCTCACCCGTAGAAGAGAAATAACCCTCGGAAGGAGTTCTCTGCCCATCAACCACAGGATGGCCGAAAGGTACCTCCAACCGGCTTTTGGGATAGCCTTTTACCATCTTCACACTACCGCCATAACCCGATACAGCCACCACGACACCAGTATCTATCACCGCCAGCGAGTTCCACAAAGCGCTCTGATTCTGAGGGACGGGAAAAGGACTGCTCATAGCCTTAAAGTTACGGGCTGACTTATTACCCACATAGACATACATATCCGCATTGCCGGAATGGTTATAGGGCGACTGATGCGAAAGTACCGTCTCGCCGCTGGGAAGCACGCGCAGATAAGGCGCACCGCCAAGTGCCACCGGACAATAGTTATAATCTATGGCCTTGCTCCTGAGTGAACTCGAAGCCGGTACGTAGCTGCTCCAGTTACGAGTTATGGAAGTCTTGACGATGGTTGGAACGAAATCGTTGTAGCCCCAACCGTTATCCTCGATGGCTACAGCTATCGTGGTACTGTCCTGCAACAAGACCGGGACAGGCATTCCATCGCGGAACCCCGAACGATAGGACACACATTCAGGAGTCGACCATGTCTGGCCCTTGTCGAAAGAGCGGCATATAGAAATCTGCTGATCGTTATTGGTAGTATAAGGACTTTCGTCGGCAAAATACAACTGCAGTTCACCAGAGGGAAGTTCCAGCAAGCAAGGCTCCCAGCAACCCGTATCGAACGTAGAGCCTCCGTCGTAAACAACAATCTCCCTGCTCCATGTCCGACCATTATCCGTGCTCCGTTTCAGGCGAATACTGAATCGTCTGTCATCGGTATAGGGAGTAGAGGGGCGAGGATTATATGCCACAATAATGGTACCGTCGCGCAACTGAATCATATCCGGCACGCAGTTAGGGATGTTGTTCGTGTTGGTAACGATGGTTGTCGGCGCATCCCACGTCTGTCCCTTGTCTGAACTGAAGGAGATGCGTATACCACCCCATTCACAACAAGCCATCAGACGACCGTCCTTCAACTCCATGACACGGGCATAGCCGCCACCGCCAAAGACCTTGACGGGGTTACGGGAGTCCCAAAAGATGCGGGAGCCCGAGTAGGGTTGTTTCTTCGCTGCAGATAAGCATAGCGAGCAGAGTAAGAATGTGAAAAGCAGGTTAATAAATTTCATATGGTGTTGTTATTTGTAACTATCCAGTCCCTTCTGCAGGAAATCCAGATAAGCACCTATATCCTCGTTATAGGAGTAGGACTTATTCAGAGGATAGCCATCGTTATTAAGCAGAACGTAGAAAGGCTGTGCATTAGCACCGAACTTGCTGCGCTGGAGATAGCTCCAACGGTCGCCCACGGTACGGAGTTTACGCTCCTCGCCATTCTCCTTTACGACTATCGTCTCAGGGAGCGGCGTCTTCTCGTCGACATACAGTGTAATAAGCACATACTTATTGTTCATGATCTCAGCTACACGCGGGTCTGTCCAGACAGCAGCCTCCATCTTGCGACAGTTCACACATCCGTAACCGGTGAAGTCAATCATTACAGGCATATTGTGTGCCTTAGCATAGGCCATACCCTCGTCGTAATCCGTAAACTTAGCCTTCACCTCATTGTCATACAGATTAAAATCCTGTGTCTGCATAGGAGGAGCAAAAGCACTGACAGCCTTACAGGGAGCACCCCACAAGCCAGGAACCATATAAAGGGCAAAAGCAAAGGACAGCAAACCGGCAAAGAACCGGGGGATGCTGGTGCGATGGTTCACAATGACCTCGCCCATCTCGTTGTACTCGTCCTCGTCATGGGGGAAGCGGATCCAACCAATCAGATAAGCACCCAAGAGAGCAAACAGCATGATCCAAAGGCACAGGAAGGCTTCACGGTCCAGCAGATGCCAGCCATAAGCCAAGTCTGCCACACTAAGGAACTTCAGGGCAAAGGCCAGTTCCAGGAAACCCAGACACACCTTCACGCAGTTCATCCAGTTACCGCTCTTAGGCGCGCTCTTGAGCCAAGCCGGGAACATAGCAAAGAGAGTGAACGGAAGTGCCAAGGCTATGGCAAAGCCCAGCATACCGATACTGGGTGCCAGCAGATTACCAGTAGTTCCGAGCTCTACCAGCAGGAAGCCGATGATGGGACCTGTACATGAGAAACTAACCAGACTCAAGGTGAAAGCCATCAGGAAGATACTGAGAAGACCTGTTGTCGTCTCGGACTTCTTATCGACAGCATTGGTAAAGCGACTGGGAAGTGTAATCTCGAATCCACCTAAGAAGCTGGCACCGAAGACCAGCAACATCAGGAAGAAGAAGATATTGAAAATGGCATTGGTACTGAGGGCATTCAAGGCACTTGCACCAAAGCACAGGGTAACAAGCAATCCTAATGCAACATATATCACCACGATACAAACACCATAGGTGATAGCTTCTCGAATACCTTTGCTACGATCCTTATTACGCTTCAGGAAGAAGCTAACCGTCATAGGAATGATCGGCCAGACACAAGGAGTCAGCAAGGCCACAAGTCCGCCCAGCATTCCCAAAAGGAAGATACCCAGAAGACTGTTATTCTTCGTATCTGTCCCTTCCTCCAATGCCTTCAGCTCATCAATCACGGGAGCCCACAAATCACCGGAGAATTCCGTAGGAGCAATAACGGCATCAAGTGCACCTGAATCAAGGGCAACAGTTATCTCTTCTGCCACCTGCTCTTCTGCCACCTGCTCTTCAACCTTTTCCTTTTCTACGGGAGTTGTTTCTGCCTGAGGCTTACCTGTGCCCTCGAAACCAAACTCGACATTGGTGGGAGGCATGCAATTCTGGTCGTTGCAAGCACCGTATGTAAGATATCCAGCTACCTCGTATTTGGGCTCTGTTATAATGAATTTCTGTGAGAATTTAGCCGTGCCCTCCATGTAGCTCACTTCCATATCGAACAGTTCGTCCATAGCACGGTGAAGTGCACCTGTAGCACGCAGTTTCCCATCAGGCTTAAGGCCGACGGTCTTCTCGAGGGTCAGTTCAGCTCGTGTAGGACCACCATCAGCAATATCTGTTCCATACACATGCCATCCGGCATCTACCTTTCCAACGAACTCAACTTCCAGCGAAGTATCAGATATTTTCTTCTGCTGAACGGAAAACTTTACGGGCGTCTGCATCTGAGCCATACAAGTGAATGCACAGCAGACTGACAACATTAATAATAAAATGTGATTTTTCATATTCTAAAAAAATTGCCTGCAAAGGTACGAATAAACGAGAGAAGAACAAAAGAAAAGCCTGTTTTTCTTTTTTATTCCGAGTGGAAGTACGTTGGACGCCAGTCAAAGGTATAATTATTTTTTGGAACTGTGAATGAAGGGCTCGCGTTTTTAATACATTTTATAATATATAGGACAATAACCTTAAAAAAAACGGTTGGACAAGACAGACTGAAGGAGACTGAAAAGCGCGGATAAAAAGAGAATAGTTATTGCACAATTTATAAGAAAATGTGCAAAAATAGGTAAGTTTTCATTTGTTTTTGTTGCACATGTGAGTAAAATGTATTTACTTTGCACCCCGTAATGAGTAAAAAAACATTATTTAATTATATTAAAAATCAAAAATTATGTCTGAAATTGAAGCTAAAGTAAAAGAGATTATTGTAGACAAGTTGGGTGTTGACGAGGCTGATGTTACTCCCGAAGCATCTTTCACCAATGACCTGGGTGCAGATTCTCTGGACACCGTAGAACTGATTA
>Ga0265300_10000844_pt1 | contig 30789 bp, 36 predicted proteins | sample AusTroGonzalo_MG_FD_193482 | JGI IMG/M metagenome (GOLD analysis project Ga0265300, IMG submission 193482) | Bovine rumen microbial communities from tropical cattle in Woodstock, Queensland, Australia - Gonzalo_03 | ecosystem: Host-associated > Mammals > Digestive system > Stomach > Rumen ...
CCTTAGGATTAGCATACGTAAGTAACTCATCAAAATATGATAATTTTTCTTTTTTTTCTTTAATTTCTGGTACAGAAATAGATAAAGCACATAGATCGCCACGAGATGATATCTTTTTGCAAGATACTCCATCAATAACAGTTACAAGTTCAGTTATATATGCTTCTCCCAAATTACCAAGATTCATAACATGATAATATGATTCTAAATCATTTTTAATTTGATCAAGATAAGCATCATCAACTACACATAAGTTTTTTAACTTGTCTGTTATTTCTGCAGCGGTACAATGTGCCATAATACTCCTCCTAGTATGCCATTAAAGGAACTTTTTGTGGATCTAATCCATTTTCTTTAAGCAAATTAATAGCATTAGTTAACCCATTTAAGTCATATTTCTTTAAAACTGATGGATTAAAATATATATCATCAACTGTCTTACCAGTTTCTAATATCTTATTAATTTTTTCTTCTAATTCAGTATCAGATAATATATTAACATTATCACTAACTATATCTAAATTAATATTGTATTTTTTAAGGATATTAACATTCTTTTCAACAGTTTCTTTATCTTCAAGTGATATTAATGCAGATAGTTCACTTTCAACAAACATTATTTCACTTAAACCCAATCTTTTGAATAGATCCATCATTGTTTCTTCTTCATTTGATTTTTGATTTGTTGAAACTTCCTCTTCTTCTTTATCTTCTTCATCATTTGGTAAGAATGTAACTTCTACAGGTTTTGAAAGTTCATTTTCTTCAAAAAAATTACCTTCCTTAACTTCTTCCTCAAATGGTAAAGTTTCTTTTTCGCTTGATAATATAGATGAAATATTTGACTCTTCTTCTACATTATTTTCTTCTTTAGCTTCTTCAACTGGAGCTTCTTCTTTATTACTACTTATATCATTAAAAATTTCACCAATTGGTTTTGCAACTGATTCTTTTGCTTCAATTAAAACATCTGAAATACTTCTTCCATTATTATGTTGCTCTTGATATTTAGCTTCATAATCATACAAAGCGTCTTCCGGAAACATCATTAATTTAGCAGCTTCTCTCTGTTCTTCCTCAGTGAAATTGAATTGACTAATTAATGAAGTGATTGCTTCTCTAGTGATATTGATGTTACCACTAAGTGCTAAATCAAAATATTCATTAAGTTTTTCTTGATTAGCTAGCTCAGTATCTTTTCTAACTGCAAGTTCATCAATTTTAGTAATTGCACTATTCATTTCTTCTTCAACAGAAACTAATTCATCTTCGGCTTTTTTTGTAGCATTAACAACTTCTTCAATAGTTCCAGGCAATAATTCATCAACTTTGTCCTTGATACTCTTTGGATCAAAATCAATATTTAATCTTTCAAGAACCATCTTAAAGTCTTCTGGATTAATACCATTTAATACTTCCCTTAAGTGTGCTCCTTGCTCTGCTAAAACTGATTCTTCTTTAGTTAATGATTCAATTTCTTCTTGAAGTTCTTGTTTCTTTTCTGTTGTTTTTCTCTTTGTTTCTTCTGCAATTTCCTTTTCTTTTTCCATTTCAACAAGAATATAACTATCTTCACTTCTTAAGTTATATAACTTGTCTAATAATGCAGTAGTTTCACTAGATAAGACTTTCATTTTATACACCCTCTTATTCTAATAATATATTATCAAATTATTATATTATTGTAAACCAAAAGTATAATTTATTAATAATAAATTCTTTTGTCTTGACATAACACTGGGTCTTAGTGTATCCATAAATTTTTCTTGTTCATATAATACATAAGAAAAGAGGATTATATGAAAAAAATTATTATATTAATTACGCTTGTTTTTCTAGTTTTAATTACAACAATATATTCGTTTTTTGGTAATAAAAACATAAATAATAAACTAGAAAAAATTAAACTTGCTGAAGTTACTCACAGCATATTTTATGCACCACTTTATGTATCAATTGAAAACGGATACTTTAAAGAGGAAGGCATAGATATTGAGCTTATATTAACTAGTGGGGCAGATAAAGTATCTGCTGCTGTACTTAGTAATGATGCTAACGTTGGTTTTGCTGGTATGGAATCTGCTATATATATTTATAACGGCGGTGAAAAAGATTACCTACAAGCATTTTCTGGCCTTACAAAAAGAGATGGTCAATTTATTATTGGTAGAAATAAAACCAACTTTACTCTAAATGATTTAGTTGGTAAAGAGGTTTTAGTTGGAAGAAAAGGCGGTATGCCTGCTCTAAACTTTATTAATGCCTTAAAACATGAGGGAATAGACCCAGCCAAAGTTAATCTTAATTATCAAATTGATTTTGCCTCCCTATCCGGTGCATTCATTGGTGGAACTGGTGATTACGTTAATTTATTTGAACCGAATGCATCTCTTCTAAGCAAAAATAAACAAGGTTTTGTACTTGAATCTGTAGGAAAATATTCAGGGGAAATGCCATACACTGTATTTTACTCAAAGAAAAGTTATGTAAACGACAATAAAGATTTGCTTTTAAGATTTAATAATGCAATTAATAAAGGTTTAACTTATGTTGATGAACATACGCCTAAAGAAATTGCAATGATAATTTCTAAACAGTTTCCAGATAATTCAATAAACGATTTAGAGCTAATGATTAAAAACTATAAAGATGCTGACTCATGGTTAAGTGATAACACTATTTCAAAAAAGAGTTTTGAAAATTTAGAAGAACTACTAATAGATAATAATCTAATAAAAGACTATGTTCCATATAACAAACTAGTTATTAATATTAATGAAAAATAAAATACTGTCAGTTAATAACCTATCCAAAAGTATTCAATCTCAAAATGATAATTTAGAAATTATTAATAATTTATCTTTTACTGTATATGAGGGTGAATTTATCTCAATTGTAGGTACATCTGGTTGTGGAAAAACTACACTATTAAATATTCTTGGAAACGTAGAGAAAAACTATTCAGGTTCATTAAAATACCACATAGATACAAGTGATATAGGATATATGCTTCAAGAACCCGCTTTATTCCCATGGTTAACAATTAAAGATAATGCTAACATTGCGCTTAAAATTAAAAACTTGAATAATTATGAACTAACTAGTAAACTTCTAAGAGAATATGGACTAGAAATATTTCTTAATAAATATCCGCAGAATTTGTCTGGAGGTATGAGACAAAGAGTAGCACTAATTAGAACAATGTCACTAAAGCCAAAACTTTTACTTCTCGATGAACCATTTGCTGCTCTTGATTATCAATCACGATTAAAAATAGGAAATGACTTAAAAAGAATTACTGAGAAAAATAATATAACAACTATTATGATTACTCACGATATATCTGAAGCATTAAGTCTATCATCTAAAATAATAGTTTTATCAAAAAGACCATGTTATATAAAGAAAATATATGAGTTAGATTTTTTAAATGATCTATCTCCTTTTGAAAGACGAAATACAGATGTATTTAATAGATATTTTGAAAATATATGTGAGGATTTAGAACTATTTGAAAAATAAAAAAATACTGCTCTGTCAGTTACTACTTTTAATAGTATTTATATCTCTGTGGGAGTTCTTATCAGACAAAAACATCATTAATTCATTTATATTTTCTTCTCCAAGTAGAATAATAAAATGCCTAATTAACCTTTATAAAAACGGGAATCTTTTAACTCATATACATACAACATTAAACGAAATATTTATTTCGTTTTCTCTTGGAATTATAATTGCATTTGTAGCGTCAATAATATTTTATGAAATAAAAATCATTTATCACATTTTAGATCCATTTTTAACGATTTTTAACTCTACTCCAAAAGTTGCTATAGGTCCATTAATCATCATACTTTTTGGTGCTGGAAGTAAAAGTATAATTATAATGGCACTATCTATTACTCTAATTCTCAATATAATTTCAATTTACAACGGTTTTTTAAATACCGATAAGTATTTAGAAAAACTTCTAGATTCGCTTAAAGCTAGCGGATATAAAAAACTAAAATATTTGGTTATTCCATCAGCATACAAGACCATAATTACTAGTTTAAAAATAAATATTTCTATGACTTTAATAGGCGTTATTATGGGAGAATTTTTAGTAAGTAAAGCTGGGATAGGATACTTAATTATATATGGAACTCAAGTATTTAATTTAACTCTTGTAATGAGTGGAATTATTGTATTAATGTTTATATCTTATATTTTATATTTATTTATTTCTTTAATAGAAAATAAATTAAATAGAGGTTCTCATTAGTGAGAACCTCTTATTTTATTTTTCAGTATAGAAAAGTTTTCCTTTATATGTATAATATTTAACTTTTTTACCTGTAATTTTGATGTATGCGTTATCCATTGTAATTAAATCAGTCGTAGTAAGTATTGTCTTTTTATTTTCAAGATTAATTATCATGCTCTTCTTGCCAGTTCTAACAATAGCATATTTTTTACCATTCATTTCCTTGTAATAAATATAATCGTATTTAGCTTCAATTACAACTTTTCCTTTTTTATCTATAATACCTTTTTTAGATTTTTGAGTTGTAGTTATATAGTAAATACTTTCTTCATCAGTTAATTGAATACTGTAGAAATTATCTGATATTTTCTTACCTTTTGAATTAATTAAATAACGATTTTTACCATCTTTACTAACAATAGCATTACCATTATTATCAAACTTAGATACGCTTTTAAAAGTATCTTTAATTGCTTTTTTACCATTCTTATCGTAGTAAGCATATCCATCTTTAGTTGTTAATACAAAATATTTATTAACATATCCACCGGTTGGGATAGTTCCTTCAACAGAAGCTATAACTTTACCCTTTTTATTATAGAAATTAACTTTCTTGTTATCAGCAGAACGCATTATATAGCTATCACTATCTATAAATTGTGCACCACTATTTATTTCCTTACCTAGCTCTGCCTTCTTACCATTTACTTTAATAAAATGAGCTCCTGATTCTGTTGAACATACAATTGTTTTCTTATTAAATATATTAAATCCAGTACATTTTTTACTCATGTCAATAACATTACCTTTATTAACAATAATGTTTCCTTGCTCTTTAACATTTTGGAAATATGATGCACATGTATTTAAAGTAAATGTCTTTTTATTTTCAGTATAGTTATTAACACAGTAATGATCCTTTTTATTTATAGTTGCAATAACATCTTTTTTCTTCGCATTAAATAATACTGTTTTACCATTATAGAATACTGTTGCGAATTCATCTACATAGTTAACTGATGGACTTTTTGCTTTTTCACTTAACTTAAATGAAGTAATTTCTTCTCCATCATAACTATATACAACTACTTTTTTATCTGTAGATGCAACTACAAATGGATAATCTTTACCATAAGAATCCATTCCTAAAGTTTTTCCTTCAAGTAACACTTTTCCTTTGTTATTTAGTAAATAATAAACTCCATCTTTTCTCGACTTATATAATCCATAATAGTTAGACATATATTCATATGTTCCAAATTTGATTTTTTCTTTTCCTTTTTCATTAATAACAGCATAATCACCATTACTATTTGTAACAAGTGCAGTTCCATTTATAAAGCTAGACGCTGTTAAATAACTAAATTCAGATACTTTTTTACCCTTTCTATTATAAATTGCATATTTACCCTTATTATTTCTTATAAAGAAAGAATCAGAGTATGATGCTAAATCTTTATAGTCATCATCTTTTCCACCAAAGATAAAAGTACATAATAATGCTATAAGGATTGCAAGAGCACCAAGAGCAATTATGATCTTGATTATTTTTTTCTTTTTATTTGTATCAGTTACTTCCTTTTTCATAAATACTACCTTTCTAATAACTAAATTAATTATATATCACAAATATATAAAAAGCAAAAAGAAGCTTAAAAGTAAGCTTCTTCTTTTAATTTTTGCTAACTTGGAATAATTCAACTTCAACAGAAGTTTCTTGACCAAATAAATCTATTAATATTGATAAACGATTTGTTTCTGCGTTAATAGAGTCAACTTTACCATGAATTCCTTTAAATGGACCATCAGTAATTGAAACTTCATCACCAATAGCAACTTCAGATTCAATATTAAGACGAGATAGACCCATATTAGCTAGCACTCTATCAATTTCTTGTGGTAAAAGTGGTGTTGGTTTAGATCCACGTCCACTTGAACCGATTAATCCTGTAACACCAGGAGTGTTACGAACTAAATGCCATGCTTCATCAGTCATAATCATTTCAACTAAAATATAACCTGGAAACATTTTTTTAGTTTTCTCTTTTTTTACTCCATCTTTTACTTCTACTTCAGTAGTTTCGGGAACAATAACTCTAAAAATATAATCTTGCATACCCATAGATTCAGCACGCATTTCAAGTTTTTCTTTAACTTTACTTTCATGTCCGCTATAAGTATTAACCACATACCACTCTTTTTCCATTAGTTAAACATTCCTTTCAATCCAGACATACCCATATTTAAAAGAATGAAGAAACCAACAACAACTACAACGAAAATAACTGTAGAAATAGTATACTTAAGTACTTCTTTCTTTTCAGGCCATTTAACCTTTTTTAGTTCTTTTCCAACTTCTTTAAAATAGTTACTTTTTTTCTTTTTTGTATTATTTTTCACAGAAAACACCTCATTTAAATTTTTTCAAATAAAAAACACTTTCGTGCTTGGTTATATAATAGCAAAAGAAAGTGTATTTTTCAAGTGTTTTTATATCATTTTATTATGATGCAAAATAAATAATTTCGCCAGCACCATATGGGCAAGAATCACTAGCTCCAGTAACCCAGTTCCATTGAAGATTATTTCCGTTAACACGCACTCTATATGCGGGCGTTGATGCTGATGAATTTGGATTCACTGTTGTTACAACTTCAACAGCAGCATTTGGTAAGCCTGTTGCTATAGTATAAGTTCCGTTTGAAGCGTTTGCTTTAGGGCATATATCATTTACTGTTACAATAACAATTTTACCCCATTTATGATATTTTACGTAACTAGTTGATGTAGTTTTTGTATAAGTAGATGTTATTGTCAAATTATCTGATGTAACATTTTTCACATCAGCACCGTCTATTGTAATTGAAGATGTCCCGTTAAGAACAATGCTTTTACCTAGTAATTGAACTTCTCCTTGAAGTGAAGATCCATCCTTCCATCCTCTTACTGAAATGCCACCATCAGCCAAAGGATTTATTGATCCTTGAATTTTTCCATTACGATATATATCGAACCATATATCATTAGTTGTAGAATACTTACCTAAATTTATACCATTACCAACAAATGGATATTCAATAGTATGAGTAGAGGTAGTTTCAAACGCAGGAAATAAATTTTCAATTATTTGTAATCTACTATTTATATTGGAATAGTCTGTTGCTGATGCATAAACTTGATCTATTGCTCCTTGTACATCAGTTGCAGCTATATGTGTTGATGAATTATCATAAGAAACTTCTGTTCCATCATACATTGTTGATAGAGCACCAACGGATGCAAGTGATGAAACAATAACACTAATTATTAGAATTGAAAGATATTTTAGATTCTCTTTACTCATAGTAAATCACTCCTATTATCAAATAAAGTATATCATCTACACTTTATTTTATCAATTAAAAAGAGAAAATAAGTTTATAACTTTACTTTCTCTTTAATTCTTTCTTTCATCTAATATTTTTCTAATTTTTGATTTTATTCTTTGTATTGTGTTATCTATTTGTTTTGGTTCTTTATCTAAAATTATTGCAATATCTCTATAGCTCATACCATTAGTCAAAAGTTCATATACTTCACTTTCAAAGTCAGTTAATGAATTTTTTATAGTCGTAATTAATTCAATATATTGTTCTTCTTCAGTCATTTTTAAAAGTGGATCAGAACCTTCATCTTCAATAATTTCTTTCAAAGTAGCATCAGAATTATCATAGTTATATTCAAGTGATAATGAATCTTTCATTACTTGATTTTTAATTCTACCTGCTTTTATACAACATTTTTTAATTCTTCTTTCAACACATAGACAAATAAATGTTGCAAGTGACGCATCTTTTTTTGGATTATAGTTTAGTATCGCATCTGTAAAAGCTACCATCGCTTCTTGATGTAAGTCAGTTAAATCAATACCTAAAGCTTTTGCTGCAACAGAATACTTTTTTATAAAATATTCTATTTTATATTTATTTCTTTCATATAAAATACTTTTTGCTTCTTCACTGTTTTCGTGAACTAGTTCTATTAATTGTTCATCAGTATAATTACTTTCCATTATTAATCATTCATTCCATAAATAAGTATACCAGCTGATACTGAAGCATTTAAACTATTTATGTTTCCTTTCATAGGAATAGATATTATTTCATCACAGTTTTCAGACACTATTGGACTTATTCCTTTTCCTTCATTTCCAATAATTAATACTTTCTTACCAGAAAAATCATAATTTCTATAATCTACTCCGTCCATGTCTGCAACATATACAAAGAAATTATTATTTTTTAATTTATTAATTGCATTAGTTAAATTTGAAACCATTATGATATCAACATGTGAAATGGCACCTGAAGATACCTTAATAACGGTCTCATTTACTCTAACGGATCTATCCTTTGGAATAATAATATGTTTAATTCCAGCACATTCACAAGTTCTAATGATAGCGCCAAAATTATGTGGATCTTCTAAGTGGTCAAGAATAACAACAAAATTATCATTGAAACATTCTTCTAATTCTTTATATTCGTAATCATAAATATCAACAACAATACCTTGATGATTCTTATTTGCCATATCATCAAGAATTTTTTTATCTACTAAATCATATCTAATCTTATTATTTTGCAAAAATGAAATATACTCATTTGCATTATTTTTATCAAGATATACCTTTCTTATCTTTTTTACATCAATTTCGTTAAAAACATTTCTTCCCCAAACTAACATAAAAATCACCTATAAATCCTTATGTGTAGAATAACATAAGAGTTAAAAAAAAGAAATAGTTTAATAAACTATTTCTTATTTATTTAACGATTAATTACATGTTTTTTCATATTTTTTATTACCAAATGTTACAAGTGCAGTATAAACGCTAGCAATAAGAAGTAATAAAATAATTAAATATATTACTAAAGCAAAATCATTCTTGATATGTGATGATGATGTTATACCAAGTATAACTGCAAGTATAATTGAAATAAATACTTGTAAGCTTTGTTTGCAAAGTCTTACCTCATTAACCCAATTTAACTTCAAAAATATGACGTCAAGTAATAAATGAACAAGAGCATATAATATTGCCGAAGAAATATATATTGTTACAAATATTATACTTGTAACTATACCATAATTAAATCCAGCAAATATAAGTATTGATATTAAAATAACAGGTATAACTGATAATGTTAATTCAAATAATACTTTTTCCTTAATTATATCTTTAAAACTTATTGGTAGCATTCTTAATATATAAAAACTCTTACCTTCCATTGATAAAGATACCGCCGCAGGATAAATAAATCCTAAAAACATAACAAATATAATTGCAAATTGATAAGATGAACCTTCTGCTGCAATATTTTTAATTACTCCAGCAGCATTTCCTTGAAATAAAAATAGAAGTACCATCGCAGTAATAATTAAAACACCAGTATTTGTATTAAACAAATAATTAAATGAAGAAAATAATTTCTTGAAATCTTTCTTTAATAAAATCTTTGTTTTAGATTCGGTTTTTAATGTTTTAATTGAAGTTTTTTTTGAAGACTTAACATGTAACATTTTTTCATGTATATAATCATAAGATTTTGTAATAATAAATGTTAATCCAACAAGTGATAATACATTTAAGAAAATAAACATTAATAAAGAAAATCCATCATAGCTCACAACAATATACTTATATGTTTTTGTAAGCGGATAAAACTTATCAAAAAAATTAATGATAATTTTTCCAAAGTTTGCATATTCTCCAGTTGTCATATTAGTTGCTCTTTCCATAAGCCTATATCCAAGAATAAACGCAAATAAACTTAAGAAAAATTGTGCTCTTTCTTTATTTTTAAAGAATGTACTAATATAACTAATTAAATACCCAATAAATACTGATATAACCACAGGTATACACGGAATAAATATTAGTGATGCAAAAAACATTACATGAAATATTGCATCAAGATTTGAAACTGCGTTTACGTAAACGGTATATGCTGGTAACATTGTTATAAGTGAAATAAGTAGTGCACTTACATATACTTCAAGTATTTTTGATATAACAATATACTTTCTTTTAATTGGCATTGCACATAGCATTTCATAATCGTTAGATTTAAAGAAGAACCCATTAATCTTTTTAAAATTTGAAAATATCAAAAATGATGATGTCATTGCAAAATACTCTGGAAGAAGAATATATTCAAGATTTACAAGTTTGTACCCTTTCATAGAATAAGATGCAAACTTATAAGAATAAAATACAAGAACAAATACGGCAAGTAGCAATATAAAAATTCTTCCTATTTTTTTTATAGGTTTATCTTCTTTGCCTCTTATAATGCTAAGAAAATAAACTTTTGTTAAACTAAATAATTTACTCATTACTTACAAGTTCCATAAAGATATCTTCTAGTGAAGAATTCTTTGTTACATCTTTCATTGGGCCTTCAATAAGAATTTCACCTTTCTTTATGATGGCAATTTTATTACATAGTTTTTCAGCAACTTCCAACACATGTGTCGAAAAGAAAATACTCTTACCTTCTTTTGCAAGTTCTTTCATTAATTCTTTCAATTTATGTGTAGAGACTGGATCAAGACCTACAAATGGTTCATCCATAATGATTACTTTTGGATTGTGAATAAGTGCTGCAATAATAACAATTTTTTGTTTCATACCGTGAGAATATGTTGATATTCTATCATTTAAATTTTTATCTATTTCTAACTCTTTGCTAAACTCCTTAATTAATTTATTTTTAGTTTCTGAATCAGTTTCATAAATACTTGCTATGAAATCTAAATACTCTAATCCTGTTAAATGTTCATATATATCAGGGTTATCAGGAATATATGCTATTCCTTGTTTAATAATAAGAGAATCTGTTTTAATAGATAATTTATCATAAAAAACATCACCACTATCAAATGGTAGTATTCCAAGCATAGCTTTTATAGTTGTTGTTTTTCCCGCCCCATTTGATCCGACAAAAGCATATATATCGCCATTATTAATTGTTAAATTTACATTTTTTAATACTTGTTTTTTTCCATAACTCTTATTTAGATTTTTTACTGTTATCATAATTATCACCTAGGACATTATACCATAAAAAAGGAGTCTTTTAAACACTCCTGCCTAGTTTATTCTAGTTATACAAATAAACATAATAGTTTAAATACATCGCATATATAAGCCATATGAGATAAGGTATTAATAGGTAACCTGATACCTTACTTTCCCTACAAAATTTATAAAACATAAATAATACAGTTATTAAAAGTATGTTTAATTCAATCAATGCTAATAAATAATTTTTTAAAACAAAAAAAATTGGTGACCACAAAGCGTTTAATATTATCTGTATATAATATATTTTTAAATTATTCCTATCTTTTTCTTTTACTAATATAACTGATATACTCATAAGTAAATATAAGATATTCCAAACAATTGGAAATATAATTCCAGGTGGAGAAAGTCTAGGTCTGGCTAATAGCTTGTATGTAGAAAATGAATCTCTTATTATAAATGCAATAAGACCAGGAATTAAAAAAGTTAATACAATAATAATGATATTTTTATTAAATATTTTTTTCATATCACTATTATATGTATTAACTAAAGTTTTATTTATCAAAATATGTATTAATAAATGTTTCAACATACTCTGAAATATCTTCTGGTACTTCTTTTAAAATAAAACTAAAATTTGCTTTTATCATCATATTTAAGGCATCATTATAAGATATTCCTCTGGACTGTAAGTAAAATAATTTTTCTAAATCAGGTTTGCCCGTTGAAACAGCATGTGATCCTTCAACATTTTCTTCATGACATAGCATGATTGGCAGAGATTTAGATACTGCATCATTTGATAGAAGAAGGGTTCTTTCTTTTTCCTTACCAATCGATGAGTCTGATCCTTCGAGAAAATCAATAGTTCCTTTAAAATGTTTATTAGATTTATCAAATAGACAACCTTCAACATTAATATTATTTTTTGAATGTTTTCCTTTATTTGATAAAGCAAAGTTAATATCTATTAACTCATCACTTTTACCAGCAAATATCATGTTGATATTATTACTAGACCTGTAATCAGATATACCATTTGAACGATATATTCTTTTTGAACCATAAAAATCTATAACATTTATTTTCAGATTTGAATTAGATGTTAAATTGGAATTAAAATCTTGAATATTTACGTTTTTAGTTGATGATTCATTAATAACAGTTAAATTCAATGATGCTTTATCCTTTAAATATATATTTATTGATCCATCATGAATTTCATCATTGTTTAACTTATAAATCAATAGAACATTTAGTTTTGATTCTTCTTCTAAATTAAAGTTTATTTCGTCAATAATAGATTTACTATCAATACTTCTATATTTAATGATAACTGTTTTATCTGAAGAACGATTCTTATCAACAGTTATATTTAGTTTTTTATATTTATCATGTGTTAAACCAATAGCTGATTTATAAATTTGTGATTCATCTTCTGTAATGTTTATATTTTCAAAATCAATAAATTCATAACTACCAAATTTATAATCTAAGTTTAAATCTAAGTCTACTTCTATATTATTTATTCTAAAGTTATTAGTTGTTTTAACAGGACTTTCATTTAGTATATGTTTCATATTTATCACCTAACCTATAGTCCCTTCTAATTCCAAGTTAATTAGTCGGTTCATTTCAACTGCATATTCAACTGGGAATGATTTAGCAATAGGTTCAGCAAAACCCTGTACTATTAATGCTTTTGCTTCCTCTTCAGTTAAGCCTCTACTCATTAAATAATATATAGTTTCTTCACTTATTTTTCCAACAGTTGCTTCATGAGAAAAAAGCGTAGAATCATTTAGTATTTCATTTGCAGGTATGGTATCAGATCTTGATTTGCTATCAAGCATAAGCGACTCACAAGAAAGTGCAAGTTTAGAATTAAAAGCACGTTTATTTACTTTGGCATTACTTCTAAATGTACATATGCCACCATCTTTTGAAATTGATTTAGAATTTACTACAGTAGATGTATTTTTTGCATTATGAATAACCTTTAAGCCAGTATCAAGTTCTTGCCCTTTTCCAGCAAAAGATAATAGCGTATACTCACACTTGGCATTTTCGCCGTTTAAAACTGTAAGTGGGTATAGCATTGAAACTTTAGAGCCAAACGAACCCATTATCCAGTCTATTTTTCCATTTTTTTCAACAAAGCATTTTTTAGTATTAAGATTTAACATATTCTTTGACCAATTCTCAATTGTTGAAAATTTTAAGTGAGCATTTTCGTTAACAAATAATTCTACACATCCAGCATGCAAGTTAATATCATTATAACCAGGCGCTGAACACCCCTCAATAAACTCCAGGTCAGAATTTTCTTCTACGATTATTAACGTATGTTCAAACTGACCTGCGCCTTTTTCATTAAGTCTAAAATAACTTTGAAGAGGCATATCAAGTTTGGTGTTTTTAGGAATGTATACAAAGGATCCTCCAGAAAATAATGCATAATGTAATGCAATATATTTGTGATCAATTAAAGGAGCTGCTTTAGTAAAGTATTTTTTAACCAAATCTGGATGATCTTTAATTGCATTATCAAAGTTTTGATATATAACACCCATTGATTTTAATTTTTCTTCAACATTATGATATATTACTTCACTATCAAATTGTGCTCCTACACCAGCAAGGGATGTTTTTTCTGATTCAGGAATGCCTAGTTTATCAAAAATATCCTTGATATTTTCAGGGACATCATCCCATGACCTTTCCTCTCTACTAGAAACCTTTACGTAGGTAGCTAACTTATTTATATCAAGGTAGCTTATATCTGGTCCCCAATTAGGATCAGGTAATTTATAAAATAAGTCTAAGGCTTTTAATCTTATATCTAAAACCCAATTTGGCTCATTTTTTTCCTTAGAAATATTTCGAATTACTTCTTCATTAATTCCATATATTTTTTTTATTTTTTCTACATCACTTTTGGTATTGTAGATATTTTCAATATCCTTATCTATATATTGATTTATATTTGTCTTAACCATTTATATATTCTTGAAAACCATTTTTATAAACTTCTTCAGCAAGTTTATAATCGCCAGATTTTACAATCTTTCCATCAATTAATATATGAACTTTATCAACATTTATATTCTTTAAAAGATTTAAATTATGGGTTATGATTAAACATGAATTATTATCATTTCTAAATAGGTTTATTCCATTTGAAACTAGATTTATAGCATCAACATCAAGGCCAGAATCAGTTTCATCTAATATAGCAAGTTTAGGATTAATCATTAATAATTGAAGAACTTCATTTTTTTTCTTTTCACCACCAGAAAAGCCAACATTCATTTCTCTAGTTGCGAAATCTTTTGATAAGTTTAACTTTTCTAAATTATCATTTACTTCCTTGTAAAATGTGGATATTTTAACTCTTTCACCTGTTTGACTACTTCTAATAGTTCTTAAAAAATTAGCAACGTTTACTCCAGGAATTTCCTCTGGAGATTGAAATGACATAAACAATCCCTTTTTCGCAATATAATCTGTTGATTTATCTGTAATCTCTTCACTATCAAATATAATCTTTCCATCTGTTACTATATATTTTGGAGAGTTAAAACAAGTATTTGCAAGAGTTGATTTACCAGAACCATTTGGTCCCATTATGACATGAGTTTGGCCAATTCCAATTTCTAAATCTAAACCATTAAGAATCTTTTTATCATTGTCATCTGCTGCAATAGTTTTTAAATTTTGTATTTCTAATAATTTACTCATACTTTAACCTCCTACATTAAATCAAGTAGTGTTTTACTTTCCAAAAAATTTTCTATAACCCCATTTAATTCTTTCCACAATTTCATTGAAACGCAAGCTTCTTTCTTATCACACTTAAAATGTGAATTAAGACATGATACTACTTCTATTTCTCCTTCTGATACCTCAAGAATATGTTTAATAGTATAGTGTTTTGGTTCATACTTTAATTTATATCCACCATCACTACCTCTACATGAATCTAAGAAATCAGCATTTTTAAAATATGAGATGATTTTTTCTAAATATTTCACTGATACATTTTCATATTCTGATATTTCTTTGATGCTTACAAATCTATTCTTTTCATAATTTCTTGCAAGATAAGTCATAATGACTAAACCATATCTTCCTTTAGTAGAAATTCTCATAATATCACCTGGGTTTTATTTTACTACTAATTTGGTAGGAATACAATATAATATAAAAACCTAAAACTATGGTTTTAGGTTTATTTATTAGTATTATGATAATAATTAAATTCGGAAATACTTCTAGATACTTCCTCTAAATCAGGATACTCACCATTTGATTCATTTAATATTTCATCAAGTTTAAATAAAAGTTCTTCTATACTAGTATGATATTCTATATCATATTTTTCTAGCACTTCAATTTCTTTATTAGTTAAATATAATTTATCATTAATCTTATTTAAATTTAAACTGTTATGCGTTTCATTTACTATTTCATCTATCATACTAATTCCTCCATAAATTAAAAGTATTATATAACAATGTATATTTAAAAAAACAACCACATCGATTGTTTTATTTTTTATGTGGAGCGATTGGTTAAGTTATTTACAACTTTTCCATCACAATTAGGAATTAATACATATCAGTATCAATTTCTATATACATCTTACGACAAATAATTATAAAAGAAATTACAAAAATTGCATTTTCCTTTTATTGTTTTATAATTTCTATAAGTTTTTTAGTACTAAAACTAGACATTTGATTTTTTAATGTAGCAATTGCAATAAATCTCTCAGGCAATTTTTCTTTTAATTTAATTTCAAATAAAGTTTTATTATTTAAATCATTCTCTATATATTCTTTTGTACATATTCCAACACCTAAACCCATTTTTGCAAATTCAGATATTAATGTATAACTTGATGATTCAATGTTATTATTAAAAATAATGCCATTATCTTCTTCTATTTTTTCTATAAAATCTCTACTGTTAGAACCTTTTGTTTGAAGAATTATAGGGTAATTTTTTAATTCTTTAATAGATATTGGGTTTTTTGTTAATTCCTTATAAGATTCATTAACTACAAAACAACTATGTATTTTTTTAATTTTATTTATATCAATATCGTATCCATAATCCTTATCTATAACGTGAACAATGGCTAAATCAATGTTGCCATTTTTTAATTTATCAAGTAATTCATTACTTATGTCTGTATACATATGGATTGTAATGTTAGGATATAATTCATGAAACCTTTTTAAATATGGCAAAAGATATTTTTCAGTTATTGTAGTACTTACTCCAATTCTTATTGAACCATTATTTAAATTAATTAAATTTGAAAATTCATTTTCTGCATTAGTTATGTTATTAATGGCATTTTTAATATGGTTATAAAAAATTTTCCCTTCCTCTGTAAGAACAACTCCTTTTTGTGTTCTCACAAATAATTCACCACCTAGTTGTGATTCTAAATTCTTGATAGATTTACTTATAGCTGGTTGTGAAATATTTAATTTTTGACTTGCATGTGTTATATTGCCACTATTAGCAACCTGATAAAAAATTTTATATAATTCATAATCAATATTCATAATAACCTCCAGTTATGGACTACATAACATATATGTATTTTTATTATATCGAAATTTACTATATAATACAATTAGGAAAAGCGATTTTCCAGGGAGGTAAAATATGAATTATTCAAACAATGAAGAAATAAATAAATTTATTAATAGTTTAATAAGTGGCGAATTAAAAGTTGAAGTTCCAGAAAGTGTTATTATATCTAGTGAAGATAAATCTTATTCCATATGTGCTGGAGTATATTGGGATCCTTTTTCAGAAATGTATCCTTTTGCAGAAGAGATTGTTTCTAGTTTAGTTAAAGCCGGTAGATTACAAGGTAAAACAATTATTAATTTAATTTCATCACAATATAGTGAAATTAAAACTTTAGGATTAGATAATAAAAAAGAAAATTTTATGGATGTCATAAACATTAACACGCCAGAATTAGAACAAATAAAAAATAATTATTTAGGATATGTAGATGAAAAAATATGTGAAAAATATGATAATGTTGTATGTGCTATTATAGATGATCCAACTGATACTGATTATCCAGTTCATGATTGTTATATTAAAAATACAATACTTATTACATCAAAGGATAAATCTTATATAATTAATATTGGATATCCAAGTAAAAAGGTTAAAGATTTAAATAAAGATGAATTTGTAAAAAAATTGGTTATACCAAATCATTAATTTTAAGGATTTAATATGAAATATATTGATCAACATGTACATAGTACAATAAGTCATGATGGAATATCTACAATAAAAGAACATATGGAATTTGCTAGAAATAATAATATAAGTGAAATAACATTTACTGAACATTATGACGATTATACAGGAATAAATACCAATTTAAAAACATTAGATATTGTTAATTATAAAAAAGAATATTACAATAACAAGAATGATAATTTAGTTAAAACAAATTTTGGAATTGAAATAGGTTTAAGACCTGAATCTTATGAATTAATATCAAATATGGTAAAAGATAATAATTTTGATTTTATTATAGGTTCATCGCATATAACATGTGGCAAAGATATGGCATATGATAAGGCGTTTTTTGAAAGATTGACACCTCACCAAGCAGTTGTTAAATATTTAAGTGAGGTATTACAAAATATAAGTATTTACAAAGAAGAATTTGATGTTTATGGACACATTGATTATGTTATTAGATATATAATAAAAAACTACGGAAATGTGATGACAAAAATAGATTATCAAGAATTTAGAGAATTATTAGATGAAATATTATTATTACTTATAAGAACAAATAAAGGAATTGAAATTAATACATCTGGAATAAGATATGGATTAGGTACACCTCATCCTAATATTGAAATATTAAAAAGATATAAAGAATTAGGTGGGAAAATAATAACTATTGGTTCAGATGCACATAAAAAAGAGGATCTAGCTAGTAATTTTGATGTGGCTTATGATATGCTAGAATCAGTACATTTTAATAATGTAGCTATATATCATAATAGACAACCAGAATTTATAAAAATTAAAAATTTAAAATAGTAATAACATATAAAAAGATGATGATTTATAATTAGTTATCTTCTTTTTTTTACAAATTAAAAACTCGAACAATCAAGTTCGAGCGTATTTCACAATGGAGGGCCCAGTCGGATTTGAACCAACGATCAGGGAGTTGCAGTCCCACGCCTTACCACTTGGCTATGGACCCAAATATAAGCGTTCTTTTTGAAAGAACACTAATATTTTATTATACTTTAATATATAAGTCAACTAATTAAGATTAATGATATATCTTTTATTTCTTATAGTTACATACATATCCAAATCATCAACACCATTTATGTCACCATTAACTTGTAAGACAACTTTATCTTTTAAATTACTAGGTGTAACGTTTATAACATTATATGAAGCCCCGGTTGTATTTGCTCCATTTGCTATAGTTACAAAATCATCATAGAAGTAACCATCTTTCTTAATGTATTTTCCATAAGCCGTTGTTTTATCAATTTTTAAATCTGCATCTAATATTAATAAAGATGAATCATTATTAGTCTTTCGATAATCAACAGTAACTATATCTTTTTTTGTAGTACAGTTATTAACTGTATAACAATACTCATATTCATATGTATAACTAGATGCATGCTGATAACCTAATACAGCAAGTTTTGTATTTCCAATATTAGTATTTGTAAATGTAATTGTAGATTTTAATCCAACAGATTGCATATTATTGATTGTATCAATAATGACAGGCGTTAAATTTACAATTGCATATTTAGTTACAATTTTATCTTTCTTAACATCAAATGAACTAAGTACTTTAAGTTTAAAATCTTTTTTAATATCGTCTTTTGATAGTTTATATACAAGAACGTAATCTTGATCTACACTCGGTTTAATAAAGTCTCCTTTATATGGTTCACCATAATCAACAAAATAGTCTGCCCTATCTAAAACTGGTTGCAGTTTTTTTCCATTAACATTAACAATAAAACTTGAATAATCTAGTCTTGTTTTTTTGTTCATGTTATTAACTGCATTTACTTTAAGAACAAGATAATAATATCTACCATCAACAGGAGTTCCTTTATAAGATATATCGGTTACGATACTATCTTTTATATTAATAGAGAATCCTTGGTGTAAAAATTTATCATTTTGTCTATAAGAAAGATTATAATTACTTCTTGTATTATAATAAACAAGTATTCCTGAAAATATTAATATAATTACAACTACAGTAACCATAAATTTATTTTCAATTAAGTAATAAGAAAATTCTCTTTTAAATCTCCTAAACCATCTTTTTGTTTTATATCCATCTAAACCAAAATCAAGTTCTACTTCTTCATTATCTTCAGTTTTAATTTCAAGTTCTCTTAAATCAGTTTGAAAATTAAATTGTTTAATATTAAAACCAATACCTCTTAGAGCTGTAAATATTATAAATATAAATTGTGGAAAATAAATTAATAGAGAAATATCCCTAAACATTCGGGCTGATTTAACAGCAAGAACTTCTCTTGCCATGTTGGAAATAACATTAGATATATAAAATAAAATACCAAATAAAATTATGTAATATATAATCATTATTACATACATCTTTACAGGTTTTTCTTTGTATTTTAATAGGTAATATATTGCCAGAGTGGCAACAATTATTACAAATATTGCAAAGAGCATTATACCACTAATATATATTCCACTTATGTCACTACCAGTTTGAAAGGTATAACTATTAGCTACATAGTTTTTAAAAAAGTCTACAACAAGCCTTGTTTTTCTGGCTATATATATTAAAGGAATTGTTAAAATAATGTGTATTAGACGAAAATGTCTGATTAAAAAAGCATATGGTTTTTTTAATATCACTTTTAATCAACTCCTTTATTATCTATATATTAACATAAAAAAAATATGAATGGTAGTTTAACCTAATTCATATTTTTATTTTTTAAATACAATTAATTGCTCAGGAAGCAAATATATTGTTTTATTCTCTTTTAGTAATTTTTCATAACTTGTATTAAACACATCTTTAACTATATTAAGTGTATCTCCACTTGCTGTTATATAATAACTATAATTATTTTTAGGCACCATTATCTCCTGGTTAGGGTAAATATATTCATCTTTATCAAGACCATTTATTGCAGCAAGTAAATCAGGGTTTATATTATATTTTCTTCCAATTGCATATAAAGTATCTCCTTTTTCAATAGTATATTTATTAAAATATACGTCTTCAGATTTAGGAACAATTATTTCCCTTCCCTCTTTAAAATCATCTGCATAATATAAATTATTTATATCAATTAAATATTCTTTGGAAACACCATAATTATTTGCAACAGAATCCAAGTTATCACCATTTTTTATTAAATAAGATTCAAACACATAATCAACTCCTAATATAAAGTATGACTAGTATTTAAATATTGCTAATAAAATTAAAAGATATATATTAAGTTATGATAATTAAATGACAGTTCAAAATATTTAATCATCTTCACGGTTCCAAGTTTATCACTGTACATATATAAATAATCACCACTTATAAAATATACTTCATTTTCTTGAGATTTAACTATTTCTTTTACTTCTAAATCAGTAATAAGTTCTAAATCTTTTGTATACTTATTTGATCTATATAGGTTATTATCAATGATCTTATAGTCATAAACAGTATCATAAACAAATTTTACATTTCCACTTTTTAATGATACATCAGTTTTACTTTCTTTTTTACCCTTATTATATATAAATGGACTTACTTCTCTTATTTTTAATTTATATGGAACAAACTCATATTCTTTTTCATACTTTTTATCATAAAAGAAAATACTATCTTCATGATTACCAAGAACATATGAATCCCTAGATAGATTATTTTCTAATTTAAATGTATCAATATCTAAAGACTTTGTATTAAGTATTTTTAAACTTGTAAATTCATATCCGTTATTATAGTTTGGCATCACGATATAATTTTTTATATAGCCTATGTGTTCTGGATTATAAACATCTGTATCAAATATGTTTATTTCTTTATTCTTGTTATTATGATCTAGTAAATAAAAGCCATGATAATTCCAAATAAACACTTTTTTATTATTTAAATAATTGATTTCAATATTTTTGTATGTTTTATTGACTTCCTTGTAAGTATTTTCAAATATCTTTTTTGGAAGTTTATCTTTCATTCTAACGGACATTAATGTGTATGATGTATTTTTATAATTAACCTTACATTTTGGTGTTTGTGTTTTTTTGTTAAAACTAATTAACATACATTCCTCATCATCCACTTTATAAAGTTTAATGTTATCAACTAGTTTTCTACTTTTTATATACTTTTCATCTAATATAAAAGTGTAATTAATTTTACCTTTTGCAACATTGACAATATATCTTTCATCTTCCTTGTTATACTCTTCTTTTATGTTATATCCTTTAAAATTATATTTTAGACTGTAATTCATTTTTTTATGATATAACAATAAAAAAAAGCTGAAAGATATAATGATAAGCAGAATCATTGTTTTCAACTTTTTCATAATTTTCTCCTAATTATCTATGTTATGATATTTTTTCTTTTCTGCCATCATAAACTCAGATATTCTTGTTTCAATTTCATCTAATCCTTTCTTAGATATATTTGAAACAACTATTTCCTCTTTAACAGTATCGATAGTTACTGTTCCCCACATTAAACCTTGGTATATTTGCATATCATTATATAAATCTGGTGTTATTGAACTTAAGAAATATCCCCATAAAAGTCTTTTCTTTGCAATTAAGATTCTTCTGTCGGTAATTGCAATTACACATGATGAGAATAGTTCAAAATTACTTTGATTCTTTTGACCAATAAAAACAAATGATGGTTTTTCACCAGGATTTAAATGTTTTTCTAAAACTTCAGCATGTTTTTTTACTCGAAAAACTAAACTTCCTGGATATCTTCTTTTAAATTGTTTAGCAAGATCATATACTAAACCCATTTATATCACCTCGTTTATTAGGGGGTCATTATAATTATAACATAATTTTTTTTTTAATAAAATACTATTAATTTTCTTGACACTTTGCTATGATTCTTTTATAGGAGTAATATTATAATGAAAAAAGGATTTGATAATGATAAGTATGTAAAAATACAAAGCGAACATATTAAAGAAAGGTTTAACTTATTTGATAAATTATATCTAGAGGTTGGTGGAAAGTTATTCGATGATTCTCACGCTGCAAGAGTTTTGCCTGGATTTAAAAATGATGCAAAAATTTCTATGTTTCAAGAACTAAAAGATGATCTTGAAATCATTTTTTGTATTAATGCCGGAGATATTGAAAAAAACAAAACTCGTGCGGAATATGGAATCACGTATGACACTGAACTTTTAAAAATAATTAGTAGATCTGAAAGTTTAGGTTTTAAAGTAAACAGTGTCGTTGTAACACTTTATAACAATCAACCTTCAGTTGATAAGTTTATTAAAAAGCTTAATAGAAATGGCATTAAAACTTATGTTCATACATATACAAAAGGTTATCCAACTGATGTTGATACAATTGTTAGTGAAGAAGGATATGGTAAGAATCCATATGTGGAAACTACTAAAAAACTTATTTTAGTAAATGCACCTGGTCCTGGTTCTGGTAAACTTGCAACTTGTTTATCTCAACTTTATCATGAACATAAAAATGGTGTTAATGCAGGCTATGCAAAATTTGAAACATTCCCTGTATGGAATTTACCTTTAAAACATCCTGTTAATATAGCTTATGAAGCTGCAACTGCAGACCTAAAAGATATAAACCAAATAGATTATTTTCACTTAGAAAAATATGGTATAACTGCTATAAACTATAACAGAGATCTAGAAATGTTCCCAGTTCTTCAAAATATATTAATGAGAATTACTGGGGCTTCAATATATAACTCACCTACTGATATGGGAGTTAACATGGTAGGTTTTTGTATAAGTGATGATAAAGCAGTATGTGAGGCTGCTAAAAAAGAGGTCCTTAGAAGGTATTTTAATGAAAAAGCAAACTATAGACTAGGTTTGGTTGATGAGGATACTCCTCAAAAAGTTAAATTACTAATTAATGAATTAGGAATTACTGAGGACATTCTTCCTGTTATAGCAGCTGCTAGAAAAAAGATAGATGATTGTGGGTTACCATCAATTGCACTGGAACTTCAAAACGGAGATATTATTACGGGAAGACAAACAGATTTGCTTTCTCCTTGCAGTAGCTTAATAATAAACGCTATAAAGAAATTAACAAAAATACCTGATGACGTTGATCTACTTGCAAGTTCAGTTTTAAAGCCAATTTTGAAGCTAAAAAACTCAAGTAATCCTTTTGAAAACGTATTAACCCTTCAGGAAACACTAATTGCACTTAGCGTATGTTCCGTTACAAATCCTATAGTTGGTAAAGCGATCGATAGTTTAAAGAAACTTGAAGGCTGTGAAGCACATTCAACATACATTATTCAAAATGGAGAATTAAATTCACTTAAAAAGTTAAAGATAAATTTAACTTGTGAACCTGAATTCTTATCTGATAATTTATATTAATAAAAAAATAGTTCATTATTTTGAACTATTTTTTTTGTCATTATTATTTGGTAAATATTTACTGTAATATACAGCCATATTTATAAGAGGACCCCTTGTTCTAATCTTCGTTTTATAATAGTTGTTCTCATTATTTGAAAGTTCACAATATGCATCTACCAATAATTGTTTTTTACTGATCTTTGTATATCTTAAATATAAATCATCAATATTATCTGACTCGATCAATTTTAGCATTTCAGATCTTAACTCATATGTTTGCTTATCAATTTTTCCCTCATAAAGTTCGTGATTTAATTTTATTAATTCTTCGTTTAGATTAATTGTATCTTTTTTACATGTATTATCATATTTTAAGGCTTCTCTATATTCATTATATAAACATTTATTTGTAACTTCAGGATTTTTTTGTTTTAAATCACAATATATTATTTTCATAACAAATGTATCTGATAAATTACATACACCAACTAAAGAGTTAACTTTTTCAAGCCCTTCTTCTAAATATGCTAATCGTCTAAAATCAAAACTAGTAATATCAATACATTCATCTGTTTCAAGGTCAAACAGATTTTTTTGTTTTTTATTATTATCAGTTGTAATAATAAGTCTCTTATTTGGAACAAAACACGAAGTATCAAGTTTTATCTTCGTGATTAATTCTTCTATAACATCTATTAATGCTTGTTTATTATTAAACTTATTAATAGTTTCATGATTTTTTAAGTACTCTTTTTGCTCTTCTCTATTTACAAGATCGACAAGTTCTTCTCTGCACTTAATAATTTCTTCTTTATTCTCTCGAAATATTTGTTGTTTTTCTTTTCTTAAATGATTAATCTCTCTTGCATAAAAAGCAATTCCAGCAGCATTTTTTTCAAATTTTTCAATATCCAGAATCATTTGATAAGCCTTCTTTCAAGAAGAATTAGATAAAATAATAAAAATACCTAAAACTTAAGTATATAGTTTAGAGGTATTTCTTTAAATTATCAAGATTTTTTTCTTGCATTTTAACATAATTAGAAACTATTTTTTCTACCTCATCATCAATACATTTCTTATTAAGAATTCTTGTCCCTTCTATAATTCCCATATTTACTCCCGTTACAAGAAGTTCTGCAAGTTTGGAAGTGGAATTATCAGTTATTGTTCTCATTTCAATTCCTGACCATGTCATAGCCTTGTTCATAGCATTCGTTTCATGTGGTTTACCATCATCATATTTATGATATATTTTATTAATTTCTTTAGATATTTTCTCGTATTCTAAATATTCTTCATTAATCTCTTTTCTTAATTTTTCATCCACGGCTTTATCTAAAATGAAATTAATTGCATCCATTCCCATACAGGCACCTTTATTAATTTCATCAAGTGCATTTATATTTTCTTTCATTTTATCCCTCCATATTTATTATGGAGACATAAAATAAAAAATATTCATTTAATTAAATGCAAGTTCCACATCAAGGCTATTATTATTTATGGCAACATATAAAATTATAGCACCACCTATTACAAACATCAGTGATCCAATAAATGATAAAGTAACTAATTCTTTTTTTAAATTTGAATCAGTATCTTTTAAATTTTTAAATGAATCATACGAACCCTTCAAAAAATACAAATAAACAATGAGTGCTATTGAAAAAATAAATATATTTATATTATTGTATGAATTCTTTGATGTAACATTTTTATTTACATAATAGTCTCTTTCCAAATGATTTGAGTAAAAAGATAGTAATATAATTCCTATATATATTATCCATATAAAATCTTCAATATTTAGTTCTCTTAGCTTTTTACTTAAATCATCGTTATTCATAATAAAATATATTCATAATTAAAAAATATATAGATTTAAAACCAAATTATTTATATAATAAATATATAAGGAGGATATATAATATGAAGAAAGTTTTGGCTACACTTGTTTTAGTATGTTCTTTTGCTTTACTTGTTGGATGTGGTTCTAACAAATTAGTTGGAAAATGGGAAGGAGCTTCTCAAGATGGTTTAAAAACAACATTTACTTTTGAAAAGAAAAATGTTGTTAAATACCAAAATGAATTTGGTTTTAATTCAGAAGGTACTTATACTATTAAAGATAACAAAGTAACTATTTCACTTAAATCATGGAGTGAAGACAAAGTATATACATACTCTGTTAAAAATGGAAAACTTACTTTAAAAGCTGCTGATCAATTATCTCCATCTTATACAGATATGAGTAAAGTTAAATAATTAAAAAACGGACTTAATTAATTAAGTTCGTTTTTTCTTGTTCGAATTTTTTCTTCTTTTTCGTATAATCCACTATTAACTAATTCTTTTTCAATATTATTAATTGAGCGAAGTGAATATTTATTTATTGTGTTAATATTTAATGATTGTAATTTTTGACTAAATTGCTCTTTTAGTTTTTCATCATTTTGAATTTTTTCAAGTGCATCAAAAATTGAATAATATGTGCGATGTTTCTTTATTTCTCTTTCTTCTTGCCTTATATACATTATATATTACATAATACTTAAATATCGATATTTATATGGTGCTGGAAGCAGGAATTGAACCCGCAACCTCCTGATTACGATTCAGATGCTCTACCAATTGAGCTATTCCAGCATACATCACGTACTAATTATACTACAATTTGACATAATATAACCACTTTATTATATTGCAATATAGATATTTTATATATGTATTGATATAATAACACTATAGTAAAGGAGTATTGATATAAATGAAATGTGTTGCTATTAAAGGAGAAAAAGAATTATCTCCTGCAATGATTACTGATCCAGTATCTAAAAATGGAGAAGTTGTTATAAAGGTTAATAAATGTGGTATATGCGGTTCCGATATTCATTACTGGGTAATGGGGCAACCTCAAACACTAGTTATGGGTCATGAGTTTAGTGGTACAGTAATTGAATCTGGAAACAGAGCTGACATTAAAGTTGGTGATAGAGTTACTGCGCTACCTATATCTCCGTGTGGAAAATGTGAAGCATGTTTATCAAATAATCCACAATATTGTCCTGAAACTTGGACATATGCTGTAGGACTTGCACTTACTAACCCTGGAGCATATGCTGAAAAAACTTCTATTAGAAGTGATATGGTTATTAAAGTACCTGATAATGTTACTGATAATGATGCTGCTATGGTGGAACCAACTGCAGTTGCCCTACATGCCATTAATCTTGCTAATATAAATAATAACTCAAGTGTACTAGTTATCGGAGCAGGAATTATTGGTCAACTTTCTGCTATGCTTGCCAAAAAAATGGGTGCTAGTTATGTTGCAATTGCAGAAACAAATAAACTAAGAGGTGAAAAAGCTGTCTCACTTGGATCTGCTGATGAGTTCTTTGATGCTAAAGATGAAGCTTTTCTTGAAAAAGTAAAAGCTCATAATCAATATGGTTTTGACGTTGTTATTGATTGTTGTGGTAATTCTGCATGTGTATCAAATGCACTTATTTGCGGAAAACCAAATGCATCAATTATCTTAGTTGGTGTATCTATGGAACCTGTTTCAATACCTTCCATTCTTGCTGTAACTAAAGAGCAAAAATTATTTGGTGCTATTGCATATACTAAAGAAGAATTTGAAAAATGCTTAGATATGATAAGTAAAAAAGAAATTGATGTTGCTAAATATATTGATGATATAGTTCCACTATCAGATGTACAAAAAGCTTTTGAAAGACTAACAAGTGGAAATGACAATGCCATTAAAATATTAATAGATCCATCATTATAAAATTAAAAAAAACTTCCAATTAATATTGGAAGCTTTTTTGATTTTCAAACCTTTCCCCACTTACAAGAGGATTAATACTTCTGTCTTTTACATCTTCTATTTTTATTTCTGGAATTTCAAATTGTTTTATTGTTTGAAATTTATTTATCATTATTTTTAAATCTTTATCTGCAATTGTATTTAACACTTCAAAAAGTCTATCCTCTGTATAAATATATAAATCATCATATAAAATATATTCGTGATTTATTGCATGTTTTGTAATGCTTGCAAGAAGTTCCATCATATAACAATCATAATTAGAATGTGTGTTTATATTTATTTTGTTATTTAATTCTATAACCATCTCTGCTACACTTGAAGTCTTAAATCCAATTTCATATTCTTGATCTTCGTTTATGAATACAGTTACATCATTTATTATTGAATCAATATCTTTTTCACTAATGTTTTGCATCCATGATATTGATGTTAAAATTATTCCATCTAATCTATCAGCGCAAAGTTTGGGTCTATCATTATCAACTATACTATAACTTTTTATATTTTTTATATCATCAAAATCAATATCATCTTCATCCAAACATAGTTTTAAGTATTCGTCTTGTTCTAAAATATCCATAGTATATTCTTCTGTTGATTCTTGTTTATTATAGTCTTTATTCATATAATCAATTGTATGTGAAAAACAAGGTGTGGATATATCATGATATAAAGCAGCTATGGTAGCTTTTTTATCTTTTGTTAATTTCCATGTAAGTAATGCTGTTGTTATAGAGTGTTCATATCTAGATATTTTTTCTTTAAAATTATATATATCTTTTGATGCATAATCCATGCCACAAAAATATCCTATTTTAGAAAGTCTTATAAGTTTTGGATCAAATATATATTTATTTAAAAACTCTGGAATATTATCATATCCAAGTAACTGTTTATAGTGATTAAATAATGACATGGTTCTTTCACCTTCTTTATTTAGTTATAGTTTTCATTTTATTAATACTACAATCTTTGCATCTATATTGGGGATGTTTATCTTCACTTCTATCATAGTTTCCCCAAGAAACTATTCTATATCCTTTTGTATGTTTATGGCAATCATAACATTCTGTATCATCTTTTATTTCCCATAAAGGAACATCAGATTTTTTCTTAAATATTATTTTATCTATCCAAAAGAATATTAAACCACCTATTAAATTTGCAATTATTGTTGCTGTTAAAGTATTTAAATTAGCAAGTAATTTTAGCACTATTGCAAGTATTGGAGTACTTAATTGCCACCTTATTAAATAAAGAGAATATTGTTTAAATAGCTTCATACTATCACCATATAAATTATATTATATGAATAAATAAAAAGTGTATAATTTTTGCAAAATTATACACTTTGTTTATTTATTTTCGTTGATTTTTTCTAACATATCCCAAAATTTTGTTTGCTTCATCAAAATCATTACTTAGTATGAAATATTTAATTGATGTAATAGATAAATCTGCACATAAATCTTTCTTTACTTCCATTTTATTATTTTCATTATCTCCAATTGATGCATTATATATTAGTTTTTTAATAAAAAAATTAATATCTTCTTTTTTAAATACTCTTAATACAACATTTTGAACATCTTTATTTAAGGTAGCATATGAAATTGTTTGATCATCACATTTTTCCTTAAAATACTCAAGTAGTAGACGTGAAAATTTTTCATCGGCTTCATCAATAAAAACAGTTTGTTTATTTTTATTATCTACTGGCATTTCAATATTATTAATAATATCTAATAAACCATTATATAGTGTATAATATGCCTCATTAAATACATTTACTACATTTACATCACTAACGTTTAAAAAATTAAATAATTTTTGCATTTTATATACTTTATTTCTATATAAACATATTAGATCAGTTTTAGTATATAGATCTAAATCATCAGATGCATCAACTATATCAACATACTTCATACTTCTTTCATATTCTTTTAGATTGTTTTGAAACTCATCTAAATATGCAAGCAGATGATTTTTACTTTTTAAAATAGATAATATATCATGATCTTTTAATGTATCAATATATTTATAGAAAAAACCAACAGCTGATGTGCATTTTTCACTTAATTCAAGTGATATTAAAGTTTTATCAAACGTATCACTTAAGGCATATTCAAGTTTCTTTTTAAATATATCTTCACCATAAACAATCCTTAAGGCACTATAAAGTTCATTATAAATAGATAATAAAAGTAGTTTCTCTTCGATTTTTTTTGAGTCTTGTAAGACCATTATCTGGTCTCTGTGGTTTTCTGTCATACAAATCTCCCTTGTTATTTTTTATAGTAACACTCTTAAAAAAAATAATCAATATAAGAAAAAAGAAAATAGTAAACTATTTTCTTGTTCTTTGAACATTATCATTAATTTTATCAAGTACAACATCAAAGACTCTATATACACTATTAACTCGATGGTGTGATGAAGGTAATCTTATACTTGTAGTATCAAGATAATTTTCTATTTTATATTGTTCTTCAGTCAAAACTAATCCATCACCTTTTCCATCAAAGAACCAGTCATTAAGTAAACATAGACCTATTCCTGCCGCATTAAAAGTTCTAAGTGCTTCACCAAGAGTTTTTTCATCAGTTCCTGTTATAAAATTTGTAAATGAATTAACTCGTTTTAATGAATCGATATTTTCTTTTGATAACATTTCCTTAACAAATTTTTTATCATATTTATTAAATCTATCTTCAGGAACTCCACCATCTTTTGCAATATCATAGTCCATATGAGAATTACTACTAATAGATTCATAGAAAGCCACTGATTTTTCATAGACATAATTTGATAGCTTGTTATCTCCAATTTTTTTATTAAAAAAATCCTTTACTTCTGGATAGAATATATTTGGAGATGCAAGTTTAGTACCTTCATATGGAGTTGCAATATTATATATGTTTGTTACTTCATATGATAATGGATTTTTAAAGTTTTTTGCAACATACATATTCATTGCTCCACATTT
>Ga0265300_10000845_pt1 | contig 30773 bp, 15 predicted proteins | sample AusTroGonzalo_MG_FD_193482 | JGI IMG/M metagenome (GOLD analysis project Ga0265300, IMG submission 193482) | Bovine rumen microbial communities from tropical cattle in Woodstock, Queensland, Australia - Gonzalo_03 | ecosystem: Host-associated > Mammals > Digestive system > Stomach > Rumen ...
CGGTCTTACACAGTCACTTGTATGGCTGCGCTTTGCCGATGTCCTGCTTATGCACTCCGAACTTACCGACGGTAAGGTTATACTTGACGGCAAGAGCGGCATGAATGCCGTACGTGCACGTGCAGGTCTGGGCGATCTTGCCTATTCACTTGCCAACCTCAAGAAGGAGCGCCGTTATGAGCTCTGCTGCGAGGCACTGCGCTGGAATGACCTTCGCCGTTGGGGTGATGTTGCTGTTATCGTTACAAACCAGGCCGGAAACCCTATCCTGAACCAGGGTAAGGATGGCGTATATAAGTGGACCACTGACACGCATTTTATGGAGCGTTACAATGCTACCGGCGGATTCTTCAAGATTCCTGAGAGCCAGGTTGTACTGTCTGAGGGCGTGCTTACCCAGAATGCAGGTTGGGAAGACAAGTCTTCGGACTGGGCCAAGGGTGACCTTCCTTACTACAAGCAGAATTGATACCTGATATTTTTTTAAGGATGTTTAAGAGAGGGATGGCCGTAATGGTCATCCCTTTCCGTTTAAATACTCGCTAATTGAGGAAAAATGAGTAACTATGCAGACATTTTTGAAAGACAGGTACTAGAAGATAACAACCTTAATGCCGTCCTTTATATAGGTACCCTGCTGTGTGGGCTTTTCATACAGTTTGCGTCCGATAAGATCGTACCAGACACCCTCTTCCAGGTCGATATCCGATGCGCCTTGTATAGAGGGCACGGAATTACCCAGTTTACTCTGCAACCTGGCTTCATCGCCGCTGAGAACAATGATGTAATCATCATCCTCACTGATGAAATGTTTCATAGGAGGCGCAGTATTGTACTGGCCATAGCCAGAGGTTAAGGTGCCATTGGCATCGCCTTCACGACTTACGGTGAACTGGTGGCCCTCACTGAGTCTGCTGGTTATGGTGATGATCTTGTTTTCACCCAGCAGGATGTTGCTTACATCAGTGTTCAGTTTCTTGTTATCCTCAATTTTGGTGTCATCATTGACGCTGAGTGTACCGTTATTGTAGACACCGCCGCCGCTTGTGCCTGCGATGTTATCGGTAACGGTGGTTCCAAGCAGGTTCACGACGCCTTTCTTGCCTAAATAATCCTCATTGTAGATTCCACCTCCTTTGCCGATACATGTATTCCCGGTTATGGTACCTCCGTTTATGGTAAGAGTACCGTTCCTGTTCCAGATGGCACCACCGTCAGTTCCGGCGGTATTGCCGATGATCTTGGTGTCACCACTTATTGTCATGAGACCGTAACCGTTGAATATGGCTCCACCTTTCTTGTCGGCAGAGTTGTTGCTGATGGTGCAATCCTTTATGGTCATCTCTGCGTCAGTACCATAATTCCAGATACCTGCACCATGGGTGGGAACAGAATTGCCGGTTATGATACAATTCTTAAGGTCTGTTTTTCCTTTGTTGTTTATTATGGCTCCACCGTCACTCCTGTTGTTCTTGTTTCCGGAGATGGTTATGCCTTCAAGTGTCAATGTGCCCCAATCATTATAAATGGCACCACCTGTGTCACCTCCGCCGACTTCCTCAGTGCAGGTATTGTTTGTTACGCTGCCACCGTTGAAAATGAGTGTGCCCATATTGCTGATTGCAGAACCGTTTCCATCAGATATGTTGTCGGATATAACGGTGCCTGTCAATTTGACTACGGAATTATAGCTATAGTGATCTTTATTAAAGATAGCACCTCCGTCGCCATTACAGGTGTTCTCAGTGATGCTTCCTTTATTCATAGTTACCGTACCACCCCTGTTCCAGATAGCACCTCCTTCCTTACCGGCCTTATTGCCAATCAGTTTAGTATCACCGTTGATGGTAAGCTGAGAGGCCATATTGTATATGGCTCCTCCATTAGAACCGGCAGTATTATTGCTGATGGTGCAGTCTGTGACAGTCATCTGGGCATCTACACCATAATTCCAGAGACCTGCACCATTGGTGGGAACCGTATTACCGGTTATGGTGCAGTTCTTGATAATGGCCTTGGCTTTACTGTTTATTATGGCGCCGCCATCAGTCTTGTTGTTCTTGTTTCCTGAAAGGGTTACACCGTCAAGAGTAATGATGCCGTCATCATCGTTGGATATAGCGCCGCCGGAGTCTCCATGGAATTCGTCCTCAGTACAGGTGTTGTTCTTTATACTGCCGCCGTTGACGGTGAGTTCTCCTAAATTGCTGATGGCGGATCCGTTATTGGCCGATACGTTATCGGAAATGACGGATTCATTGTTCAGAGTGACATCAGCGTCGGCAGCGATGAATAAGCCTGCACCGTTACGGTTGGCTGTGTTACTCTGGATGAGAATATTGTCAAAGGTGGTTGAACCGCTGTTACAATAGACGGCAGCTCCGTCATATTTGGATGTGTTGGTCTTGAATGAGCATCCCAGGTTAATGGTTGTGAGAGTTCCGTTTGCGTAGAGACCGCCACCGTTTGAGCCGGTGTTGCCGGTAAATGCAACGTCATCAAGTATGAGTGTACCGTTGGAGCATATTCCGCCTCCTTTACCTGAGGCAGTGTTGCTTTCAATGCTTGTAGAGTTGTTTATAGTAACATAACTGCCTGCAGCTGTCAGGATACCACCGCCGTCACTGCTGGCCTGATTACCTTGGAGGGTTACCTGATTAAGATCCATCTTGGATTCACAATAGATTGCGGCACCATTTGATGCAACATTATCAGTAAAGGTTGTTCCCTGGATTTTCATCTCGGATGCATTTACGGCGTTCATGACGGCACCATAACCTTTACCGTTGTTTGATGTAAAGGTGCCTCCGGTTATATTGACCTGACTGCTGGAATATGGGGCATTATAGAGAGCTGATCCGTCATATGCGCTGTTGCCGGTAAAGGTACAGTTACTGATGGTGAGAGAGCCTATGTTCCAGACGGCACCGGCCTTGTCATCGGCCTTGTTGGTGCTGAATGTGACGGCGCTCAGGTTCAGCTCACCCTTATTCCAAATGGCACCACCGTTACCTGTGACATTGTTGCTGCTGAACTTGTTGGTCATGTCCGTGTTGATGACACCGGTCTCACAGTTATAGATGGCACCTCCGTTTATTGCTTTACCGCTCTTGATGTTGGAGCCTGAAATATTGAGCGTACCGGCGTTCCAGATGGCTCCTCCGTTTCCGTACTCGTCGTTGTTGTCATCGTTGGTGGCCTCATTGCCTTCCAGGTTAGAGGAGTTGATATTGAGTTCTGCGCCACTGAGGTTCTTGATGGCTCCGCCCTGATAACCCTTGCAGTTGGAGATGGTTACGCTGTTAAGCGTCAGCTTGCCTTTGTTGACTATGGCACCGGCATTGTCGGCATTGTTCAGCGGCATGTTGGTGACATCGTCAATAGTGCCATTGTTAAGTGTGAGATCTGCTCCGGTTGAAACAATGAAAATGCAGTTGCAGTCATTTTCCTTGCCCAGAGTGACCTTATGGCTCAGGGCGTGGTTTCCAAGATTGATGGTTACCGCTGTAGAAATGGTAAGGGGCTCAACCGTGCTGATGTCGGCCTGCAGATTAATGACTGCACTGTCTTGGATTGCTTCACGCAGTTGCTGTTCTGTGGATACTGAAACCGGGCTCTGAGCCCATGTAACACTGATAACAGTGCATAAAAGAGTAATGATCAATGATGTAGTCCTTCTCATAAGCAGATTTGTTTAAATCTTGTCTAAAACACAAATATAGTAAAAGAATTATAAAAAACAAACTTCCGCCTTCTAAAAATGATACAAAACAGAACCGTCCACAATTGCCCGTCGCTGAAAATTTGTAACTTTGCGGCTAATTTGGATATAGAGGTATTATTCTATGGAAATAGCAAGCAAATACAACCCCGCCGATGTGGAGGGAAAGTGGTACAAGTATTGGGAGGATGGCAAGTTTTTTCACTCAGAGCCCGATGGCCGTGAGGCTTACACGATAGTCATTCCGCCACCAAACGTGACCGGTGTTCTGCACATGGGTCATATGCTTAACAACACTATCCAGGATATCCTGGTGCGCCGTGCCCGCATGATGGGCAAGAACGCTCTGTGGGTGCCCGGAACCGACCACGCTTCAATCGCTACTGAGGCCAAGGTTGTAGGCAAGCTTGCAGCACAGGGAATCAAGAAGACCGACCTGACCCGTGAGGAGTTTCTCAAGCACGCATGGGAGTGGAAAGAGGAGCACGGAGGCATAATCCTCAAGCAACTCCGCCGTCTGGGTTGCAGCTGTGACTGGGACCGCACCGCATTCACAATGGATGACCTGCGCTCAGAGAGCGTTATCAAGGTGTTCGTTGACCTCTACAACAAGGGCCTTATCTATCGCGGCGTACGTATGGTAAACTGGGATCCCAAGGCTCAGACCGCTCTGAGTGATGAGGAGGTAGTTTACAAGGAGGAGCACAGCAAGCTCTACTACCTCAAGTACTATGTGGCCGATGCCGCCGAGAACCCTGTAAAGACTACGGGTGCCGAGGGTGAGATTGTACACAAGGATGCCAAGGGCTACTACGCAGTGGTTGCCACCACACGTCCCGAGACCATCATGGGTGATACCGCCATGTGCATCAACCCGGCCGATCCCAAGAACGGCTGGTTGAAGGGCCACAAGGTTATCGTTCCTCTGGTAAACCGCGTAATACCTGTTATCGAAGATGATTATGTTGACATTGAGTTCGGAACCGGTTGCCTGAAGGTAACCCCCGCACATGATGTCAATGACTATATGTTGGGTGAGAAGTACAACCTGGAGACCATCGATATCTTCAACGACAACGGTACACTGAGCGAGAAGGCCGGCCTTTATGTAGGCATGGACCGTTTTGCTGTCAAGAAGCAGATTGCCGTAGACCTGGATAACGCAGGCCTGCTGGAGAAGATGGAGGACTACACCAACAAGGTTGGCTACAGCGAGCGTAACCCGGATACCGTAATCGAGCCCAAGCTCTCAATGCAGTGGTTCCTCAAGATGCAGCACTTTGCCGATATGGCTCTGCCGCCCGTAATGAATGATGAGCTCAAGTTCTATCCGCCCAAGTACAAGAACACATACCGCAACTGGCTGGAGAACATCAAGGACTGGTGCATAAGCCGTCAGCTCTGGTGGGGTCACAGAATTCCCGCTTACTTCATGCCCAAGGGCGGCTTTGTAGTAGCCGAGACAATTGAGAAGGCCGTTGAGCTGGCACGCGCCAAGAGCGGTGACAACTCTCTGACAGCAGCTGACCTGCGTCAAGACGAGGATGTGCTGGATACATGGTTCAGCTCATGGCTCTGGCCTATCAGCCTCTTTGACGGTATCAACAACCCCGATAACAAGGAGATCAACTACTACTATCCTACAAACGATCTGGTAACCGGTCCGGATATCATCTTCTTCTGGGTAGCACGTATGATCATGTCAGGTTACGAGTACCGTAAGGATATGCCTTTCAAGAACGTATACTTTACCGGTATCGTACGTGACAAGCTGGGCCGCAAGATGAGTAAGTCACTGGGTAACTCACCTGATCCCATAGGTCTGATTGAGAAATACGGCGCCGACGGTGTACGTATGGGTCTTATGCTCTCTGCACCTGCCGGTAACGATATACCGTTTGACGAGGCTATCTGCGAGCAGGGCCGTAACTTCAACAACAAGATATGGAATGCGTTCCGTCTGACTCAGACCTGGACCGTAGCCGATATAGAGCAGCCTGAGAGTTCAAAGCTGGCTGTTGACTGGTTCCGCAGCAAGCTGAACAGCACTGCTGCCGAGATGGATGACCTGATGTCAAAGTACCGTATCAGCGAGGCTCTGATGCTGGTTTACAAGCTCTTCTGGGATGAGTTTGCAAGCTGGTACCTGGAGATCATCAAGCCTGTTTACGGACAGCCCATCGACTCCAAGACATATGCTGCCACACTGGATATGTTTGAGCAACTGCTCATGCTGCTGCATCCGTTCATGCCGTTCATCACAGAGGAGCTTTGGCACGCTGTACGCGAGCGCAAGGACGGTGAGAGCATCATGAACCAGACTATCATAGACCTTGTAAAGGGTAAGGCCGATGCTGCTCTGCTTGATCAGTTTGAGCAGGCCAAGCAGGTTGTGACAGAGATCCGTTCAGTACGCAAGGCCAAGAACATCGGCCCGCGTGAACCGCTTACCGTTGAGGCTGTGGGCGCCAACCCGCTGGCATCACTCTGCAGCATGATACTCAAGATGGCCGGACTTGATGAGATTGTCATAGTAGCAGCCAAGAGTGAGGGTACAGCTGCGTTCATGGTAGGAACCCAGGAGTATGCAGTACGTCTGGGCGGACTCATTGACGTGGAGGCTGAGCTCAAGAAGATGCAGGCTGAGCTGGAGCACCTGGAGGGATTCCTCAAGGGTGTGAACGCCAAACTTTCAAATGAGAACTTTGTGGCACACGCACCTGCCGTCGTTGTAGAGAACGAGCGCAAGAAACAGGCTGATGCCACTCAGAAGATAGCAACAATAAAGGAGAGCATGGCCGCTCTCAAGAAATAAATGGAAGAGAACAATTCAGGAAAGACCAAACTGGTCATAGCTCTTATAGCTGTTGCAGTGCTTGCTGCAGCAGTGGTTTACCTGTTCCTCTCAGTGCAGAACAAGGGCAAGGAGATAGAGGAGATGAGCCAACTCTTTGAGATTGAGAAGGAGGAGATGGAGAATGAATACTCCGGATTCGCCGTCCAGTATGATGAGATGAAGGTGCATATCTCAAATGACTCACTGATACGTCAGCTGGATCGTGAGAAGCAGCGTACACAGCAGCTTCTGGAGGAATTGCGTCAGACCAAGGCTACCAATGCCGCTGAGATTACACGACTCAAGAAGGAACTTACTACCGTACGTGCTGTCATGCGTACCTACGTGATGCAGATAGACTCACTGGACCAGATCAACAAACAGCTGGCCAAGGAGAATACCCGTGTACGCCAGCAGTATCAGGCTCAGGCCAAGGTCGTGGAGCAGCTTACTGTTGACAAGCAGATTGCTGAGGAGAAGGTGGCTCTTGCCTCACAGCTTGATGCCGCAGCCATAAAGGTTACTCCCCGCAATAAGCGTGGTAAGGAGGAGAAGAAGGTCAAGAACGTGACACAGTTCATGGTGAACTTCACCATCGTCAAGAACATAACCGTAAAGACAGGTGAGAAGACCGTTTATCTGCGCATTACCAAACCCGACGGTGAGGTGGTAGGAAAGAATGACGGCAATACGTTCCCTTATGAGAACGTGGCTCTGGAGTACTCTGAGAAGAAGTACATTGAATACACCGGTGAGCAGCAGGAGGTAACCATGTACCTTGATGTTGAGGAGTATCTCAGCGCAGGTACCTATACCGCCTATCTGTTCGTGGACGGCGTCATGATAGGCGAGGAGAGCGTTACACTAAACTGATCCCCATAGATGAGTTCATTCAAGGAACTTGGAGTATCGGCCCCGATACTCAAGGCAATAGAAGAGCTTGGATTTGAGCATCCCATGCCGGTCCAGGAGGCAGTGATTCCGTACCTTCTGGAGGAGGGTAGCGGTGATGTCGTGGCTCTGGCACAGACCGGAACCGGTAAGACTGCGGCATATGGCATACCGGCCATACAGAAGACAGATGTTGAGAGCTCCGATGCACAGTTCCTTATACTGAGCCCTACACGTGAGCTTTGCGTGCAGATAGCCAGTGACCTGGCGGATTTCTCACATTACATAGAGGGCCTGCATGTGATACCTATGTACGGCGGCTCATCGATAGAGAACCAGATTCGTAACTTTAAGCGTGGAGCGCATATCATAGTGGCCACTCCGGGCCGACTGATTGACCTCATGGAGCGTGGTGTGGTAAGTCTTGACACCATCCGCACAGTCATCCTTGATGAGGCCGATGAGATGCTCAACATGGGATTCAGTGAGGACCTTGAGAAGATCCTCTCATCGGTCCCCGTAGAGCGTAAGATGCTCATGTTCTCGGCCACCATGAGCAAGGAGATACAGGCTATTTCCAAGAAGTACCTGCAGGATGCACGTGAGATAGTGGTCGGTACCCGTAATGAGGGCGCCGAGAACGTGAACCACGTCTACTACATGGTACATGCCAAGGACAAGTACCTGGCCCTGAAACGCATCGTCGACTACTACCCGTCCATATACGCAATCATATTCTGCCGTACCCGCCTGGAGACGCAGGAGGTTGCCGACAAGCTGATGCAGGACGGCTATAATGCCGATTCTCTGCACGGAGACCTGTCACAGGCACAGCGTGACCTTACCATGAACAAGTTCCGCAAGCACCAGCTGCAACTTCTGGTGGCTACCGATGTGGCTGCACGCGGACTTGATGTGGACAACCTCACGCACGTAATCAACTATGGGCTGCCCGATGACATTGAGAACTACACCCACCGCAGCGGCCGTACGGGTCGTGCCGGAAAGACGGGTACATCAATATCGATAGTAAACCTCAGGGAGAAGGGTAAGATCCGATTCATTGAGAAAGCCATAGGCAAGCAGTTCGTACAGGGACAGATGCCTACCGGAACCCAGATCTGTGAGAAACAGCTCTATAAGGTGATTGATGACCTGGAGCGCATTCAGGTTGATGAGGAGCAGATTGAAAAGTTCCTGCCCGATATATTCCGCCGTTTGGACTGGATGGACAAGAACGATATCATAAAGCGTATCGTGACACGTGAGTTCGGTAGGTTTGTACGCTATTACAAGGATGCCCCGGAACTTGAGGAGGTAACCCACAAGGAGGCCGATGAGGAGAAACGCAAGAAGAAGGACCGTCATAGGGCGCAAAAAGGTTACACCCGCTTCTTTATAAATATAGGTAAGAAGGATCATGTGCAGCCTGTCCATATCATTGAGATGCTCAACCGCAATGTGGCAGGACGCGTGGATGTGGGCCGTATAGACCTGATGCAGAACTTCTCATTCTTTGAGTGCCCCCAGGAGTACACTGAGGAGATACTCACAGGCATGGAGGGCGTAAACTACAAGAGCCGTCAGGTTCATGTTGAGGTGGCCGAGACCCGTTCTGAGGATGGACAGACAGAGGAGAGACCCGTCAGAGAGCGTAAACCCCGTAGGGAAGACAAGCCTCGCCGTGAGGAGAAGCCTGTAAGGGAGAAGAAATCCAATCGTGAGGAGAAACCCCGCAGAGAGGGAAAGCCAACCCGTGAGGAGAGAGCTTATCGTGAGGAAAAGACTTCACGCGCTCCAAAGCGTGCCCCGAAGGTCCAGGTTGCACAGGATGATGAGTTCTGGCGCGATTTTGAAAGCGGAGACTGGCGTCAGTTCTTCCGCAGCGATAACGGAAAGCCTAAGAAGAAGGCATCGGCTCACAAGGAAAAGAAATCGGGGCGTAAGGAGAAGGTTAACGGGCGCAAGGCTCGGCGCACACGATAGGGACTGTCCCTCTTGTGTTGTCAAATAATTAGACGATTTTAGGGCAAGATCAACGATTTTGCCCTTTTTTCTTGGATAAAGGGTTAGGGGAGAGGTAATTTTGGACTGTAAATAATTCAAAACAGTCCTAATTATGTTTTTGCATAACCTAATGATCGCTTTCCGCAACATCCGAAAGTATACGCTCCAGAATACAGTCAGCGTGATTGGCCTGGCAGCCGGTTTTGTTTGCCTTTCTCTCTCCTCTGTCTGGCTCTATTATGAGAAAACGTTTGACCGTTTCCATAAGGATGCAGACCGTATCTACACATTAAACTCCTCAACCCCGGACGGTCAGGATGTGATGCTGTCCGAATCAGGTAACGCTTTCCTTAAAGGTGTAACCGAGACCATTGATCCGGAGTCCGTTACCTATTTCAGGTTTGAGACCGATGATGAGACTTTTACCGAGTTGCAGGTTGACTCTGCTTTCTGCAGTTTCTTTGGAATAGAACTTGTGAAGGGTGACTGGTCTTTCATCGGCAAGGATGATCTTATTGCATTGTCCGATAAATACGCCGTGAAGAGGTTCCCTGATACAGACCCCATCGGACAGAAAATAGGCAACCGTACCGTAGTTGCCGTATTGAAGAGTTTCAATAAGCCTACAATATTGAAATTTGATATCATGTCATACCGTCCGGTACTCAGTAATGTTGATGTCAGTTCAATGTCAAGAAATCTTGTGATTGGCAATATGAACAAGACGTTACGTTCAAACTGTTTCTGGAAATTCAGGGAAGGACTTGATGCCGATGCAGCAACGGATATGCTCATTAACAGCTCTAATGCTTATGTACAGCTGAATATGACTTTGTCAGACATGTCAAAGATGACGACAAAATTTGTTCCTATCAGTGACGTGCACCTTAAACTTATAAAGGATGAATCATTTGTCAGCTACAGGACCATGACCCTTTTCTGCCTGGCAAGCATTCTGATCATGCTCTGCTCTCTTGTCAATATTCTTATATTCTTTATCAATACCATGAGAGGACGTGACCGTGAGGCGGCACTAAGAATCGTGCACGGAGCTACTCTGAGAGACCTTATCCGTATGTTCTCACTGGAGATGTCCATTCTGGTACTTGCGGGTCTGGTAATTGGACTGATGTTGGTATGGATTCTTAAAGATTCATATATCACAATAGCCGATATCAGTATGCCGACAGGATTCCTTATGACAAGCAGTTTTATACTGATGCTTGCGGTGTTCCTTGTAGCGCTGTTGTCATGCGTACTGTGCGTCTATGCCATAAGGCGCAGAACCATTCAGGATAACATTGCTCATTCAAACAACAAAGGATTCTTCAGGAAGATAAGCGTTGCCCTTCAGTTGTTCACCGGCACACTGTTCGCTTTCATCACCTGTGTCATGCTGCATCAGTTCAATTATCTCAGAAATGAGAACTGGGGTCTGAATATAAATGACCAGGCTGTCATTACGGTGACTCCGACCGGAGTGATTTCAATTGCTGATTTCTTTATGGGAAACATCAAAACTGACAGTGAAGAAGAATTAAAGGCACTTCTGGATCATATGGATGAGATCAAGAATGTTGATTTCCAGGAGAAATATGAAAATGAGTATGCCATTTCATCCAGGTTGCAGTCAATGCCTCAGGTTATCCAGGTTAAGGAACGTATGAACGATATCTATTCATACTCTGAATCCGGAAGATATAATATGTATCCTTATTATAGCATAAATGACATTGACAGTTGCGAATACAGTGTCCTGGATATGCTTGACAAAGAGGATCTGGATATTCTGAACGTTACGGTTATAGATGGTGCAATACCTACAGACCGTCCCATTATGGAAAACGAGATCGTAATCACAGAGAATCTGAGCCGGAAACTGGGACTGGGACCTGTATCGGAAGATCCGGTTATCAATGTGCAATGCGCAAATATGAACAACTCCTTTGACCTGCTTAGTTCCAAGACCCAAAAGAATGATTTTCATGTCATCGCAGTTATTAAGGATGCCTATATATCCTCATTTGAAGTTGATCCTCCATTCCTTATCCTGTGTACTCCCAATAATCCCAAGCTCACATCAAGTCTGGTTACTGAACTTGCGGGAGGATTGATGGGAAAGCCCGGTGCAGTCTATATGGTACGTTATGAGCATGGATTCAAGAAGGAACTCAAGCAGAAAGTATCTGAGATGCTTGATGATGTGGATTGCACATATGAGGTTACCTTCACTGAGGATAAGTTCTATAAGGGTTTGGAGAAGGAGAAACACCTTAAGAACCTGATTCTTGGAATGGGATTGATCTGCATCGTGATATCCATATTCGGTGTCTGGTCAATGATAAGTCTGGCATGCCTGGAGCGTCGCCGTGAGATTGCAGTACGTAAGGTTCACGGTGCAAAGATCAGGGATATCCTGTCAATATTCACAAAGGAATACGGTGCAGTAGTTGTAATTTCTATGGGCGTAGCCTTTATCATCGGTTATCTCATAATGCATCAGTGGATACAGAAGTTCCCGCGTCAGGCCGCTATCAGCTGGTGGATTTATGCAGGGATATTTGCAGCAACCATACTGGTTATCTTTATCACCGTAATACACAAAGTCATCAAGACCGCCGGTGAGAATCCTGCAGAGGTAATCAAAAGCGAGTAGTGTCAAATAATTAGACGATTTTGAGACTCAAAAACAGATTTGATGTTTCTTGGTACGAATGAGAATATTTTTGAGAATAAATTTGAAACAGAAATAACAATTAAACTCTTATATAGTCATGATTGAAGTTAACAATTTGCAGAAGATCTTCCGTACAGAGGAAGTTGAGACATGGGCTCTGAATGATGTATCGTTCAATGTTGCCGATGGTGAGTTTGTGGCCATTATGGGCCCTTCAGGTTGCGGTAAGTCAACCTTGCTGAATATCCTTGGTTTGCTGGACAATCCCACAAAGGGCAGTTATAAGCTGCAGGGCGTTGAGGTTGCCAATCTTGATGAGAACCATCGCACAGACCTGCGTAAGGGAGTGATTGGTTTCGTATTCCAGAGCTTTAACCTGATTGATGAGCTTAACGTGCGTGAGAACATAGAGCTTCCGCTGCTCTACATGGGTGTGCCCGCCAAGGAGCGTCGCCGTCGTGCCGAGGAGGTTATGGAGCGCATGAACATATCTCACCGCGAAAAGCATTTCCCCAATCAGCTGAGCGGTGGTCAGCAGCAGCGTGTGGCAATTGCCCGTGCCGTGATTGCAGGCCCCAAACTGATTTTGGCCGATGAGCCCACCGGCAACCTGGACTCCGTGAACGGACAGGAGGTGATGAATCTTCTCAAGGAACTCAACCAGCAGGGAACCACCATCGTTATGGTAACACACAGCCGTCACGATGCTTCATATGCCAACCGCATAATCAACCTCTTTGACGGTAGTATTGTAAAGGAACTCCCGCTTTAAATCCCGTTCAATGATACTGCACTATCTCAAGACTGCTTGGCGAAACATTCGCAGTAACTGGGTGTACAGCCTGCTCAGCATCTGTTGCCTTGCCATCGGTGCGGCCATGTTCTCAGTGCTGTTCTACGGCATCAACTATGACTTATACAAGTATAACCGCAGACCGTTGTATGACCGGAGCGCTGCGGCATATGAGGATATGCCGGGTGATGAAAGATACAGCGTTAACCGTGGCTTGGTAAGGCAGGGAATGCGAATGCCTGTCAGTTTTGATATGATGGCCAAGTTGGACATCCCTGAGATAGAGTATGTATCGGGTGAAGCTGCCGGCACCGTTCCTGCCCATTTTGAACTCTCTGATTCAAATAAGGTTTATCTCAATGGTGCCGTAAGAGGCCAGGAAGTATGTGGGGATTATTTCAAATTCTACAACCTTACGCTTCTGTATGGAGACAGGGTTCCGCAGAACAGCACTGAGATAGTTGTTACCGAATCATTCCTCAAGAAGATAGGTTATGACAAGGATATAAGCCAGTGCCGGATAAAAGAATCGCACTTTAACAGGGATCTCAGCATAGTCAATGTGGTAAAGGATGATGTGTGGAGCCGATACGTTGACCATGAGGTGTTCTTTATCCTGGATAAATACGCGTTAACGGTATTGATAAACCCTGACGACATCATTTGCAATGTCGTACTTAAGAAAGGGGCCGACATAGATGAAGTGAACAGAAAACTTGCAACTTCAAACATACAGGAGAATACAAGATTTGTAGTGCAGTTGTCACACTCTTATCCCCAACCGGACGATCCTTTACTCAGTCTGTTGAGTATAATAGTTCTGGTAGTGGCGGCAGCCAACTTCTTAAAGCATACGGTTATGCTCCTGAGACAGCGCGCAAGGGCCAACATAATCCGTTACAGTCTGGGAGCCGGCCGGAACAGCCTTTCTCTCATGCTTATGACAGAGGTGGTCATCGTGCTGCTGGCGTCACTTGCCATAGCTCTTTATCTGTCATATCACGTATGTGCATGGCTTAACAGCAACGTGGATCTGATGGGTAACTTATATTTCAACTTTGCTGATATCGCAGTGCTGAATATTATCGGTATTGCCTTGGTGGGACTGGCCGGAGCTGTCGTGTGCCGGATATCGGCCGGTAGACAGAACCGTCTGCTCAAGCAGAGGATAGTGGCCCAAAGACAAGACAATAAGGTTATAAAGTATATTGTCATCGGTCTTGAAACCATAGTTGCCGTATGTGCGTTGTCAGTGGCGCTCTATACATCAAAGAATGTTCCCAGACCTTACAATCCTCTGCCTAGTCAGGTTAGCAGGAGGGTGTTCTATGTGAACAATGAAGAGAGTGAAAATGTTCTGGAATTCTTTCAGAACCTACGGCAGTTACCGCAGGTGGATGAAATCATTTCCACTGACGGGTCATGGAACGATTATCCCGGATTCGCTAAGATCAAAGCAGGGGGAAGAATCTTTAATTTCTCGGTTATGGGAAACGATATCAATTATTTCCGGTTCTTTGACATTCCTGTTGAATGGCTTGACCCTATCCCTCCCAAAAAAGGATTCCTTCTGGACCGCAACACATATGAGGAGTTCATAAAGGATGGCGTTGACCTGGAGTCATTGGAATACGATTATGGTAGCGTTATCAAAGGTGATAATGCAAAGATTCATATATCCGGAATATTTGATCATCGCATATGTGAAGACCTGACCGGTTATTCAGAACGTGCCAACAGCAAACTGGCCATGGGAACACCGGTAAAAGTATACAGCGCATTCTATTTTTCCGATCGTGAAAATGGCTATTCGCGTGAATTCTTTATCAAATTCAACAGCTCGGTATCTCCGGCCATGTGCGAATCCATTATCAGGAAAGAGTGGGCCAAGGTGTATCCCATGTCGTCCGACGGTCTTGAGATAAAGCGTCTTCCGGAATATGTTGATGATGAACTGAGGTATCATGTGCTGGCATTCAACCTGGGCAGTATCATCTGCATCCTGCTGGTCATCCTGAGCGTGTCGTCATCCATATCGGCCGATACGAACATGCGCCGCAAGGAGGTGGCCATGCGTAAGATCAACGGTGCCAAGGCATTGGATATAATGGAGCTGTTCATCAAACCTTACGGCATAATCCTGCTCATGGCATTGGTAATAGGTAACCTTGCGGCGGTTGCGCTTATCAGTAAGAGTGACATTGGTTTTGACAGTAACTATATACTGATAGCTCTTGCTTGTCTTTTAATCATGGCACTGATCATTGTGATCTCCGTATGGAGCAAGATCCGCGCCATCATGCGCACCAATCCGGCCGATGTAATAAAGAGCGAATAGAATGCTTGTCCATTATCTGACAACAGCGCTGCGAAATCTTGCCAAGTACAAGACGCAGACCATAATAAGCATCGTGTCGCTTGCCGTGGGCATGACAGTGCTTGCTGTAATACAGTGCCTGCTGATCCTTATCCGCAAGCCGGCCATATACTCGGAGCCTTATGCGGACCGATGCTATATCATGCGTCTTAAGAATGATAAGGATGAACAGAAATCAACCGCATATCATTTTACTGCCACCCAAGCGGATCTCCTGCAGGGAAACGGAGGTATGGAATGTGTGGAGAGGATATTTCCCGCAAACGGATCATATGAGAGCGGTTACGTGAATTTCCTTCTTGATGACGGCTCTTACCGCCGCAAACCGCTTGACCTTGTACTGGTAAAGAATGATTATCCCAACTACCGCGGATTGCGTTCAGCCATTACCGGCCGGAAGGTTCCGGTACTGCATAAGAATGAGGTGCTGCTAAGCCGGTCAATGGCTCGTAAGGTGTTTGGCGACAGTAATCCGATAGGTGCCACACTCTCATTCTGGTTTCTCTATGAGGCCCGTGACTTTACCTTGGTCGATGTGTTTGAAGATGTCCCGCTCACAGAGTCGGAGAACCATCACCTGCTGCTCAGTTTCTTTGATGATGACGAATATGACTGGAATGCTGCATGGATACCTTACCTGGAGGTCATTCTCAAGGAGGGGTGTACCCCGGAGCAACTCAAGGCTGAGGCCGATGCAAGACTTGAACCTTGCGGCCTGACGGTTGATGTCAAATCAATGAAAGAGGACGATGGCAATTCAATATCGGATGTTACCCGAAGCGTCATATGGATTGCCGGTTCGCTGATCCTGCTATCGGCACTTATCAGTTTCTTGAGAATGCAGGTCCAGATGCTCAGGATGCGTGGCCGCGAGTTCGCATTGCGCAGGGTCAACGGGGCATCGGCCTCAAAACTGTTCATGATGCTCCTTGTGGAGTATGGCGTTACGGTTCTACTGAGTACTTTGCTCTCATTGGTATTCACAAAACTGCTGATAGGTTTTGCCGACAGCCGTCTGGCCGGATTGATGAGTGACTGGAACTGGAGCTGGCAAGGTATTTACAGTACAATACTGGCTATAGGCGCAGCTATGCTTGTCATCTGTACGGTTGTCATTATCATAGGGGTGAAAGCGATGGAAAGAAACTGCTATACTCTGATGGATAATATCCGTGGCACAGGTGGTGTGATGCGCAAGAGCATGCTTGCCCTGCAGACGGTGATATGTACGGTATTCATAAGCGGAACGCTCTCCCTGCTGCAGTTCGTTGCGGGCGAGGCCAAACTGAATCATATCCCGGATAATGACAGGCATTACAGGCAATGCGTATTGGTCCAGTCTTATATGATAAGTGACAAGGCAGCCTTACAGCGGGATTTGCAGAACTCCCGATATGCCCAGAGGGTCATACCTTACAGCGAAAGCTTTGAGAATCTGCACAACGACCTTAATGATCCGATGGGCAGACTGTTCAACGACATGCGAATGCAGTCGCTCAGGAATTATCATATGTCCGATACTTCATTGCTTGATTTCTATCGCATGAAGATCCATTGGACCAGGATGCCGGAGCCGGGAGAGAGTTATATCCTGATGAGTGAAAGCTACAGTGCCCTTTATGAGCAGGCCGGAGTATCCGTACCCGATATGTCAACCACTTCTGACGACCGTTTGCTGCCGGTTCTTGGAACCTACACCACAAAACCCTATTCCAGATTGAGATCGGAGAGGATAAGCATTGCGGTTATAACTACCGGAGCGGACAGGACATATGATTATTACATAATGGAACCCAGGAAGGGTAAGTATAATGCACTTATGGCCGATGCCCAGGAGGTGGTGAACCGTTTGAGCCCGGAGGTTGTTGACAGCAATGTATTCAACCTGCGTGACAAGGTGGGAGCCGAGGTGACCATACTTGATGCCATGAGGGGTGGTTCACTGATACTGTCGGGCATCTGTCTGGTCATTTGCGCCATGAGTCTTTACAGCACTCTTCTGCTGAGTGTCCGTGCCCGCCGCAAGGAGGTGGCTATCAGGAAGGTAAACGGTGCCCGCAGAGCTGATGTCGCAATGATGTTCGGGCGGCTTTACATCTTGATTGCGCTCATAAGTATTGTCATATCTTTACCTGTGGCCATCCTTTTCAACAATGCTGTCATAAATATGTCCGATGGTGACCTGACAGCTCAGGATATATCTCCCTGGCTGTCAGTGGCAGGGGGAGTCATCTTCATGCTGACAGTGATTCTGGTAACCGTTTGGGGAAACATAAAGGGTATTATGAGACTCAACCCGGTTGAGTACATGGAAAAAGAGTAAAGAATTATGTTGTTGCAGTATCTCAAATCCTCTTTCCGATATATGCGTAGGTTCGCTATGCAGAATATCATCAGCATGGCGGGACTTGCCGCCGGCTTTGTTGCGTTCTCATTCTCTCAGTTGTGGACAGGTTATGTCAACTCGTATGACTCATTCCATAAGGATGCGGACAGGATCTATACGTTTGCTTTCAATGAGGATGGCCGTACAACCGTAGGCAATGAGAGGACCAGAACCAATGGCGATATCTATTATCTGTTGTTCAGGGAGTTCAAAGAGAGGAATAGTCTTGACTCTCTGGGTGTGGAATCCTTCTTGTTCTATGATAAGCAGGGCGGACCGGGATCAGATTATACGGAATCCGAGCCCTTATGCCTTTGCATTGATTCGGCATTCCTGGATTTCTTTAATCCTGTTTTGCTGGCCGGTGACTGGTCTTTTCTGGATGACCTGGGAAAGATTGCCGTTTCCAAGTCATACGCATTGAAGGAGTTCGGCGATGAATACCCCATTGGTAAGGAGATTACACAAAGACGTTCAACGTACACTGTCTGTGCCGTCATTGATGATTTTGACCATTCCTACATCAAGTTTGACATGATGAAGAAATGGAACGGTTTCTCAATGTTCTACTATAACTGGCTTCTCTTCAAACTTAAGGAGGGTGTGTCCGTTCAGGAAATGCTTGATATGTGCTACGCTCATATGGAAGGCAGATTCTCCAAACCTAAGGATGCGTTCCGTGGCAAGAGGATCGTTCCGCTCAAAGAGGTCTATAGGGCTATTGATGAAGCGCGGGATGACACCTTTGTCAAATATGACGGACTTGACCTTATATCAAAGGCAAGTCTGCTGATACTGCTGTGCGCCATAGTAAACCATTTTACCTTCTTCCTGAATTATCTGAGAGGAAGGAGACGTGAAATGACATTGCGTAAGGTTAACGGAGCTTCTACATCAGACATAGCTGTACAGATGGTGTCTGAGAGCAGCATTCCTGTACTGGGAGCATTGCTCATAGGTATGTTTGCCGTGATTATGCTGAAAGAACCATTCATGCGACTTGCCGACATAGGTATGCCTGATTCCTATTATCTGAAAGGTAGTCTCACCATCATGGCTGTGGTATTGGCCGTATCCGTAATGCTGAGTCTGGTAGAGGTGATGGTGATGAACAGGAAAACGTTACAGTCCGGCATTAGACAGAGTAATGACAAGGCATTCCGCAGAATCAGTACAGGTATACAGATTGCATCGGGCATGACGCTTATGTTTGCGCTGACGGTGATGCTGCATCAGTTCAACTTTATGCATAACATAAACTGGGGAACTCAGCGAAAGGATGTGGCTGTGGTGAATATCAAACAGAAAGAGCCGGAGAGAGAGTTCTTTCCCGGAGGTTTGTTCAGATATGTGAATGAACATCCGCTATGGGGTGACGAGTATATGGACGAACTGGAGAAAGAGCATGGACTTGAAGCAAAGATAGCATCCATTCCCTGTGTTACGGGAGTCTATATGAATTTTGCCGATATGTCCATACATCATTATGGGCATGCTGCATTGGTATCAGCAACCGAGACTCCCCAAGAAAGTCTGTTCCCGGATGTGTTTGACTACATCTATCCCGGATTGATTGACAGATTGGGGCTCACGGTACTTGAGGGTGCCATACCCTCTGATGGCATCAAGGATGAAGAGGTGGTCATCACAGAGAACCTGTTCAAAGAGTTGGGCGGAACCACTCTGGATAAGATGCCGGTCATTTATATAAGGCTAGGCAGGTCCGGTTTGGAGACGGCTCCTTTTACCATTGCTGCCGTAGTAAAGAACATCCATCTTTACAATTATGATGATATTCCACCTTATGTATTGTTGTGCGGATTCCACAACAAGTATCTGATAGAAGAGGACTCTTATGGCCATGACCGTGGCAGCGGAACCATCAATGGTGAGGTATCGGTAAAATATCTGCATAACTGTAAGGCTGAGTTGGAAGAGGCGCTAGGGGAATTGCTTGGCGGATTGGGTCTGGAGTATGAGGTGAAGTATCCCGAGGACAGTTTCTTCAAACATCTGACAAAAGACAGGAATCTGTCAAAAATGCTCTCCATACTGTGTGTAATAAGCATTTTCATAGCCTTGTTCGGAGTATTCTCACAGATATCTCTCTCCTGTCTGGAGCGTAGGCGCGAGATTGCCATACGCAAGACTCACGGGGCTAAAGTGAAGGAAATATTGGCCATATTCGCCCGTGAATACGGTATGATCTTCCTGGTTTCATCAGTTGTAGCTATGGCATTAGGTTATATCGTGATGCACCACTGGATAGAACAGTTCTATTATCAGGCTGCCATAAACTGGTGGATTTACCTTTCTGTTTTTGCTTTTACGGCACTGGTGATAGTGGTTACGGTATTGAACCGTGTGCTCACAACTGCCCGCGAGAACCCGGCCGATGTAATCAAGAGCGAATAATTTTACTATCTTCGCAGTGTTATGACTGAAGCTAAGATTCTTGTGATTGATGATAACACAGCGGTGTTGAGTACGCTTAAGATAGTTCTTAAGAGCGTATTCAAGACGGTTGTGGCTGTTGCTGACCCTCAGCTTATCCCGGCTCTGATCAGTGCCGGCGATGTGGATGCCGTGCTGCTGGATATGAATTTCGGGTCCGATAAACTGGACGGACAGGACGGTCTGTTCTGGCTGGACCGTATCATGAACCGCAGCGGGCTGGATAATCCGCCTGCTGTTGTAATGATCACTGCGTTCGGTGATGTGGGCCTGGCAGTCAGTTCGCTAAAGAAAGGAGCTCTGGACTTTATTCAGAAACCCTGGGATAACAATGACCTGGTCAAGAAACTGCATGAGGCCATAGCCAAGCGAGATGCCCTGTATGCAGAGAAACAGCGTAATCCGGTTGCAGAGGAGGAATCCGTTAAGGAGGAGGCTCCAAGTTCACTGGATGAGATGGAGAAACTGACTATTCAGAGGGTGCTTGAATCAAGCGGACGTAATCTTACAACTACTGCCGAGAAATTGGGCATAAGCCGTCAGACTCTATATAACAAGATGAAACATCATGGCATCATATAGCCGGCATTACACACTGCATGTGACGGCATCGGTCGTGATGACTATGGTCTTTCCGGCTGCTGCCGTTTGGCTTTTCGGGTCGGGTTATGCTCCGTTTGCCGTGCTGTCTGTCATACTGGCTCTGGCGTCTGTATTCAGGCTCATCAAACTGCTGCGTTATCCCATCTCCCAGACTGAGATGATGGCGCGTGCCATCAAGAACAATGACCTGATGATGCATATCCCTGAGACCGATGACCTGCTGCTGAGTCAGGCATCGGCCGATATGAACCGCATCCTGCTCTCGTACCGCAAGGATCAGAATGAACTGGAGACCCGTAAGAACTACTATGACCGCATTCTGCGCGTGATGACGCATGAACTCCGCAATACGGTCACTCCCATAGTCTCTCTGACAGATTTCATGATTGAGAATCCCGATGCACAGACTGAGGAGGACCGCCGTGAGGCCATAAACATCATAAACAGCCAGGCACATAACGTGTGCAGTTTCCTGGAGTCTTACCGACAGCTTACCGTGCTGGCACAGCCGTCAATGACCGATATTCCGGTGTCCCGCATTTTCAGTAACCTGCAGACACTGCTCAAGGCCGAGCCGGGTGCTGACCGCGTGCGTTTTGAGACTGCCGGTGATGTCATTATCCATGCAGACTCCAGCCTTATCCCTCTGGCACTGATAAACATTATCCGAAATGCCATTCATGCTACCGATGAAGTTGAGGACGGAAGGATAACCGTTATGGCATCGGCCCCCGGAGGCAAGCCCTGTATATCCGTAACCAATAACGGTCCAGAGATTCCGGAGAGTCAGATAGAGCAGATATTCATGCCTTTCTATTCGACCAAGAAGAGGGGTAGCGGCAGTGGTATCGGTCTTGCCCTTTCACGTCAGATTATGCAGCTTCATGACGGTACGCTCACCTGCTCCTCACATTATCCCTATACTATCTTCACCCTCCAGTTCAGTTGAGCAAAAAGCACACAAAGGGGACAGTCCCCTTTGTGTGTTTTTTGCGTTATTCACTTTTGATTACATCGGCCGGGTTCTCACGGGCGGTCTTGAGCACCTGATGACCTACTGTAAGGCTGATGACAATCACAATCGCTGCAAGTATCGCGGCATAGATCCACCAGCTTATGGCAACCTGACGTTCATACTGCTGTATCCAGCGGTGCATCATGATGTAGCCTATACCAAAAGCCAGAATGGTTGACGCCAGGAGCGTTCCGCCATATTCACGGCCGAATATCCGGATAATATCAATAACTTTAGCTCCGTGAACCTTGCGTACGGCAATCTCACGTTTGCGCTCGCGGCAGGCCAGGACAATCATTGAATATGTGCCGAATATGGCAATCAGTATGCAGATGATGCCAAGTCCCATCACCAGATTCTTAAGGTGCTCCTGGCTGGCAAGGCTTTCAAAGAAACGGTCCTCGGGGAATGTCAGTTCATATTTGAGACCGGTCTCATCCATGATTCGAGTCACGTCATTCCTTAGTGCCGATTTCATTCCATGCTCATATGTAAGAGTAACATGAGCCACAGTCCAACCTGAGGAACTGGCAGGAGGCATAAGCCTGCGGTTGGCGGGTGTGCACATGATGAACATTATGGGCTTGGTATCAAATTTATTTGGATAGATGTCACTTACTACGGCTATGACGCGGAAAGTATAGTACATGGTACCTTCATCTGCATTGTTTATATGGAGTTCTCCGTTTGCATCAATATAATAGTCCGTTATGGGCATGATGTAATGACGTCCTATCGTAATTGTGGGCTCATCACAGACATCGGCCAGTCCCAACTCCTTCTTTATGTTCTGGGTAATGATAATCTCGTCCTTCTGCAAAGGTCTGTCGGGGAGTGTACCGTCTATTATATTGAAGTTGAGCAGCTCCAGTTTATCAGGTTCCAGTATATCCAGAATCCGGATATCCAGGCTGTCCCTGCCATTGACCGTAGCTCTGTCCCATCGCAACAATTCGCTGTCGTACTGAATCTTCTCAATATCTCCAAAGTTCCTGTATAATGACTTGACACTGGGCAGACTCTTTAACTTGTCAGTAAGACCGAACTGTCCGTCCAGACGTTCCAAATATTCATAACCGAACTCTTTAAGGTGTTCATCCCTAGTGGGCACATCTATCTCATCATCATCTTTTGGGGGATAATAAACGGGTCTCCCCATCATATAGCCATCCCATCTGTTTACAGGATTGGAGATTGAAAGAACTGCAATGTCATTGATCCTTGATCCCCAGTCATTATGTCGGATGAAACTGAACTGGCGTGCCATCACTACGACGATGTACAGGAACAATATGCTTGTGAATACCTGTATTCCGATACTGGCTTTCTTGGACCTGATGTTTAGTGCCGAAGTTATGGAACTGTGCATAGTCCTTCTGCGTAGAATCCTTACCGCAGCTATGCTTATCAGTAATGAAACAATCAGAACCAGAATCATGATGACTATACTGCCCATGGTCACATATTCTCCTGTCATCTGGATGTCGGCCAGACTGATGAACCGACTCTTAATGAACTGCACAATTATGAGTCCTGCAATCATTGCAATTGCAAGAATGACCCCCAGCTCAGTGACCAGCATACATACAAGGGAATGCCCGGTTGCCCCGCTGACAGTCCTCAAGGCCATCTCCCTGCTCCTGGTCCTTATACCGTTAAGGGAGAACAGAAGGAAGTTGATTATGGCGCACAGCATCAGCATAAGGCTTAACAGACAGAATACCTTGGCGTGAGCATAGTTCACATACATATCTGTTTTGGCTGTCTGACGGTGTATCGCACCTATCGGCAACAGTTCATAATGATATGAGTCGTCATCATTCAGGCTGTCATGTATCTTATCGGCAAATGCTTTGGTGTCAATACCCTTATGAATCTTAATGAAAACACTGGGAAACAGGTCGTCATCGGACATACCTTCATGAATATAATTACCTCTGGTATTCTTGAGCGGCATCTTGAAATTATAACAGGAGAGTAAGTCGAACTGAATGGCCGACATTCGCCCGAAGTCCTTTACTACTGCCGATATGGTTTTACCAAGTATCTCCATTCCAATGGGATCCACATAACGGAAGGTTTTCCTTGCATATGTTGAAGATATGGCAATGAAACCGGTGTCTCTAGTGAAACCGTCGTTCCCGGACACTATGGGCAAATCAAAAATCTTCAGGAATGCCGTATCAATCCTTAGTTCCGTGAGATTCTCTTCTTTATGCTCTCTACAAACATATTTGGATATCTTCTCTATCTCAGGGAAACTGTACAGCTGTTCATGCTCGGTATAATTGACATAACCGTCATGTCTTTCAGTACCATCCTCGTGCTCATAGTTGGAGAATGTGAATATCCTGTCGGCATCCTTATGAAAAGTGTCAAAAGACTCCTCAAAGTGAATCCAAAGTGCAGAGAGGCTGAGGCAGATAAATCCTGCCGCCAGCCCCAAGATGCTGACCGTATTCTGCAGCGCATACTTGCGTATGTTGCGCAGTGCGATAATGAGATAATGTAGGAACATCATTAGTTCAGTTGAGGACCACCTCATCGGCATCGGCTATGCGGTCATAACCGGTTATTATTATCTCATCGCCGGGCTTGAGTCCGTCCAGGATCTCAAAGTGGCGCGGGTTCTGACGACCGATGCTTACCGGCACGCGGACTGCGTGGGTATGTGACTTGTCGACTTTGAATACCCAGCTGCCGTGTGTGTAGTTGTAGAAGTTTCCCTTAGGTACTATGACTGACTGTGCCTGACCGCCCATCTCTATACGGGCCTGGTAGGTCTTGCCGATGCGGGCGTTATCGGGCATGGAGTCAGTAAATACTAGGAACACATCAAATGATCCGCTTTTGATTTCGGGAACAGTGCTGCTGATGGTCATGGGGTAGCTTTTTTTCTCATATGTGATGGTGGCGGGTTGGCCTACTGTAATCTTGTCTATGTAGAACTCGTTTATGCTCAGGCGCATACGGAACTGGTCCATTCGTTTGATATCGGCTATGGCTGTACCGGAGGTAATACGCTGGCTAGGCTCCAGGGCAAGTCCGCTCAGTTGACCGTCGGCAGGTGCGGTGACTACAAGGTCATTCAGACGTTCCTCTGTCTTAAGAAGCTGACGGTGGGCTTCGGCCAGTTCATCCTGAAGTGCCTCCTGACGAATGGCGTTCAGCACTGAGTCCTGACGGCGGCTCTCCAACTGCAGGCGGACCGTCTCCATCTTGTAGTTGTACTCCTCATCGGCTACTTCAAGCTGTGCTTTGCTGCGTATGCCTAAGCGATACTCCTCAAGCGCCAGGTTGTGCTCTTTTTCAAGACGTTTCAGCTCATACTTGGTCTGGAGTATATTCTGTGCCAGCGAAAGGCGGCGCTGATCCATCTCAATCATGCTGGTACGGTAGGAGCGGTTCTGCTTGCGCCACTTGTCGCGCTCGCTCTCAATGGTGCGCATAAGGTCCGGATCGCTCAGGATCATGAGAGTATCACCTTTGTGTACCAGTGCACCGTCCTGTACCAAGAGCCTGTCTACGAATCCACCTTCACGGGTATATACCTTGACGGTCTGTATGGGTTGAAGTACGCCTTCGGCATTCACGTATTCTGAGAATTCGCCTGTCGTTACGGTTGCCGTCTGCACACTGTCAGAGTTTATCCTTATGGTTTTGGGACCGGTGGATACTTTGATGAGCATTATTATCAGACCGATACCTAATAGACCGGCTACTATATGTATGCGGTATTTTACATACCATTTCTTGGGAGGAAGCTTAATATCCATATTCTATCTGCTGTTCAATAGTTTCATTATTCAAAAAGTCATATCCGGTCAGGCTGCGGATTGTGTAGTAGAGCTGCCAGTAACGGCTCAGGGCCGATACATAACCTCTGTATGCGGCATCCTTGGCCGTGATGGCCGAGTTCAGGTCCAGTATGGAGGAGCTGCCGTTTACGTAGAGGTGGCGTGCAACATCATAACGGTGCATGGCCGTCTGCATTGTGCGGTGGGCTATATCCACCTGACGTTCCTGCATGTTGAACTGGTTCACTGCACGGGTCACAGTCTTCTCGAACGCCACCTGATTCTGTTCAATATGCATGTTTGTCAGATCCAGATTGTTCTGTGCAATCCTGACACGTCCTTTGGCGCGACCCCAATCCAGTATGGGTATGCTTATGGATACGCTTACGGACTGCTCGTCATTCAGGTTGCGGAAACTCTCCGGCAGTTCATCGGCTGTCTGTGCCAATCCCAGACGCAGGTATATGGATGCCTTGAATCCGGCTTGTGATTTGGTGTACGCCAGGTTGCTTTCACTGTTCAGCCTGTTCAGCTCCATTCCGTCTACATCGGGACTGTTCTGCCAAGCCAGTTTCATGGCCTGGTCCATGGGAACCGAGAAGTGGGGTATGCTGTCAGAAGGTATGACCTCTATTTTTGTGTCCGATGTAAGGTTCAGGAAATTCCGCAACTGATCCATGGCCTCGTCAAATGACATCTGCGCTGACACTATGCTGGTCTCGCTGGTAAGACGGTTCAACTCCAGCTGGAGCAGGTCATTCTCAGTAATGGTACCTATGTTATATCGGCCCAGTCCGTAGGTGTAGAGGGTATCGGCAGCGGCAAAGTTAAGTTGTGCAATCTCAAGGTCCGTCTGTGCCGATACCAGGTTGAAGAAAACCGATGTCGCCTGTGATGCCACCAGCTCCATGGTCTCAGCATATTGCTTGCGGGCCATGCGGTATTGGAGTGGTTCAGTCTTGCGGTTCCATTTGAACTGGTTATACCCGTTCAGCTGCTGCGAGATACTGAGCTGCAGAGGCTGGGAGTAGTAACTGTGTGAAGGGTTGTCACCCAGCAGGTCAAGGCGGCTCAGATTACCTGACAGTGATATCTGTCCTCCTGTAAACCAGATGTTCTGTGACAGATCCAGTGACAGGTTATTCCTTAGACTGTTACTGCGAGCGTAATGCTCAGAACCGTCGGGCAGGGTTACGTAGTTGGTACTACGGTTAAGTGACGGTGATGATGAGAGAGATAGTGTGGGGAGCATCTCAGCTTTGTAGCTGCGGTAGCTGAGCCAAGCGTATTCAAATGCGTTGCGCGCCTGAACAGCCTGGGGTGAAGATTCCTGAGCCATGTTTATAACCTGACTCATGGAAAGTCGAACGGTATCGCCACCGGCATTGCCGGCGGCTGATACGTTCAGCAGAACAAGGAAGAGTGATATTTTGATTAGCTGTCTCATATGCTTTGTTTGAATTGACAGTTCAAAAGTATCTCCCCTGCAGCGACTGCTCAAAAAAAAAGGGCAAAATCCGCGATTTTGCCCTAAAAGTGTCTAATAATTTGACACTGGTCCTTCTTATTTCAAAGGGTTACGTTGAATCCGGCCATAAAGGCAATACCGGGCATGGGGTATCCGGCTATTATCTGATATTTGGTGTTGAGCAGATTGTCTCCGTTCACCCAAAGCTGAACCATATCGTTCAGTTGGTATGAAACGCGTGCATTCCAGAGCAGGAAATCCTCCTTCTTGTCTAAAGCCGCCAGGACAGTAGCCGGTTTGGGCTTGCTCGGGGTTGTGTAAAGGGAGTTGATGTACTGCAATCCGGTGCTGGCGTGCCATCTGTCCTTATTGTAAGAACCTCCCATATATACCTTATGCTCAGGTGCTCCTACAACCGGAGTCTCCATCTTAAGATAGCTGTAATTACCGTTTAAAGTAAATGACTTTGATATAAGATATGAGGCCTCAACCTCAACACCTGAGTTCTTGAGTTCTCCGGTATTCTGGTTGAGTGGTGCACCATTCTTGGGTAGAGCCTGAATCGTGTTCTTGACATCCATATGGAACAGGTTGATTCCGTAATAGAGTCTACCCGACAGGAGTGTCTGCGAGAAAGAGAGCTCGTAGTTCCAGAGAGATTCGGGCTCCAGGTCCGGGTTCTTGGGCAGGAACAGATAGTTGTCCTTGAATGTGGGATAGCGGAATCCTTTAGCAGCAGACAGTTTTATCTCAGCATTGGCGGGCAGATGGAATGCTGCTCCAAACTGTGGAACCAGTTCCGTTCCGATTGAGAAGTGATGATCTGCGCGCAGTCCGGCATTGAGGGTCATCCATGATCCGATATCCTGGCGGACTTCAATATATCCGGCCAGTTCATGCTCCCTTTTGTCTATCAGTAAACTGTCAGTCCTATTTCCGATAGAGTCATAGACTACCTTACCTCCGTATCTGTAGTAATCGACACCTAGAGTGATACGGTTGCCTTCAAAAAGATTTACACTCTGCCATGCCGATACGCCCGTCATCTCATCATAAGATGTGAAACGGAAATCCTTGGGCTCCTCGTTTCCTTTCTGATAACCGTCGTTGATCCAGTGGTCTCCCCAACTGTGGAACACACTGGCGCCTCCCGATGTCCTGTCGTAATTGTTTTCAATGAACAAGGATGCGGTTCCTCGTGTTATATCCTGATCTGCATCGGTAAGCGGAGCGGTCTCAGGGCCGGGATATGAGGCTTTGAAACGTGTCACGTCTACGTTGGCGGATGCATTCCAGTTCTTTGATATGTCATAAGCAAGCTTGGCATATCCGCCAAACTGCTCAAAGTTCAGATTGTCTCGGTGTCCGTCCGTGCGGTTGTATGAGGCCGAAGCGACAGCACTCAACTTGTCTTTGTGAGTGTTGACGGAGAATTCGGTCTCGGCTGTATTGAAAGAGCCATATCCGGCATGCAGATATGCATGTGTGCCGTCCTGTGGCTTCTTTGTTACGATATTGATTACGCCGGACATGGCATATGAACCATACAGCATTGATGCAGGTCCGCGAAGTACCTCAACTCTCTCAGTCATGAGTGACTGGTATGAATCAGCTATAGGATGTCCGAAAATACCCGCATAGTTAGGATGACCATCTATAAGAACGAGTGTGCGTACGGCTGTTCCTGAACCTGTCAGTCCACGCATGGAGATCGTGCCGGCAGCACCGTCAGATACACCGAAACCGGCGTAGCCGCGCTGGGTTATGAAGAGTCCGGGCACCTGCTCGGTAAGCAGGGGCAGGAGTGATGAACGGTTGGTCTCCTCAATGGCAGCACGGTCAATGACGTTTACTGTCTGTGAGAGATGGCGTACATCGGTAGCACTGCGCGTGCCTGTAATGACTACCTCCTGAATCAGGGTGTCTGACAGTTCGGCTGCGTGTGCAGTGCCCATAGTAACCGCGGCAGCAGCAATAATAAAAGCAATGTGTTTCATAAATAGGTTTGGTTAGTTGTTGTCGCAAATACATCCTCAAGCGAAACTCCGAATCTCTTCAATGCCATAGCATCTGCAAACATACAAAAAATACGCTATAAGTACTCTCAAAAACACCTGTTGAAAACTTCTCTTTCAGAAAGGGTCGGAAGTTATTAACAACCCGTATCATCATATTGTTTTTATAATAACTTTGCTCGCGTCATTGGTTTTCATAGGGGTGGCGCCCCGAATGGAATAATTTGGAATCCGGTGTAAATCCGGGACAGTACCTGCTGCTGTAAATCCCTAATTATAAGTCCGATGCACTCTCTGCCACTGGCCCCAAAGGCCGGGAAGGCGTACCGGACGGGATGAGTCAGAAGACCTGCCAATGACGATAGATTTCTGCACCTTGCAGGAGTACGAGGACGGGATAACATTTATTCTTTTATGGAGACATATATAGTTAAACGTGATGGTAAACACGAGGTGTTTGCCATTGACAAGATTAAGGCTGCTATTGCCAAATCATTCCTTGCATCGGGAGCGTTTGCTACCGAGGAGGTTATGACCGGTATCCTGAGCCATCTGAACATCCAGAGCGGCATCAGCGTGGAGGAGATCCAGAACCAGGTCGAGGTGGCACTTATGGCCGAGGGCTATTATCAGGTTGCCAAAACGTACATGCTGTACCGCAACCGTCACGCTGAGGACCGTGAGACTAAATCCAAACTGGAATTCCTCATGGGCTATTGTCAGGCTGCCAATGCCGCCGAGGGCAGTAAGTTTGACGCAAATGCCAATGTAGAGAACAAGAACATCGCAACTCTGATAGGTGAGTTGCCTAAGAAGGGCTTTATCCGTCTGAACCGTCGTCTGCTTTGCGACCGTATCCGCCAGATGTTCGGCAAGGAGGTGGCAGACAAGTACATCAGCCTGTTGCACCAACATTTCATCTACAAGAATGATGAGACAAACCTGGCTAACTACTGCGCAAGTATAACCATGTATCCGTGGCTGCTGGGCGGTACCAAGTCAATTGGCGGTAACGCTACACAGCCTACCAACCTCAAGTCATTCTGCGGTGGTTTCATCAACATGGTGTTCATGGTATCATCCATGCTGTCAGGCGCATGCGCTACACCTGAGTTCCTCATGTACATGAACTACTTCATTGAGAAGGAGTTCGGTGAGGACTACTACAAGCGTGCCGATGAAGTTGTTGACCTGAGCCTTAAGAAACGTACCATTGACAAGATCATTACAGACTGCTTCCAGCAGGTGGTTTACTCCATCAACCAGCCTACCGGTGCACGTAACTTCCAGTCTGTATTCTGGAATATCAGCTACTATGACCGTTTCTACTTTGAGTCACTGTTCGGTGAGTTCCGTTTCCCCGACGGCGAGAAGCCCCATTGGGAGTCACTCTCATGGCTGCAGAAGCGTTTCATGAAGTGGTTCAACCAGGAGCGTCTGCGCTGCGTGCTCACATTCCCGGTAGAGACCATGGCTCTGCTTACCGAGAACGGAGATGTTAAGGATAAGGAGTATGGTGACTTTACCGCCGAGATGTATGCCGAGGGTCACTCATTCTTTACTTATGTAAGTGACAACGCTGACTCTCTGTCAAGCTGCTGCCGTCTCAGAAACGAGATTACCGATAACGGATTCTCATACACTCTGGGTGCAGGTGGCGTGAGCACCGGTTCCAAGAGCGTGCTTACCATCAACCTGAACCGCTGCGTACAGTACGCACAGCGTATGGGTAT
>Ga0265300_10000847_pt1 | contig 30732 bp, 25 predicted proteins | sample AusTroGonzalo_MG_FD_193482 | JGI IMG/M metagenome (GOLD analysis project Ga0265300, IMG submission 193482) | Bovine rumen microbial communities from tropical cattle in Woodstock, Queensland, Australia - Gonzalo_03 | ecosystem: Host-associated > Mammals > Digestive system > Stomach > Rumen ...
AGCTCTAAGGAGTAGGACTGAACTTTTAAAATTATTATAAGTATGGTGAAGAGTAATCTTTTACCTGTAGGGACTCTAGGAGCCTCTCAGGAAGGAACGCTTGTCATCGAGCAGTTCCTTATGGCGAACTACCGTTTCCGTAGGAATATCCTGAACGGGAAGGTGGAGTTTGCGATTCTGCCAAAGGCTGACAACAAGGCTGAAGGCAATACTATCGAATCATTCGACAGTCTCTCGTGCGCCTCATCTGAGGCAGATTTTGATTACCGTCCTCTGACCCCGGCGGCCCTAAACAGCATCATTATTCGTGCCAAGCGCGAACAGGTGATGGAGAAGGGAAGCCCAAAGACGGAGATCACGGAGTATGTCACCTCAGAGGAGGTGCCTGAGCATAATCCTGTGCAGGAGTTTCTTAAGAGTCTGCCTGCGTGGGATGGCCAGAACCATATCGCTCAGGTTTTCGGACGTTTGCCAGGCATCACTTCCGAGCAGCTGAACTATCTCACCATATGGCTGCGCTCTGCTGTGGCCCATTGGTTGCAGATGGACATGCTGCACGGCAACGAGTGTGTCCCAACGTTCATTGGCAATCAGGGTTGCGGCAAGACCACTTTCGTGCGCCGACTACTGCCCCAGCATCTGCGCGAGTACTATCTCGACCACCTGAACCTGGCCAACAAGTTCGATAAGGAGATGGCGCTGACCAACAATCTCTTTGTCAACCTCGACGAGTTGGATGCCATCCGTCCTTCGCAGCAGTCATCGCTCAAGCAGACCCTGTCTGTCAGCAAGGTGAACGGTCGTCCCATCTTCGGACGAACGCAGGAAGATCGACCTCGATTCGCCTCGTTCGTGGCCACCACCAACAATCGCCATCCCTTGCAGGATGTCACAGGCTCACGTCGCTACATCTGCATTCTGATTCCTGATGGACAACTGATCGACAATACAGGCGACATCGACTACGGACAGCTTTATGCACAGGTGGTTTATGAGCTACAGGAGCAGCAAGCACCCTACTGGTTTAACAACGACGAGGTGACCCGTATCCAGCAGTTGAATCAGGACTTCATGGAGAAGAAGGACCTTGCAGAGATTTTTACTGCCTGTTTCCGTCAGCCTCATGAGGGTGAAGTGGTGAAGACGATGAACTGCGACCAGATGATGGGCATTATGCAGAAGGACTATCCTACGCTGCAGAACACAATTGGCAATCGTGTCAGGCTTGGAAAGACCATCTCTGCAATGGGTTTCGAACACAAGGAGCACTCGCATGTGGCCTATTACAAAGTGGTGCCATTGAGGGCTGCGTGAATCGGACGGGAGAGATGACGGGAGAGATTTGGGAGAAATCAAAAGCATCTCTCCCGTACTCAATCCCCTCTGTTCAAAGCCTTTTGTGAAGATGACAGGAGATATGAACGTTTTTAGTAAAATGAATTCAAATATGGAAGAAAAGAAATTGACTTATAATGATATTCCAATGGGGTATCCATTGTGTTTCAACGATGAATGCGCAAAGAAAGCGTGTTGCATGCATTATCAGGCCAGGATGCTGATGCCTGAAAATCGTTATTATGGATCAGCCATCTATCCGACTGCTTGGCAGAACGACGAGTGTAAGTGTTTCTGTGAAAAGCGGATGGTGCGGAAAGCTTGGGGCTTCACTCATCTCTATAATCATGTCCCACAGCGAGACACGGCTGAGGCTCGACGATGTGTTAGGAGTTACTTTAGCGGAGGTTGCGGCCCTTATTACCGCTACCATCATGGCGAGAACCTGCTTTCACCCAAGCAGCAGGCGGATATCATGAAAATTATCGCCAAGTACGGCAGCACTGAGGGCATCCGTTTCGACCACTATGTCACGGATTGGGACTTCGATTGAGAAATGAAATCTGCCCAAGACCATCGCGGCCTTGGGCAGATTTGTCCTGAAAACATTTTAACCTCATCGATTTTAATCGCTTTGTACCTTTTAGGTCAAAGAACTATTATTTAATCAACTAAAAACCATTATTATTAACTACTAACTGACAAGTCAGATTGACATCAGGTATTCGACGCTGTTCTTAGCCAGTTTCAGGACGTTGCCTTGGCAAGAGTTGTTCTTGGGGTTAGCACTCTTGTCGGGTGTGCCGTCGTCGTTCTTCATTGAGAACTCGCAACCTCCGTTGCCTATGCAGAGCACGGTGCCGCAACCTTTCTGGAATCCCTCAGGCGCCTTGTCGGCACCCTTGGCCTCCCAGACGTTGAGTTGAGAAACCCAACCAACCTGACTGTCCCATGTACCAAGCGGATAGATGCCGTAGTCGTTGGTGAGAACATTGTAACACTCCTCGGTATTATTATCAAAACCTGTCAACTTGGTGGGAATATCAAAGAAGAGACAATTGTGGTCTTCAGTCCAGCCTGCACCCTTCATGGCGATGCCAACAGGACACGTTTCGCTCAGTTTCTCTGTCGGTATGCCTGCATAGATGGCATGGGTGCTGAAGTCCTTATAGAAGGAACCTGTGTTGACGCAAACACCCATCTTCCAAACATCACCATTGTAGCCGCCGACACCACAGCCGAAGGCATTGTTAACACCACGCAACACAGAGGTAGAAAGGCGGTTGATGGTACCGATGTAAGGTACGGCATGCGACCACAACAGCAGATTACCGCCATTCTTCACATACTGTTCGATACAAGGTGCAGCGTTCTTGGCAACATCAGAGAAATTCCAGATGTCATCAGCATTGCCAGTCTCAATGTCGCGCAGCCAGAAGAGCATGCGATAATCGGTGATATCCTCCACAGTGCTGATATTGCCGAAATAGACATACTCGCCCTTGGGATAGTTCTCATGGAACCACAACCATGCGCTGGCCTCATCGTCGTCGCCGTTGGCAACAAGTTCCTCGGGTGTAGCATATTCAGAGAGGAAAGCAGGAATCTTACCGCCAATCTTGGCTGAAGCCTCAACAGGCAGGGCCTTGCCATCGTTGTTCTGGGCGATGACGGTAGCCTCAAAACGATCCTTCATCTGCACGTTCTCCAACAGGTAGGAGGTGCCGTTGACGGTGGTATTCACCACCTCCTCAGTGCTGTTCTTTACCACCTTCAGGATGTAAGATGTCGCATCAGGACTGGCTGTCCATGAAATCTGCAGGTTATGCTGATCGTCGGTATTATCGATCTGTTCCATCTTCACCTCGCTCGGTGTTGTAGCACCGAGACGGGTATAGGATGTCATCACGCCATTAGAAAGGGCTTCGTCGGTGGTATACTTGAAAAGAAACTCGTAGAGTTGGTTGGTCTCCAGGTTCTTCAGCGTGAACGAACCCGATGGACATGGCGTAAGTGCCTGCATCTGAGTACCGTTTTTATAAACAGCGACCTGCATCACTGCACCATTGTTACTCGAAGGCCATGTCAGCGTGTAGTCGTAATTGTTCTCGCCGCTAAGAGCACCTGTTATCTGTGATACCTCTGGACTAGTAACTTGCATCTGACCGGAATCTGGAAGATCCTTGTCCTGACAAGCCGTAAGACCGCAGATGACACATACTGCGCAAATAAAACTATATATTGATTTCATATTGTTCAATGTTTAATGTTCGATGTTCAATGAAAATTAATAACCTTTATTCTGATGATAGAGTCCCTGGACATAGTTCATCTGGTTAGATGCAATGGGGAAGTATTCATTCTTGCCAGCAGTGAAGAAGGCATCTTTATAATACAGGCCATAGGTCTGTCCGTCGTACTCATCGGTGACCTCTGTCTCGAAGTACTTGTTGAGAGTCGTAGAGAGCAAGCCCCAGCGACGCAGGTCGAAGAAACGGTGTCCCTCCATGGCCAACTCTACACGGCGCTCCCAGCGCAGAGCCTTACGAGCATCATCCTGCGAAGCGAAACTGCCATAAAGGGCGATGTCGCACTGACTTCTTGCGTAACTGATCAGAGAAGAAGCACTGATATCCTTCTTGGCACGTTCGCGAATGGTATTGATAATCTGCAGAGCCTCACCGTTCAGGTCGCCCTTCTCAATCAGAGCCTCGGCACGCATCAGCATCACGTCGGTATAACGGAGCACATAGTCGTTCTGTCCGAAGGCCTGCCAGGGATTGTCGTAATCCTCACCCTTCGAGCGCTGGGGAATCTCCTTCATGGAACAGTAGTAGCCATAGGTGTTCGGTGTGCGGCTGTTAGCCTTGGTCAGCGTGTACTGCTCCTCATACTTATACGGATAGGTGGGCATACCGACGGTATGGAACAGACGCGGGTCGTACTTGTACTTTAAGTCGGCACCGTTTACGACGATGGCATTGTGGTCAGCATCGAAATCGTCCATAGGCAGACCGTTGCGGGTCTTGAAGGCATTGACCAGGTTCTGTGACGGCTTGTGGAAGTCCCAGCCGCACGACCAGATACCCCAAACACCATTCAGCATGTTCGACCAGTTGGCACGACCGTATTTGGTACCGTCATCGGCCTTGTTGGAGTGCTGCACGGCAAAGATGCTCTCTACAGAATTGGCATAGTCCTGCAGGAAGATATGGCCGTAGGTGTCGAGATAGTCGTAAGGTGAATTCTTTACCACCTCGGTATAGTCAATCACCTTCTGAATCTTAGCCTGGTCTACATGAGCATAACCAGTTGTAGCCTCGTAACCATCACCGTAAGCCCAATTGAGATATACCTTTGCCAAGTAAGCAGCGGCAGCAACCTTGTGGGCACGACCTGTTGTACCGGGAGCGGCTTCGGCCAGATTCTCGTAAGCATACTGGAAGTCGTCGACAATCAGTTGCATCAGCTTGTCGTGAGAGCTCTGAGGACAAGCCTCAATAGCTGCGTTGTCCATACCTTCCTTGATGAAAGGCACCTCATACCACATCTGTTGCAACTTGTAGTAGAAATGACCACGAAGGAAACGGGTTTCGGCTTTGAGCTGACGGATAGCAGCGGTCTCATCAACCTGATCCAGAGCCTCAATGGCACGATTGACGCGTGAGACAGCACTGTAGAGTTGATACCAAAGTTCATCAAACTCGCCACGGTCAGGCTGAAGGGTAGAGAATATTTCCATGGGGTGATAGCCAGTGTCATTTTCACCAGAACCACCTTTGAGGCAGTCGTCGGCACTCATGTCACCGTATGGCCACAAGTTGAAGGGATAGGAATACCAGTCGTCACCCAGTTTGGCATAGGCTGCGGTGACAAGTTTATCAGGGCTTGAGAACGCCGTTTCTTCATCGAGCGTACCCTGCGGTTTTACATCGTCGACACTACATGATACTGCAAAGACGGAAAGCAGTAAGGTTGCGATATATATATTAATCTTTTTCATTGTTATTTTATTTTAGCGGTAGCATATTATTCACTTTTCACTATTCACTTTTACCTTAGCGTTAGAATCCTACCTGTACACCAAATGTAAAGGAAGCCGTGTGAGGATAGTTCCAAGCGGTGTTCTCTGGGTCGGAACAGGTCAGTGAGCTTGACTTGATAGTCAGGAGATTGTCAGCAGAGCAATAGACACGGGCCTTGGACAGCAACAGTTTCTTGGTCAGAGCAGTGGGCAGGGTGTAGCCCAACTGTAAGGTGCGTAACTTGATGTAAGAACCATTCTCTACGAAGTAGGAAGACATACGCCCCTCGTCGGCACCGTTAGATGTGGTCAGTGCAGGAATATCAGAGCCGCTGTTGGCGGGCGTCCAGGCGTCAATCAGACGCTCACCCTTGTTTGAACCGGCATCGGTGATGCTCCAGAAGTCGGTCTGGTATTTCTGGTTATTGATGACATCGACACCAGCCACACCCTGCCAGAATATCGTGAAGTCGAAGTCCTTGTAAGCCAGATTGATATTGAAACCGTATGAGAAATCTGGAACGGGATTGAATATCCAAGTGCGGTCGGCCTCGTTAATACGTCCGTCACCATTGAGGTCGGCATACTTCAAACCACCAACCCGGGCACCTGCCTGTCCGTGGGCAAGTACATCCTCGCGACTCTGATACAGTCCCTCAACAACATAACCGATGAGTGAGCCGTAGGCCTTACCGTCCTGAGCCAGATTGTGGTAGTCGTTGTGCTCGTAAGAGTTCTTTGACTTCTCAGGCAGATAAGTTACCTTAGAGCGATAGAAATCGATGTTGCTTGTGACGTCGTAAGCCAGTCCGTAAGCAGTCTTATGACGATAGCCCAGATTGAGCTCCATACCCCAGTTCTTCAGCGTAGGACCGTTGATCCAGGTCTGACCGCCAAAGCCGATGGCTCCGAGGAAGGCAGGCTGGACAAGCATGTCCTTGGTCTCTTTGAAGAAAAGATCGTAAGAGCCGTAGAACTCGCCATTGAAGAGAGAGAAATCTGTACCGAAATTCCACTGTGAAGAAGACTCCCACTTCAGGTCTTCGTTGGCTGACTGCGACTTATAATATCCCGACGGCAGCGTGCCTGAGCCTTGCAGGTTGAGGTCGTAGGCTGTGGAGTTCTCGCGGTCTGAACCATAGTTGGCTACGTAGAGTCCGTAGTGAGCAGTATTGGAATTCATGCCCTGATTACCGGTCACACCATAGCTGGCACGGATTTTCCAGTCACGGAGCCAGTCGGCATTGATATGCTTGGAAAGGCGGTAACCAAGCGATACCGAGGGGAATGTACCATACTGGTTGTTTTTACCAAAGCGGCTTGAACCGTCGTAACGCAGCGTGAAAGATGCCAGCAGCTGGTCGTTCCAGTTATAGTCAACCTTTCCGAAGTAAGACATCAGCTTATAGCTGTCGCCAGCACCAGTAACGGTCTGTATGCCAGTACCGGCATTGGGCCACATATAGTCGATAGTCTCTAGCGGATAGTCAGTACGACGTGCAGAGAAGTCGATACCGTTGTCCTGATGGGCCTCGATACCAAGAAGCACATTCAAGTTATGGTTCTCAACGATGTCGAAGTTGTACTGCAAGGTGTTCGACCATGTCCACTTTGTGCTGTGGGTCTGTGACATGGTGCTGGCATTGGTATTGTTCTTCACAACATCTGAATCCCAGGTGTGCTGCAATGAGCGGATGTAGCTATTAGTATAGTCGATACCGAAGTTCGAACGGAACAGCATACCTTTGATAGGAGTAATATCAACATAAGCATTGGCAAAGATGCGCCACTTCTTCAGTCTGTTGTCCTTGTTATGGTAAAGCTCGCGTAGAGGATTCTGACGGTCGCTCATACCACCTACCGGACCTGAGAAAGTTACACCATCCTCTTCATAGATAGGTAGCGTAGGAGCAATCTTAAGTGCATTCTCCAAGGGTGCGCAGTCTACATTATTAGAATAGGAGAACGAGGCATTCTCGCCCACGCTGATGATGCTGTTGAGCTTGTAATAGCTGTTGAAACGAGCCGAGAAGTTCTCGAAGTCGGTATACTTCAGCACGCCCAATGCCTTCTTATAGCCGGCAGAAAAGAGCGACGAGCCCTTGTCAGTAGCTTTCGAGAAGGAGATGTCGTAGTTCTGGGTGATGCCTGTACGCCCGATTTCATCCACCCAGTCGGTATCGCTGTAAGGCATGGTCTGCTTGGCATTCATATAACCATTGTAGTAACCACCTACGGTATACGACTCCATGCCGCCAGTAGCAGGGTTGTAGACTGAAATAGGCGTTCCACCGGCAACATCCAAGGCCAGACCATAGTTCTGAGCGTAGTCCACAGGATTCTTGCCATCGTTCAGGGCTGCCTGAACCAAAGCGGTAGCATACTGCTGGCTGTTGAGGAGTTTCATCTTCTGAGTCATCCAGGAAACAGAAACCGATGCATTGAAGTCGATGTTGATCTTGTCGCCCTTCTTACCTTTCTTTGTAGTGATGACGATGACACCATTAGCGGCACGCGATCCGTAGATACTGGCTGATGCCGCATCTTTCAATACCTGCATAGATTCGATGTCCGATGCATTCAGACTGTTCAGCGAACCGCTGTAAGGCATACCGTCTACAATGTAAAGGGGAGCTGTGCTTGAACCGCCCATACTGCCAATACCACGGATTTGGACGTTTGCCTCGCCGGAAGGAGAGCCGTTGGAAGTAATGGTCATGCCGGGAACTTTACCCTGTAGAGAGGCCATGGGGTCGGTGTTGCTGGTCTTAAAGTCCTTGGTCTCAACGACACCTACAGAACCCGTCAAGTCGGCCTTGCGCTGAACCTGATAGCCGGTTACCACCACTTCGTTCAAAGTCTGGGCATCTTCTTTCAGTATTACCGCCATCCCTTGTTGGGCTGGCAGCTCCTGAGATTGATAGCCAATGTAGGAGAAGACCAGCGTCTTGCCTGCATCGACTTTCAGTTTGAAGTTACCATCGAAATCGGTCACCGTACCGTTCGATGTACCTTTTTCCATCACCGTGGCACCAATGACCGGTCCCATAGCATCTGTTACTGTTCCTGTAATCTCCGTTTGCGCGTACATTATAGTACATAGCATCAGAGTTAGGAAACTGAGCAAGAATCTTTTTGTTTGTTTCATTTGCTTTTTCATTAAAGTTAGTACTCTTGTTTGAATTCTCTGATGCAAAAGTACTGTAATTAGCGTGTATAGGATGAAAAAGATGTTTCATCGAGATAAAAAAATCGTTCAATGTAACATTTATGACATACATTGAACGATTATTCTTAGTTTTGGCGGACATCACCAGGCAACATACCAAATTCTTCCTTGAAACACTTAGTAAAATAAGACGGAGCGGTGAAGCCTACATCATATGCCACTTCGCTGACACTCTTGTCGGTAGTGAGCAGTAGTTGGTAGGCACGGTTCAGACGGGCTGTGCGTAGCAGTTCTACGGGTGACGACCCTGTCAGGTTCTTTACCTTACGGTAGAGCTGGACGCGACTGAGGTTCATATCGGCAGCCAAATCCTCGACACTGATATCGCTATCGGCCAGACGTGACTCGACAACCTCCTTGAAACGGGTGATGAAGGCAGAGACAGGCTCTGCATCCTCTGATTCCTTAGAAGGAGGAGACGTTGGATTAGATGGAGTGGCCGTTTCATGTTTTTCGACATCCATATTCCACAAAGTATTCACAACGCGTTCACGTTGCAGGGCAATCTTGCGGAGGTGGTAAAGATAGAATAGCACGAAGACTATGACAAGTAGGGCAATGATGCCGACGGCTAACCAATTGACCATACGCTGCGTATCGAGTTCGTGGAGATAGGAGTCTGCTGTTTGGTGTAACTGGTCAAGATGGGCTGCCTGACGCATGATTTCCTCGCTCTCCATCAACAGGACTTTGGCATTGTCTCTGGTTACAAGGGCCGACATCATCATCGTTTCCTTCTCATAGGGCTTACCTTCCAGAATCTTGATGGCCAAATCTATAATCTGATCGCCATGAGTGGGATAGATATATGAGGCATCAAGCAATGAGTCACGAACCAGTTGAATACCACCATCCTTGCCTGGTAAGCCGTCAATGCCGCAATAAAGAGGTGTGGGGTAAGAGGTGAGAGGTGAGAAAGCTTTGCGGGCTCCCATAGCTGTACGGTCGTTGGCACCAAACACCAAATCCACGTGTACATCTTTATTATTATCAAGCCATTGCTTGGTTCTCTCATTAGCAGTTGTTTCAGTCCAATCTCCCTGTAAAGAGCCCACCACCTTGATACCTGGGTATCCTTTGATGGCATCCATAAAGCCGTTATGCCTTTCAATGGCAGGCGACGAGCCCTCCAAACCTTTAATTTCTAAGACATTCCCTTTTCCGCCAAGTCGTGAAGCGATGTATTCGCCCATCACATGTCCCATCTCATAGTTATCGGCACTGATGAAGGCTGTGTATTTCTGAGAACTGGTTTTACGCTCGAACACGATGACAGGGATGCCCTTGTCGTAGGCACGGTCGATGGCAGGCGAGATGGTCGATACCTGGTTGGGGGCAACAATCAGCAGGTCGATACCCGTAGCCACCAGACTGTCAATTTGCTGTACCTGCCGTTCATCACTATCGTAAGCTGCCGCAAACTTCAGTTCCACGTTGTCATGGAAATAAGCACCCATCTTCAACTCTGCATTCTGCTTGTCACGCCAAATGTCCTCAGAGCATTGGGAGATACCAATAACGTATCGTGGCTTGGAGGACGTACAACTCATAACAGAAACAAGCAGTACCAATAAACATGAAATAAAAAGTAGCTTTTCTCGCATAGTTGCTTCGTATTTAGGTTATTTGATTGCAAAGATAAGAAAAATATGCGAAAAAGATAGCAAAAAAACAAAAAAAAGCAAAGAAGACCTATAATAGCAGGATTTTAATTCCGATCGCAATAAGGATGAGGCCACCGATGAGTTCGGGCTTCATCCTTTTTGTTATGGTTTTGCCAAAGCGACGTCCCAAATGATAGCCCATGATGCTGAAGAGGAAAGACACGATACCTATCATCATAAGGGGTAGGGTGAGTTGTGACAGAACGGTATAGCCTGTGCAGGCGAAAGAGATGCCTACAGCCAGTGCATCAATACTGGTGGCAACGGCTAACAGCAGTTGGGTGTGGAGACGACGGGGATTGAAGTGCTGTTCTTCTTCAGGACCAAAGCTCTCCCAAATCATTTTACCTCCTATAAAAGTCAGGAGGGCAAAAGCTATCCAGTGGTCATAGGCCTCCATATAGGTCTTAAAATGGATGATACCTAACCAACCCAAGAGTGGCATGATAGCCTGAAAGAAGCCAAAGAGAAAGGCCATGCGGTATAGCCAGGAAGCCTCTCCCCCCGCCCTCTCCAAAGAGAGAGGGGGCTTCACTACTTTCTCCTTGTCCATGCATGTGGTTAGTCCGCTGACAATGGATACTGTAAAACAGTCCATTGCCAAAGCTATAGCCAAAAGTATAATATCTATTAAACTCATATCTCTTACCTCTTCCTTCTTACATCATACATCTTACCTCTATACCAGTCCTTCTTCATGATAACTATAATAGGCACCGTCAGTGATGATGACGTGGTCGAGGAAGCGGATGCGCATCAGGCGGCAGGCATTCTGGATAGAGTTGGTGAGGTCGTTGTCCATTCGACTGGGATTCAGACTGCCAGAAGGGTGATTGTGGCAGACGGCAAGGATGGTGGCATTGCAGAGCACGGCCTCTTTAATGATAATGCGTACGTCGACGCTGACCTCGCTGATGCCTCCACGGGCAATGCGCATCTTCTTGATGAGACGATGGTTCTGGTTCATCAGCAAAAGCCAGAACTCTTCGACGTCCTCATCCTGAAGAATGGGGTGCATGTGGTTGTAGATACGGGTTGCTGTGCCGAGGTCTGGTCGTTCCTCTGGGGATTCCATCTGACGACGCTTACCTAATTCGCAAGCTGCCAGAATAGTGATGGCCTTGGCTTCGCCCACGCCCTTGTACAGGCAGAGGTCACGGATGGACATTTTTCCCAACGTATTCAGGTTGTTGCGACAGTCGGCAAGGATACGTTTCATCAGTGTCACAGCGTCCTCCTCGGCAGAACCAGAACCAATCAGAATGGCCAGCAGTTCTGCATCCGACAATGCTTGAGGCCCAAGCGCCATCATTTTTTCGCGAGGGCGGTCCTCTTCAGCCCATTGATTGATGTTGAGCTTATCCATCATTTATAGAAGTTCTTCTCGAAGGCGGTAAACTCATCCTGTTTTAAAACACAGCGTTTCCACCACGATTCGATAAATCCAAAGCCATAACCCATCAGTTGGGTGAATGCAGCAGGAATGGAGAGCAAACCTACCCAGAGACTGCGGTTGCGGATACTGGAATCGATGAGGATAACACTACTGTAGAACAATAAAGGCAAGAGGCCTAGTACAAAGAATACAAAGCCTATACCTTGGTGCATATTGTCTGTAGGACGCAAGCCGTTGGCATCAAGCCATTCGCCCTCAATATATAACGCAGCGCCACCAAGACTCAGCAATAGACAGCCGATAACCCCCAAGGTAAAGACCATGGGAAGCAGATGTACCAGCTTCATGGTGCCAGGATGCCGCTTTTCGAGATTGATACGGGCAATACCACTGTTGTACACCTGGCGAAAGAACTTACGGAAGTCGGTGCGGCGCTTGTGCCATACCCAAGCGTCAGGGAAGAGCTGGGGACGATGACCTGCTTCAACAATACGATACGAGAAATCGATATCCTCACCAAAGCGCATCTTCGAAAAACCTCCCAACTGCTGATAGACATCACGACGGATGCCCATATTAAACGAACGGGGATAAAACTTGTCGAGCTTGGCCTTGCCACCACGAATGCCACCTGTAGTAAAGAAAGACGTCATCGAATAGCTGATAGCCTTCTGAACAGGTGTAAACGAGGGGTGAGCTGCATCGGGACCACCAAAGGCGGCGATTTCATCGCCTAATGAAGAGTGAAGAGTGAAGAGTGAAGAGTCAACTGCGGTGAGATAGCCTGCGGGCAAGACGACATCGCTGTCCAGAATGATAACATACTCACCTTTTGCACGTTCTACGCCGTAGTTGCGACTTTGTCCTGGTCCGCTATTCTCTTTCAGGTAATAATGCAAATCAAGGATGTCTGCGTACTTGTCGCAAACATCCTTGCATGGTTTTTGTGAACCGTCCTCAACAATGATAACCTCGAAATCCTTAAGTGTTTGGGAGCAAAGACTCTCAAGCAACTCATCCACTTCGTCGGGGCGATTGAAGACAGGTACGATAATTGAGTATTTCAATTTTCAATTATCAATTTTCAATTATCAATTAGCGAAGCGCTTACTCCTTGGCGCGAGCAAGATAGCTGCCGTCGCGAGTGTCAACCTGAATGAGGTCACCCTCGTTGATGAACAGAGGCACACGAACCTCAACACCGGTCTCCAGTGTAGCAGGCTTCAGGGTGTTGGTTGCGGTGTCGCCCTTGATACCAGGCTCAGAGTGAGTCACGCGAAGAATAGTCTTAACGGGCATCTCAGCGTAGAGCACAGTACCATCGGTTGTGTCGCTAACAACTGATACAACGTCGCCTTCCTTCATGTACTCGTGACCAATAACGAGGTCGTTGGCAATGGGAATCTGCTCGAAAGTCTCCTGATTCATGAAGATACGACCTTCCTGATCCTCATAGAGGTACTGATAGTCGCGGTGCTCGATAACCACGTCCTCCAGTTTCTCACCGATGTTGTAACGGCGCTCCAGCACACGACCGTCGGTAACGTTCTTCAACTTGATGTTCATAATGGTGTTACCCTTACCAGGCTTGCGATGCTGGAAGTCGATGCAAACCCAAATGGCACCGTCCATACGGATGGCGGTTCCCTTCTTGATGTCTTGTGAATTAATCATAAAAAATATGCTATTATAATATGTAAAATGTCGAATTTCGGGTGCAAAGGTACAAAAAAAAGTGAAAAGTGGGAAGTGAAAAGTGAAAAATTTAACGGAAAACTTGCACAATTAGAAATAATTATGTAATTTTGCAGCCCGAATCGACGAATTTCAACAAAAATAAAATAATATAGAACAATGAAAAGAACATTTCAGCCGCACAATCGTCGCCGCGTTAACAAGCATGGCTTCCGCGAGCGCATGGCAACAAAGAATGGTCGTCGCGTATTGGCTTCTCGCCGCGCTAAGGGCCGTAAGAAGTTAACAGTATCTGACGAGCATCACGGAAAGTAAATCCTGATGGGTCACGAATAAGAATTGGGTGTATTTTCTAAGAAATATACCCAATTTTTTTGTTGTCTCAATAATTCTTTGTAATTTTGAGAGATGCTCGAAATTACTTTCGTTCGAAAAAAGTCCAAATTTATTTGGTTTTTTGCTCACTTATTCGTAATTTTGTTCGCTGAATACATATATTAGTTAATGAACGCAAAGGAATTCTATAAAAAGGTATGCAGCCGTTTTCTGCTGTTGAACCTGTTGGCAATGGTCGTTGTAGTAGTGTTGCTATGTTTGGGCGTGGGTTACGGATTAGATATCTATACGCATCATGGAGAAGGTATTGAAGTTCCGGAACTGAAAGGCATGCGCTATCAAAAGGCTTGTCTGTTGTTGGAAGAGAAAGGACTGAATATCGTGGTCAGCGACTCAGGTTATAACAAGACTTTACCTGCAGACTGTATTTTGGCCCAAATGCCTGGACATGGACAGAAAGTTAAGGAAGGACATACGATTTACGTAACGGTGAATTCACCTTCATCGCCAACATTTGCCATACCTGATATCGTTGATAATAGTAGTCTTCGTGAGGCTGAGGCTAAGTTGACGGCAATGGGATTCCGTTTGATGCCTACTCAGCGTGTGACAGGTGAGAAAGACTGGGTGTATGGCATTTTGTGTCGTGGACGCAGGGTTTCCAATGGTGACCGTGTCCCCATCGACTATCCGTTGACATTAATGGTTGGCAGTGGTGCGTATGATGACACAGACAGTATTGACTATGTGGGTTCCAATTATTCTTTAAATACGACGGACGAAGGTGATGTCGATGAATTTGAGGAAGTGACAGAACCACCTGTTGCAGAATAACCCAATAAGAGGATGATGACTGACGAGCTAGATGATATTGACCTGCTTGACGATGTAGGTACTGCATCGGATGGTGACGGACAACTCTATGAGCATTTGCGCATGGAGGTGGATCGTGGACAGGAACCTGTACGTATTGACAAATACATGTCGGAACACGTACAGCACTCGTCGCGTAACCGTATCCAAAAAGCTGCTGATGCCGGTTTTATCCAGGTTAACGGTGTCCCAGTCAAGAGTAATTATAAGGTACGGCCGGGTGATATCATCACTTTGATGCTTGACCGTCCTCACTATGATACCACCATTGAACCAGAGGATATTCCTCTGGATGTGGTATATGAGGATGACCAACTCATGGTGGTCAACAAACCTGCAGGTTTAGTGGTGCATCCGGGTGTAGGCAACTTCCATGGCACGTTGGTTAACGCCATCGCCTGGCACCTGCGCAATCTACCCAGTTATGATCCAAACGACCCCAGTGTGGGATTGGTGCATCGCATCGATAAAGATACCAGTGGACTGCTTGTTGTCGCGAAGACCCCTGAAGCGAAGACGGAGTTAGGTGCTCAGTTCTTCAATCATGACACACATCGCAGTTATGTCGCTCTGGTTTGGGGTAACTTCACTGAAGATACGGGTCACATAGAGGGTAATATTGGGCGCGACCCAAGAGACCGTCAGCGTATGGCAGTATTTCCTGCAGGAGGCGATGTCGGCAAAACAGCTGTCACACACTATCGCGTATTGGAGCGCTATGGTTTTACAACTTTGGTGGAGTGCCGATTAGAGACGGGACGTACCCATCAGATTCGTGCTCACATGAAGCATATCGGTCATCCGCTGTTTGCTGACGAGCGCTATGGTGGTATGGAGATTCTGCGTGGTGAACGTACTGCCAGTTATAAGGCCTACATCCAGAACTGCTTAAAGCTCTGCTCGCGACAGGCCCTGCATGCCAAGACTTTAGGTTTTGTTCATCCAGTGACTCACGAACAGATGGACTTTACTAGTGAGTTGGCCGATGATATGGCGGCACTTATTGATAAGTGGCGTAACTACGTACGCTTCGCTAGTGAAAAGTGAAAAGTGAATAGTAAATAGTGAAAAGTTAATTATTAAGATAGATGAAAAATTTGAAACGTAACATTGCCATCGTTTGCGGTGGCGACTCATCAGAGCACGACGTATCATTGCGTTCTGCTCAAGGTCTTTATTCTTTCTTCGACAAGGAGCGTTACAACGTGTATATTGTCGATATCAAGGGACAAGACTGGCATGTGGAACTTCCTGGTGGTATCACGGCCCGTATAGACCGTAACGACTTCTCGTTTGTTGAGGACGGCAAGGCCAAGTGGTTCGATTATGCCTATATCACTATTCATGGCACACCAGGTGAGAATGGTATTCTGCAGGGTTACTTCGACCTGATAGGTATTCCTTACTCAACCAGTGGCGTGTTGGTCGAGGCGATGACATTCGATAAGTTTGTGCTCAACCAGTATCTGCGTGGCTATGGTGTGGCTGTTGCCGACTCTCTCTTGATACGTCAGGGGTATGAGCAGCTGGTCAGCGATGACGAGATAGAGCAACGCATTGGTATGCCTTGTTTCGTAAAACCTGCGGCTGATGGTAGCTCGTTTGGTGTTTCGAAGGTAAAGAACAAGGATCAGCTGGCTCCTGCTATCCGTAAGGCGATGCTTGAGAGTGACGAAATCATGGTTGAGCAATTCTTGGATGGTACAGAAATCTCTATCGGTGTCTATAAGACCAGAGAGAAGTCGGTGGTTTTGCCTGCTACAGAGGTTGTGACAGCTAATGAGTTCTTTGACTACGATGCCAAGTACAATGGTCAGGTACAGGAAATCACTCCTGCCCGTCTGTCTGAGGATGTGACGCGTCGTGTACGCGAGATAACCAGTCATATCTACGACATCCTGCACTGTAATGGTATTATCCGTATCGACTACATCATCTCTAAGGAGGGTAAGATCTTCATGCTTGAGGTGAATACCACACCAGGTATGACGCCTACCAGCTTCATACCTCAACAGGTGCGTGCAGCTGGTATGGAGATGAAGGATGTTTTGACTGATATCGTTGAGAATCAGTTCTAAAAACGGGCAGAGCCCTAGTGAATAGTGAATAATTTGCTACCGCAATGGAGTACGATATTAAAGAGTTTGACGAAATTAGACCTTATGAAAGTGGAGAGATGAAGCAGGCCTTTAATGACCTGATTAACGACCGTCAGTTCTCGCTGGTACTAAAGGGCTTTGCCCCTTGGTTGCCAAAGGGCTTGCGTAATGGTTTGCTGAAGTTGGCATTCATTGGTGTGAAGACGCCGCTCGACTTTCAGATGCGCTTCATGAAACCCATCGTGTGGCATATTATCCGTAAACACACCGATGGCTGCACCTTCGACGACACTGCGCTCAAAGGTAATCATATCTCTCATCTCTCATCTCTCACTTCTCACCTTGACGAACGCTTTACGTTCGTCTCGAACCATCGTGACATCGTACTTGACTCTGCTTTCCTCGACGTATTGCTGGTAAAGGCGGGCTATCCTACAACGGTGGAAATAGGTATTGGTGACAACCTGCTCATTTATCCTTGGATCAAACGTTTGGTGCGTATGAACAAGGCCTTTACCGTCCGTCGTGGCTTGACGGCTCACGAAATGATGCGTTCTTCACAACTCATGAGCAGCTATATTCACTATGCTGTGACTCAGAAGAAAGAAAACATTTGGATAGCCCAGCGTGAAGGACGTGCCAAGGATTCTGATGACAGGACACAAGATTCCGTTTTAAAAATGCTGGCGATGGGCGGAACATTGAATGAACTGAACATCGTCCCTCTTACCATCAGCTATGAATTCGACCCATGTGACTACTTGAAGGCACAGGAATTCCAGCAGAAGCGCGATAATCCTGCCTTTAAGAAGTCGCGTCAGGACGACCTTGACAACATGAAGACAGGCATCTTTGGTTATAAGGGGCGTGTGCAATACCATTGTGCTGCACCCATTAACACATGGCTTGACGAATTGAAAGACCTGCCTCGTAAAGAGTTCTTCCAAGCGCTGAGTCAACGTATCGATCATGAGCTGCATCGCCATTACCGACTCTATCCGTGCAACTATATCGCCCTTGATGAGTTGGAAGGCACCCAAGCGCATGCAGACCATTATACACCGAAGGACAAGGTGCGTTTCGAGCAATATTTGCAAGGACAGTTGGTTAAGATCAAGATTCCTAATAAGGACGAGGCCTTCCTTCGTGAACGTATGCTGACGATGTATGCTAACCCCTTACGTAACTATTTGAAAGTGAAAAGTGAATAATTTGCTACCGCTATGAAGAATTATATTTTGCCTTTTTGTCTTTTTGCCTTTCTACTTTTCGCCTGCGAGACCGACAGCTACGAGAAGGGTCAGGGCAAGTATTCACTCATGTTGGCTGACATGGGCGAGATAACGATTAATGGCGAGAAGCAAGCCGTTGCGTTTACAACAGACGACGGTGACAGTTATACGTTGACGTCTCCAGTAACAGGCCAATGGATTCAGACAGCCGATACCACTTATCGGGCTATTATATATTATAATAAGGTAGAAAACGGTCAAGCAGAGTATATGGGACTGACATCTGTTCCTACCATGATACCTGTCGAACATTGGCGTATCAAAGAGCAGCCCCAAGACCCTGTTGGCTTTGAGAGCGCTTGGCTTGCCAAGAGCAAAAAATATATAAATTTAGGACTGCTGTTCAAGTCTGGCTATGTCGACGATGCCCTTGGTATGCATATTATTGGCGTTACCCAAGATACAATTCTTGTCAATGCCGATCAGACTCGTACGGCCTACTATCGTTTCCTACATAGTCAGAACGGGATGCCTGAGTATTTTACCAACCGTCATTACGTCAGCATCCTGCTCCCAGAGGAACTTCCCGACACCGCTTGTGTCACTATTGTGACTTATTCGGGAATTGTTGAGCGCCGCTTTGGTTTAAAGTAACGTCTTGCGATAGCAACGGTGGCGACGTACGATGGTTGACTCCAGATATTGCCACTGCGACAGGACGCCTTCGTTGGTTTCCATTTGGGGACCTGTTACCGCCCATTCGAAGTTGTAGCGCTGGAACCAACGGATGAGGTCGTCGAATATCAAGGCGTTGGCACCTTTGCTGCGATATTCAGGCAGCACACCAATGAGCAACAGGTCGACGATATTCGTGCGGTGCCATTTCAGAATCTTGAGCATGTGCCACCAGCCAAAAGGCAGGAATCGTCCGTCGCGCGTCTTTTGCATAGCTCTTGAAAACGAAGGGAACGTAATACCAAATCCCACGATGTTGTCGCCATCGAAAATACCTGTCACGAGGTTCAAATCAGCTATCTTAATGTAGTCGTTCACGAGTTTGTCAATTTGACGGTCAGAGAGTTGGCTGAAGCCATACAAATCCTTATAGGTGGCATTAAGCAAGTCAAAAATCTTGCGACCATAGCCTTCGCTTGTCAATTCTCGACGGCTGAACTTATGAACCCGCAAACCGTAGCGCTTACGTACCATCTCTGTGATCTTTGAGAATTTTTCGGGTACTACCTCTGGCACCTTGACTTTCATTTCAACGTAGTCGTTGTCTTTCTCAAAGCCACCCATACGCTCCATGTGCTGTGGATAATAGGGGTAATTATAGTTGACATACATCGTAGAGAGTTGGTCGAAACCATCGACAAGCATACCCTCGCGATCTGTATCGATAAAGCCTAACGGGCCAGCAATCTCGGTCATACCTTGCCCACGACCCCAGTCTTCTACTGCCTTCAGTAAGGCTTCTGACACTTCTATATCATCAATGAAATCAAACCATCCGAAGCGAACTTGCTTGCGATCCCAGCGCTCATTGGCTCTACGGTTGATGATGGCAGCCACGCGTCCCACCATCTGTCCGTTCTTAACAGCCATAAAATACTCAGCATCGCAACACTCAAACGAAGGATTCTTATCCTTTCTTAGAGTGCCCATTTCATCGGAATATAAGTAGGGAACAGCACAGTCGTTACCCCGATACAAGTCGTAATAGAACTGCACGAATTGCTCCAGTTCCTTGCGATTAGTAACCCGTTTGATACTAATATTACTCATTGTTTGTTGTATTTTATGCTGCAAAAGTACAACAAAATGTTGAAATGAACGAATATCAGGCAGATAAATTTTCAATATACTGCCATAATTGTCGATAGAAGGGATGACGAGTCATCGTTTCGCGATTGCCGAGGATAATCAGTTTCATGCGGGCACGGGTAATGGCTACATTCATGCGGCGTAGGTCGCGCAAGAAACCAATCTGGCCTTCATCGTTGCTGCGTACCATTGAAATGATAATGATGTCACGCTCCTGCCCCTGGAATCCATCTACGGTATTGATACTGATGAGGCGACGGAAAGGTTTGAAAAACTCCCATTTCATCAGCATACTGCGCAGTAGTTGTACCTGTGCACGGTAAGGTGATATGATACCCACATCGATACGCTCGTCCAACAGTCGTTCCTTACCAATCTTGTTGAAGTAGTTCTGCAGTGCCAGCAGTGTCAACTCGGCTTCAGCCTTGTTGACGCGTCCGAAATTCTCTCCAACAAACTCTTCCTTAAAAGAAATCTTTGCCTTTTCCGGATCTTCAGAGTTCTCAAAGAGTTTCTCGAATTCCGAGGTGTCTACCCACGTCATCGGGATATCCATATCCAGTATGCTGCGGAATCTGACTTCCGGTGCACTCTCTACCTTTCCGTCATAGAAGTAGTTACTTGAGAATCGCATGATGTCATCGTTCATGCGGTACTGAATCTTCAGCAGTTTGACCGCTTCGGGGTGCATCTCCACGATACGCTCCATCAGCGTCTTGCCCAGTCCGGCCTTCATGGCCTCAACACTTTTGACGGTAGGGGGTAATTGGCAGTGGTCACCTGCTAAGATGACACGGCTGACGCGCCGTATTGGTATCCAACAGGCAGCTTCCAAGGCTTGTGCAGCCTCGTCGATAAACAGCGTGCCAAACTTATGTCTGTCCAATAGCTTATTGGCAGAGCCAACCAGTGTTGAGGCGATAACACGTGCCTCGCCAAAAAGCTCATTATTGATGCGTATCTCCAACTCGATGGCACGGCTCTTCAGACTCTCCAACTTCTGGTGAAACTTTTCGTCGCCACGCTTGCGGCGGGCACGCAATTCACGGATGGCCTTTCTCAGTGCCCACAGTGTTGGATAGTCTGGATGCGCCTCAAAGCGACGCTCGTAGGTAAACGAGAGCATCTTGTCGTTGACACGAGTCGGATTGCCTATTCTTAGTACATTGATACCACGATCCACCAGCTTTTCACTGATCCAGTCGACGGCCATATTGCTTTGAGCGCATACCAGTACTTGGTTTTCACGCATCAGTGTTTCTCGAATGGCCTCTACCAGTGTCGTGGTTTTGCCTGTGCCTGGGGGACCATGAACGATGGCAACATCCTTGGCACGTAAAACCAGGTTGACAGCCTCCTCTTGTGTAGCATTAAGATAAGGGAAATGCATGGACGGAAACACAAAGGTCTCTGTTTTCTGCCTACTATAAAAGAGGTCACGCAGATAGCCCAGTCGTCCTTTACCTTTGATGGTTCTGTCCAGTGCCTGCATCATCAACTTATAGCTGGTCTCGTCAAAGGAAAGCTGCACACCTATGTTTTCAGCACTTTGCAGGTCGATAAGGGGTGTCCCGTCAGGTACGGTTATCACCATACGGTCACCATCCACGTAGCTCACGGTGCCTGTAAAGCGGAAATAGGTGATACCGGCTTCTTTAGTTTTACCAGTAGCACTATTAGGGCTATATGAACTATAGAAAAACATGACCGGTTTTCCGAACTCGAAATTATGCTCGATGTCTTGGTCTGCTGTGCGATGCACCTCGATAGCTAATTGGTTCAGAGAATTATAGAAGGTTTTACCAGTCTTGACAGGCCACCAGGCGTCACCACGTTTCACGTTGCGTGCCATCCTGGTCAGTTCTGTCTGCTGGCGGAAAGCTTCCTTTTCCGCATTAAATTCCATTTCCAACAGGAGCCGTTGCTGTTGAAGTGCCTGAATAGACGAAGTTGTTTCTTGTGACATGTGTTTAGACGATGGGTAGAGAGATACCGTTGATTTTCTGATAGACATCAAGGGCATAGACATCAGTCATGCCGGCAATATAGTCGATGACAGCCATGATACGGGTCTCAAGATTGTCAGCATTGATATCATACTGGCTGGATACGCGGTCTATCAGTTGTTGTGAATAGTAACGCTCAGGGTGCATCACAGCCTCAATCATCTGTTCCATCAGTGTGGCCATGATTTTGTAACCTGATAGTTCTACATCGAGCACAGGACGACTGCGATAGATACGCTGCACGCTCAGTTTGGCACAACGTTCATAGGCATCATGCTGCAATGGACTGATATGGTCGATGAGCGAACCCTCAAAGGTGCCATTCAGAATGTCGTCTTCGTGTTCGACGAAGGCATGAACACATTCGTTCTCCAATTTACCTATCACGCAGGCACGCATATAGACAACCTTTTCGTTGGGGTCTTCCAGTTCTTCGTCGTGGATACGGCAAAGAATCTTTTGCTTGACGTCATCGTCAAAGAATCCCAGTAGTAGTTCTTCCGTCTCAGCATAGCTCAGGATTTTCAACTTGTGGGCATCCTCTAAGTCCATAATCTCGTAGCAGATGTCATCAGCAGCCTCTACCAAATAGACCAGTGGATGGCGGGCATAGCGTAGGGGCTCACCAGGTGCAGACTTACAAATAATGCCCATTTCATCGGCAATACGTTGGTAGTATGGCTGCTCGCTTTGGAAAAAGCCGAATTTCTTTTTCTTGCCCGATACCGATGAGGCATAAGGATACTTGACAATGCTGGCCAATGTCGAGTAGGTCATCACAAATCCGCCTGCACGACGACCCTTAAACTGGTGGGTTAGCAAGCGGAAAGCATTGGCATTACCCTCAAAATGGGTGATGTCGTCCCAAAAGGCCGGTGAAACCAATGGCTTTAGTTCTTTTCCTGCTCCTTCCGTAAAGAAGGTCTGGATAGCTTTCTCGCCAGAATGTCCGAAGGGCGGATTACCCAAGTCGTGTGCCAGACAAGCGGTAGACACAATCTGTCCGATTTGTTCGAACATCGTGCCGCGCAATTCGGGCCGTTTTTCGTTGATGATGCGCTGTGACACGTCGTTACCCAACGACATGCCGACGCTGGACACCTCCAACGAGTGTGTCAGTCGGTTGTGTACAAATACGGAACCTGGCAACGGGAAAACCTGTGTCTTATTTTGCAGTCGGCGAAAGGGTGCCGAGAAAATCAGGCGGTCGTAGTCGCGTTTGAATTCCGTACGGTCGTCATGACGCTCTGTATGGCGGTGTTCCTGCCCTAAGCGTTTATTCGAAATTAGTCTTGTCCATTCCATAGGACTGCAAAATTACAGAAAAATGAATAAAAAGCCAAAAGATTTTCGCTCTTATTATTTTTTAAGTCTAAAATGATGGATGTTTCAGAAGAAATGCTTACCTTTGCACATTATTATTATAAAGCATTAACACAAATGGTAAAGATACAAGTTGTCAATCGTGGTCATCAGCAGTTGCCTGCCTATGCCACTCCACAGAGTGCTGGCATGGATCTGCGTGCCAATCTCAACGAACCCATTACGTTGCACCCTATGGAGCGTCGTCTGATTCCAACGGGTCTGCATATTGCATTGCCTGAAGGTTATGAGGCACAGGTGCGTCCACGTAGCGGATTGGCGCTGAAGCATGGTCTGACAGTGCTGAACACGCCAGGCACCATCGATGCCGACTATCGTGGTGAGATAGGTGTGGTGTTGATTAACCTATCACAGGAGGACTTTGTTATCAATGATGGTGAACGCATTGCCCAGATGGTGATAGCCCGTTGTGAGCAGGGCGAACTCATCAGTGTCGATGTGCTTGACGAGACGGAACGTGGTGAAGGTGGCTATGGACACACTGGAGTGAAATAGCGGGCAGAGCCCTAGTGAATAGTGAACAGTGAATATAAAAGAACAATGAGAAGTAGGTTTACAGATAGATTAATAGCGTTAGTGATACTATTCACTATTCACTATTCACTATTCACTAGCTTTGCTGTGGCTCAAGACACAGCAAAGCGCTATGATGCTTTTTTCCTGGAGGCTATCTGTCAGCAGGAAAAGGGTAATCACGATGCAGCCTTCGATTTGCTGACCCATTGCGTGGAGATTGACTCTACCCGCTCTGAGGCTTTCTACTATTTAGCCCGTTATTATGAATACCTGAAAGACAAGGATAAGGCATTGGCATATTCAGAGAAGGCTGCACAGTTGGAACCGGATAACGAAACATACATGGAGACATTGGCCAATACTTATATTTCACGTAGGAAGTATGAAGAGGCTATTGGTGTCATGGAGCGTATTTATGACATGAATCGTGACCGTGAGGATGTGCTGTCGATGTTGGTACAGCTCTATGAACAGCAAAAGGACTATGAAGGTGCCATCCGTACCTTGTCTCGACTGGAGATACTTGAGGGTAAGAGTGAGCGTTTGTCAATGGCCAAGAGTGAGTTGTACACACAGAAAGGCGATAAGAAGGCGGCTATCAGTGAGATGAAGCAATTGGCCGACCAGTACCCTAATGATCTGAACTATCGCTGTCTGTATGGTACGACGCTCTATCTGAACGGACAGCAGAAAAAGGCATTGGCCATCTATAACGATGTACTGAAGAAGGACCCGGATAGTCGTAGCGCCCAAATGGCTATGCTGTCGCACTATAATGAGGTGAACGATTCCGTGCAGGCCCATGTCTGGTTGGAGCGTATGCTGATGAACAAGAATGCAACGACACAGGACCGTGTCTTGCTGTTGCGCCAGGTCATTGGTGAGAGTGAGCGCAGCGGAGGTGACTCTACGCAGGTGCTCCGCATGTTCCGTCGGGTGTTGGATACGCCACAGGCTGATGCCGATTTGGCTATCTTCTGTGCTACATATATGAACCTGAAGAAGATGCCTTCCGATAGCATTAGTCCTGTTTTGGAGCATGCCTTGGCTCTTGAACCTACCAATGCTGCTGCCCGTCTGCAACTGGTAGGCTATGCCTGGGAGGCTGGCAATCGTGACCGTGTGATATCGCTTTGTCAGGATGCACGTCAGTATAATCCTGACGAGATGGCATTCTATTACTATCAGGGAATAGCCTATTATCAGAAAGACCAGCTCGACTTGGCTCTTAATGCTTTCCAGAACGGTATTGGTGTCATTACGGCTCAGAGCGATCCTTCTATTGTTAGCGACTTCTACGCGGTAATGGGTGATATCCTGCATCAGAAAGGTCAGACGCAAGAGGCTTTTGTCGCTTACGACTCATGCCTGGTATGGAAAGATGACAACATTGGTTGTCTGAACAACTACGCCTACTATCTCAGTGAATTGGGCGAGCAGCTTGACAAGGCGGAGCAGATGTCGTATCGTACCATCAAGGCTGAGCCCAAGAATGCCACCTATCTTGACACGTATGCTTGGATTCTGTTCATGCAGCAACGTTATAGTGAGGCCAAGATTTACATCGATCAGACCTTGCAGTACGACAAAGATACATCGGCAGTCTTGTTGGAGCATGCTGGCGACATCTATTATCAGGCTGGTGATGCCACGCAGGCTCAGTCTTACTGGCAACAGGCTTTGGAACGAATAGAGAAGGAGGGCGACACCAAGAATGACCGTCGTCCAGTATTAATACGAAAAATAAAACTAAAAAAATATCTGAAAGAATGAAATCATTACGTATCATGAAGTTGGCAGCTGCAGCCATGGCAATCGCTATGGTGGCAGGTTGTGGTTCTACGCGTAAGGTCGTCACGGAGACACCTAACGCTCAAGCAGTGGTGCAAAAGCAGGAGTTCCTGCAGAAAGTTAGCGACAATGCCCAGTACGCCCGTTTTGTCACTTCGAAGGTGAAGTTCACGGTTGAAGTGGGTTCCCAGCAGTTGACGCTGACGGGTAATCTGAAGATGAAGCGCGATGATGTCATCCGTTTGCAGCTCATGGCGTTCGGATTTGTAGAGGCTGGTCGTCTGGAGTTCACCAAGGATTATGTGCTGGTGATGGATCGCATCAATAAGCAGTATCTGAAAGTTCCCTATCAGCAGTTGGATTTTATGCGTAATAGCGGTCTCGACTTCTATGCCCTTCAGGCCCTGTTCTGGAATGAGTTGTTCCAGCCTGGCAAGACCCGTATAACTGACGAGATGCTGAAGAGCTATACCACTGATATGGAGGCGGAAGATGCCGTTATTTCTATGGAAAGTGGTAAGTTGTCGTATCGTTGGTTGGCTGATAAGGGCAATGCCCAGGTGAAGATGGCCAACATCCTGTATAAGGACAGATACCGTGGTAACTACCAGCTGAATTGGGACTATCAGGATTTTAAGCAGAATGGTCGTAAGAAGTTCCCCATGGACCATAAGGTGAAGTTCTCCTCACCCGATAAGGAGGTCAAGTTCGAGATGATGCTCAATTACATGGGTGCTGATGAAGATTGGGAGACACGTACAGAGGTGTCAGGAAAGTATCGCCAGGTTACTGTTGACGAGATTCTGCGTCGTTTCATGTCGCTCTAAACGATGGTCATGAAGCGTATATTTACAGTATTATTCCTTTTCGCTTTTGCTTTGGCGCCCTATGCTCAGCAGAAGCGAACTACTAAGCGGTCTGCCAAAAAGACGACGGCCGTAAAAAAGTCGACAACCAAAAGTACTACGGCACCGACTTCCGTTCAGGATTTGGAAAAACAGCGACAGCAGATTCAGAAGCAAATCAAGGAACAAGAGCGTCGTCTGCGCAGTAATGAGCAGAACGTGAAGAAACGTCTGCACAACCTGATGGCTCTGAACACTGAAATTGAGGGTAAACGCCGTACTATTGATACTATCAAGAAAGACATCTCCTCACTAGATATTGAGATAGAGATGCTGCTTGGGCAATTTGACCTGTTGCAAGAGAAGCTGGAGAAGAACAAGAAGAACTATGTCAAGTCGATGCGCTACATGCATCGCAACCGTTCAGCCCAGAACCAGCTGATGTTCATCTTCAGTGCCGACAACCTGACGCAAATGGTTCGTCGTTTGCGTTTTATGCGTGAATACGCCTCATACCAGCGTGTACAGGGTGAACGTGTAAAAGCAGAAGAGGAGGAGGTGAACCGCAAGTTCCAACAAATCACCAATGCTCAGCAACATAAGCAAAATCTGTTGACTAAGGGTGAACAGGAACGGCGTTCACTGGAAGGTAAGCAGACCGAACAGAAACAGGTGGTTCAAACTCTTCAGAAAGAACAGAAGACCATTCAGAATATTATTGCCCAGCAGAAGAAGAAAGATGCTGCGCTGAATGCCCAAATTGACCGTTTGATAGCAGAGGAGGTGGCTCGTCAGAAGGCGCGTGCCGAGGCTGAGGCCAAGAAACGTGCTGAGGCTGAGGCTGCCAAGAAACGTGCTGCCGAACTGGCTCGTAAGAAAGCTGCTGCCGAGGCTGCCGCCCGTGAGAATGCCCGTCGCGTTGCTGAGGCCAAAGAACGTGAGGAGCGTGCCAAACAGGAGGCGATGGCTGCTAAGAATAAACAGGCCCGAGAGGCTGCCGAGCGCAAAGCCCGTGAAGCTGAGGAGGCCCGTCTGGCAGCTGAAAAGAAAGCTGATGCTGAGGCTCGCGAACATGCCAAGGAGGTTGCCACGGCTCGTAAGGAGGTTGAGGCTGAACTGAACGCACCTACTGAGGATATGCGTATCAGTGGCAGTTTCGAAAGCAATCGTGGTCGTCTTCCCATCCCCATTACTGGCGGCTATCGTATCGTGAGCCATTTTGGTCAGTATAATGTAGAGGGTCTGCATAATGTGAAACTCGACAACAAGGGTATCAATATTCAAGGCAGTCCAGGTGCTCAGGCCCGTAGCATATTCGATGGCGAGGTCAGTGCAGTGTTCAGTTTTGGCGGTACAATGGTGGTCATGGTACGTCACGGCAGCTATATCAGCGTCTATTGCAATCTGGCCAGTGTCAACGTACACCGTGGTCAGAAGGTGACCACCCGCCAGACCTTAGGGCGCATCGGTCAGGACAATATCCTGCAGTTCCAGCTACGTAAAGAGACGGCCAAACTCAATCCTGAAAGTTGGCTGGGAAGATAATTACTCATTACTAATTAGCTTTACATACGTTGATATGGCGTGCTCAATCTCGCTGATGCGGATATATTCGTCGGCACTATGACTGCGTGCACTGTCGCCAGGTCCCAATTTAAACGAGGGGAATGGCATCAGTGCCTGATCGCTCAGTGTTGGCGAACCATAAGGCGACATGCCCATCTTGATGCAGCGCTGTATCAGTGGATGACCAACGGGGATATGTGATGATGATAGGCGGAATGAACGAGCCGTCAGTTCACATTTCTTCATGTGGCTTTGCAGGAAATGGAACAGGAATTCGTTCTGGTAGAACTCATTGGTACGAACGTCAATGACGAAGTGACACTCGTCAGGCACCACATTATGCTGCGTGCCGCTATTCAGCATGGTTACCGTCATTTTTGTAGGACCTAACAGCAGACTATGCTTGCGGAACTTGTGGTTGCGCAACCATATCAAGTCATCCAAAGCCTCATAGATGGCGTTGACACCCTCGTCGCGAGCAGCATGACCGCTCTTGCCTCGTGCCACGCCGTCAATCACCATCAGTCCCTTCTCGGCAATGGCGGGCTGCATGCTTGTTGGCTCTCCCACGATGGCCACGTCAATCTTTGGCAGTTCAGGCAATGCCAGCGAGAAACCATTTTGTCCGCTCACCTCTTCCTCGCAACTGGCCAAATATACTATATTATAAGGTACGTCGCGCGTGCGTAGGATGCGGTACACCTGTAGCAGGCTTACCAGTCCACCACCGCAGTCGTTGGACCCCAGACCGTAAAGACGGTCGTCCTCTATGGTCGGGGTAAATGGGTCCCGCGTCCACGTAGCCACCGGTCTCACCGTGTCAATGTGGGCGTTCAATAGCAGGGTTGGTTTGTTGTCGTCCAACGCTTCCTGTACCAAAATATTATTCCCGATACGCTTCACGGGAAGTCCGCATTTTCCGATGAAATCAGCCAAAATATCTGCAGCTGCACTTTCTTCGCGACTAATCGATGGTGTTGCTATAAGCTTTTGCAACAACTCGACGGCTTCTTTTGTATATTGATTAATATCCATAATTGCTGCAAAGATACAAAATAATTCTTAATTCATAACTCTTAATTCTTATTTTATTTGTATCTTTGCAGCTAAATAATTAGGAGAGCGATTATGCAGACGAATTATCACATGTCAGTGCTGGTGCACGAACAGGCAAAAAAGTATGGTGACCGCGAGATGCTGATCTATCAGGATTTTAGTGGCAAGGAATGGAAATCATTGTCGTGGAATCAGGTGTCGCAGACTGTTAAGCAAATCAGCAACGCTTTGCTGAATCTGGGTGTGAAGGTTCAAGAGAACATTGGTATCTTTTCACAGAACTCGGTGCAGTATATCGAGTGTGACTTTGCTGCCTGGGGTATTCGTGCTGTGACCATTCCGTTCTATGCCACTTCGTCGGAACAGCAGATACAGTTTATGGTCAACGATGCCAAGGTACGTTTCCTCTTTGTGGGTGAACAGGATCAGTACGACAAAGCCCGTCGCATCTTTTCGCTCTGTCCGACGCTGGAACGTATCATCGTGTTCGACCCGTTGGTTCAAATCTCTACAAATGATCCTAATGCTGTTTACTTCAGTGATTTTGTAAAGTTGGGTGAGAATTTGCCCCGACAGATTGAGGTGGAACGGTTGCAGAAGGAAGCTTCCTTCGATGATATCGCCAATATTCTCTATACCAGTGGTACGACAGGTAATTCGAAAGGTGTTATCTTGACCCACGGACAGTTTAATGCCGCCATGGTTGCCAATAGCAAGTGCGTGCCTGTCAATGAGAATGACCGCATCATGAATTTCCTGCCCTATACGCACATCTTCGAGCGTGGTTGGGCTATGCTGTGTTTGTATGCAGGTGCACGCCTCATCGTGAACACTTACCCGCTGCAGGTACAACAGTCCATGCGTGAGACGCATCCCACGTGTATGTCGGCTGTGCCGCGCTTCTGGGAGAAGGTGTATATGGGCGTGATGGACAAGATAGAGCATGCCAGTGCCATGCAGCGCAAGCTATTTATGCATGCGCTGAGTGTAGGTCGCAAGCATAATATCGAGTATCTTAGTTTGGGTAAGAAACCGCCGCTGCCTCTGCATTTGGAATATGAGATGCTGAATCGTACGGTATTCTCGTTGGTCCGTAAAGAATTAGGACTTGAGAATGCTCATTTCTTCCCGACGGCAGGTGCTGCAGTAAGTCCATTTGTTGAAGAATTCGTCCATTCCATCGGTATTAATATGATAGTTGGCTACGGTTTGACGGAGTCATTGGCTACCGTCAGCTGTGACCATTTGGGTGAGCCTTACACTGTGGGTAGCGTGGGACATCCTATCGAAGGTATTAGTATCAAAATCAGCGAAGAGGGCGAAATCTTGCTGAAGGGTCCGACGATTACTTGTGGCTATTACAACCGTGATGACCTGACCAGGGATGCCTTTACGGAAGACGGTTACTTTAAGACAGGTGATGCCGGCTATATAAAGAATGGCGAGTTGTTCCTGACAGAGCGTATCAAAGACCTCTTTAAGACGTCAAATGGTAAATATATTGCACCACAGATGATAGAATCGAAACTGTTGGTCGATAAGTATATTGACCAGATTGCGATTATTGCTGACCAGCGTAAGTTTGTATCGGCACTTATCGTCCCTGTCTATAACCTGTTGGAAGAATATGCTCATGCTCATCATATCGCGTTTGAGACACGTGAGGAACTGTGTCAGCATCCTCAAATTATGGAGATGATGAAGGAGCGTATTGACACCCTTCAACAACAACTGGCACACTACGAGCAGGTGAAACGCTTCACGCTACTGTCTTACCCCTTGTCGATGGAGAAGGGAGAACTGACCAATACGCTGAAGATACGCCGCAAAGTTCTTAATGAAAACTATAAGGCAGAAATCGA
>Ga0265300_10000848_pt1 | contig 30708 bp, 25 predicted proteins | sample AusTroGonzalo_MG_FD_193482 | JGI IMG/M metagenome (GOLD analysis project Ga0265300, IMG submission 193482) | Bovine rumen microbial communities from tropical cattle in Woodstock, Queensland, Australia - Gonzalo_03 | ecosystem: Host-associated > Mammals > Digestive system > Stomach > Rumen ...
GCTGAATTCCACCCTGGAAAAATTGGAAAAGACCTTTGGCAAGGGAGCCATCATGCGCTTGAGTGACACTCCCGTTGAAGATATCGACGTTATCCCTACCGGTTCACTGACGCTTGACCTGGCCCTTGGCGTGGGCGGTCTACCGAAAGGAAGAATCATCGAAATCTACGGTCCCGAATCTTCTGGTAAGACCACCTTGGCCATCCATGCCATTGCAGAAGCCCAGAAAGCTGGTGGTATTGCCGCTTTCATCGATGCTGAGCACGCTTTCGACCGCTCCTATGCCGAAAAGTTGGGTGTGAACACTGCCGACCTGCTGGTTTCCCAGCCCGACAATGGTGAGCAGGCCCTCGAAATCGCCGACAACCTGATCCGTTCTGGCGCCATCGACATCATCGTCATTGACTCTGTGGCCGCTTTGACCCCGAAGAGCGAAATTGAAGGCGACATGGGCGATTCCAAGATGGGTTTGCAGGCCCGATTGATGTCACAGGCCCTCCGTAAACTGACCGCCACTATCAGCAAAACCGGCTGCTGCTGCATCTTCATCAACCAGCTGCGTGAGAAAATCGGTGTCCTCTTCGGCAATCCCGAAACCACCACTGGCGGTAATGCCCTGAAATTCTACGCTTCCGTGCGTCTCGACATCCGCCGTACCTCCCAGTTGAAAGACGGTGACCTGGCCGCAGGTAACCGCGTCAAAGTGAAAGTAGTGAAAAACAAGGTGGCACCTCCATTCCGTACCGCCGAGTTCGACATCCTCTTTGGTGAAGGTATCTCCAAAACCGGTGAGATCATTGACCTGGGCGTGGATTACAACATTATCAAAAAATCAGGCTCCTGGTTCTCATATAACGATAGCAAGCTGGCTCAGGGCCGCGACGCCGTGAAACAACTGCTGAACGACAATCCCGAACTGATGGAGGAACTGGAAGCTAAAATCCGTGAGGCTGTCGCCGAGAAAAAACAATAATCCTTCTCCATTATGAAACATTATTTCATCAGACTGATTCTTTTCTCCCTGGTGGTGATGCTGATGGCCTGTGGCCATAACAGCAAGCAATATGCCAACATGCCGCCGGACCTGGCCAAGCTGAGCAAAGCCATCGACAAGCATCCTAAAGATGCGGAAGCACGCTATGCCAGAGCCGTTTACTATTACAACCGCGGCTTTATCGACGAGGCAAAATTGGATATGTTTGAATGCCTGAAACTGGATGACAAAACCTCCAAATACTATGTGCTGATGTCGGACATTTATTTTGCGGAGAAAGAAACCGATGAAACCGAGGAGATGCTGGAACGCGCCATCGCCTTGGATCCTGCCAATAACGAAGCGCGACTGAAACTGGCCGAACTATATTTCCACCTCAGGATGTTCCCGGAATGCAATAGCACCCTGGATGCCGCCTTGGAGCAGGAAAAATTCAATCCCAAAGCCCATTTGATCAGAGGTTTCTGCCTGAAAGAAATGCAGGATACCGTCGGCGCTATGCGTATGTTCCAACTGTGCATTGACCAGAATCCGACTGAAATCAGGGCTTTTCTGGAACTGGGTTATTATTACCAGCAAAAACTCGATCCTATTGCCATCAGTTACTACCAAAACGCCCTGCAAGCCGATCCCAACAATATTGAAATCAATTTCAACCTGGCCAAACTTCTGCAGGATTTAGGAGAAAAGAATCAAGATGATGATCAGATAGAACAGGCGGTAGAGCAGTACAAAATCGTGCTGCAACTCAAAGAAGACCACCTGCCTGCCCTCAATAACCTGGGCTACGTTTACATGGTGGACCAGGACAAGTACGACGAAGCATTAACCATGTTCGACAGGGCCATTGCCGTGGAGCCGAACTGCGTGGAAGCCCACTGCAACCGCGGGGTTTGCTTCGAATGCACTGGCCGCCTGGAAGAAGCCCGGAAAGCCTACAACACCGCCTTGAAAATACTGCCAAACTACGAACCCGCTGTTGTAGGCCTGAACCGATTGGACAAAATGAAATAAGCACAAAAACATGAATAATAATCTGGATCCCAATTCCGCGAGACTTTCCGCTGCCGAGAAGGAATTCGAAAGAGCCATCCGACCAACGGACTTTGCCAATTTCCATGGGCAAGAGCAGGTTATTGACAATATCATTGTCTTTGTGCGCGCTGCCAAAGCCCGCGGAGAGGCCCTGGACCATGTGCTGCTGCACGGCCCTCCAGGTCTGGGAAAAACCACCCTCTCGCACATCATTGCCAACGAAATGGGGGTGAACATGAAAATCACTTCCGGCCCCGTCATCGACAAACCCGGTGAACTGGCTGGTTTGCTCACCAATCTGGAACCTAACGATGTGCTGTTCATCGACGAGATTCACCGTCTGTCGCCCATTGTGGAAGAATATTTGTATTCCGCTATGGAAGACTATCGTATTGATATCATGATTGACAGCGGTCCCAATGCCCGTAGCGTCCAGATTTCCCTCAACCCCTTCACTTTGGTGGGAGCCACCACCCGTTCTGGCTTGTTGACCGCTCCTTTACGCTCTCGCTTCGGTATCAACCTGCGACTGCAATACTACGATGCGGAGACGCTCTCACAGATTCTGAAACGCTCGGCTTCCATCCTCAGCATCCCCATCAAGGATGATGCCGCTTTCGAAATTGCCCGCCGTAGCCGTGGCACCCCACGTATCGCCAACCTCTTGCTGCGCCGCGTACGCGACTTCGCCCAAATCAAAGGCGACGGTACCATCACCTACGACATCACTCAAGTGGCCCTGGCTGCCCTGAATGTCGACAAGCACGGCTTGGACGAAATGGACAATCGCATTCTTTCCACCATCGTGGAGAAATTCAAGGGCGGACCTGTCGGCATTTCCACCATTGCTACGGCTGTGGGTGAGGACCGTGGAACACTGGAGGAAGTTTATGAACCTTTCCTTATTCAGGAAGGATATTTGATGCGAACCCCTCGCGGTCGTGAAGTAACTGATTTGGGTTATGCCCACTTGGGAAAATTTCGTCTAACAGACCAGCAACCATCATTGTTTTAAAATATCACATCAAAAAATATTGCCTTATGAAGAAATTAATTTGTCTTATCAGCATGATAACCTTCATGGCCTGCGCTTTCTCACAAGAATATTATACCAGCGGCTCGTCATCCACTAACAATAACAAAAGTGTTGACACAAAGGAGAAAAAGGAAAATGACCACAAAGTGGACCGTTACAATGAGTTGGAAGCCCGCAGGGTGGTTGTCGGTATTACCTTCGGTCCTTCCTTCAACTGGATGAACTGGAAAAACCACAAAGCAGCCCCTGCTGGCTATGAGCGTTCAGCCCACGAAAGCGTGAAACTGGGACTCCGCTATGGTATCAACCTGGATATTGACCTCACCAAGTCCAAAAACTTCTATGTCTCGACAGGTGTTCTCATTGAGCATACAGGCGGCAGCCTTAACTTTAATGATAATATTTATCTGGTTGACAAAACCTTGGAAAATACCAATATTGACCGTAAATACAAGAGTATTTACTTCACTATCCCCACGGCCATTACATTGAGAACTCCCAGTTTCAGCCATTTTATCATTGGTGGCAATATCGGCTTTTACCATAGTTTCAATCTGTATTCCCGATACCAATCCAGATTCCAAATCGACCCAACCGCAAGAGAAACCGACAAGGAAACCATCAACTATGTCACTACCGACTGGGCCAAAGACAACGAGACGGCCTTGTTCAAAGAGTCCATTTTTGCCGGTATAGGCTTTGAATATGTCATCAAAAGACACCTCAGAGGCAAACTTTACATCAACTACGCCCAATCGCTCAACAACTATTTTTCCAAAAACGCCAAAAACAGCAGGACCGGGGTACAAGAGAAAGCTGCCATTGGAACTGTTGAGATACTTTTTGGCTTATATTTTTAGTATTCAGGCATGAAAATCATCTGTGTCGGCAAGAATTACCTGAAACATATTCAGGAACTGGACAGGCAACGGCCCACTGAGCCGGTATTTTTCCTGAAACCCGACTCATCCATCATCATCCGCAACCGTCCCTTCTTCCTGCCGGATTTCTCGGAGGAGATTCACCATGAGGTGGAACTCCTTTTCCGCATTTGCAAAGTGGGAAAGTGCATCCAGCCCAAATTCGCCCATACCTATTACGACGCTATCGGCTTGGGTATTGATTTCACTGCCAGGGACTTGCAACGAAAATGTGTGGCGGAAGGCAATCCCTGGGAGATTGCCAAAGCCTTTGACGGCTCCGCTGTCATCAGCAAATTTGTGGAAAAAGAGCATTTCGGAGACCTCAAAAATCTGGATTTCAAGCTGTTACTGAACGACCAGTGTGTGCAACATGGCAATAGCAAAGACATGCTGTTCTCCATCGACGAGATTATCTGCCACGTGTCGAAATTCATGACCCTGAAAATCGGAGACATCTTTTTCACAGGAACCCCTGAAGGCGTGGGGAAAGTGGCCATCAACGACCGCCTGCAGGGCTTTATCGGAGAGGAAAAATTTTTAGATTTCAAAATAAAATAAAACACTATGATACCAAGATATTCGCGCCCTGAGATGAGCGCCGTTTGGACTGAAGAAAACAAATTCAACAGCTATCTGAAAGTTGAGATTGAAGCCGCCGCCGCTTGGAGTAAGTTAGGCGTGATTCCCGAACATGACGTGGAACTGCTGCGCCAGAACGCCCGCTTCGACATCCAGCGCATCTATGAAATAGAAAAAGAAACCAAGCACGACATTGTGGCTTTCACCCGCACAGTGAGCGAGAGCCTGGGCGAAGAGAAGAAATGGGTGCATTACGGCATGACCTCCACCGACGTGGTGGATACCGCCAATGGCTACCTGCTGAAACAGGCCAACAAAATCCTGCGGGAAGACCTGCAGCGTATGTCCGCCATCCTGAAAAAGCGGGCCTACGAGTTCAAAGACACCCCCTGCATCGGCCGTACCCATGGCGTACATGCTGACATCACCTCGCTGGGTCTCAAATGGGCCCTGTGGTTCGAGGACATGCAGCGCAATATCGCCCGCTTCGAAGATGCCGCCGCTGATGTGGAATGCGGCAAGGTGAGTGGCGCAGTAGGCAATTTCGCCAACGCCCCCGCCTTTGTGCAGGACTATGTCTGTGAGCAGCTGGGCATCAACTCGGCCAAGATTTCCACCCAGACCCTGCAACGCGACCGCCACGCCCACTACATTGCCACACTGGCCCTGATAGGTGCCTGCATCGAGAAGATGGCTACCGAAGTACGCCACTGGCAGCGTACCGAACTCCGCGAGGCTGAAGAAAAATTCGGCAAGGGACAAAAGGGCTCCTCCGCCATGCCCCACAAGCGCAACCCCATCAGCAGCGAGAACATGTGCGGCTGCGCCCGTGTGCTCCGCGGCTACATGATTACCTTTTACGAGGATATCGCCCTGTGGCATGAACGCGACATCTCCCACTCCTCCGCCGAACGCATCATCCTGCCAGACGCCACCATCCTACTCGATTACATGCTCAACCGCTTCAGCGGCATCTTGGAAAACCTCGTCGTCTTCCCCGAAAATATGCTGAAAAACATATACTTAACCCATAAAGTCATCTTTGCCCAGCGTGTCATGACCACCCTCATCGGCAAAGGACTGTCACGCGAAAGCGCTTACGACCTCGTACAACCCATTGCCATGACCGCATGGTTCGAGGGTAAAGACTACAAAGAACTGCTTGAACAAAACGAGGTAGTATGCAAATATCTCAATAAGAGCGAATTAGATAGCTGCTTCACCTTGGAATACTACCTCAAAAATGTGGATTTGATTTTCAACCGTGTTTTTGGAGAATAAACCATCAAAACATATAATCATGAAAAAAATATTCTTCGCCATTCTGGCAGTGACCTTTGTGCTGACATCATGCGGCCATAAAAGTGTAGGCTCCTTCAAAGTGGACAATTTTTCCAATGGCAAAGCCGGGGAAATGCTGCTGATAATGGACGATAACTTCTTCACTGAAAATCAATTGCAGGAAGTAATCGACAGTTTACAGCAGCCTCAACCCGCTATCAACCAGATTGAACCGATGTTTGATGTGCTGCACCTGCAAAGCAAGGACTTCACCTCCAAATTCGTAAGACATCGCAATATCGTCCATTTCGATTTCAGTCCAAAATACAATAGCAACAGCATTGTTTTTGACCGGAATGCCTGGTCCAATCCTCAGGTATATATCAAAATCAAAGGCTATGATGCGGATTCCTGCATGAACCTGTTCAGAACCCATGCAGATACTATCATCAACCTACTGTATGACAATGATTTGAAACGTGTTCAGTACGCTTATAACCGCGAACTGGAGCCCACCATCCAAAAAACACTGAAAGAGATGTTCGGCATTTCGCTCAGCGTTCCCATGCACTATTTCATTGCCAACAAGACCGACGATTTCCTATGGCTGCGCTTCAGAACCACCAAAAACGACCGCTTCATCATGGTCTATAAGCTGCCCGTATACGAACTTACCGAAGAGAATGTCATAGCCATGCGCGACACTATCACGAAAAAATACATTCCCGGGGCAGTAAAGAACGCCTACCCCATCATCACCCGAAAAGCCGGTTTCCCCATTGTGAATCCTTACCAGATTGGCAGTAAAAAAGGTATGGAAATGAGAGGCTTGTGGGAAAGTATTGGCGACTTTATGGGAGGTCCCTTCTACAGCTTCACCTTCAAAAGCCCTGACGGACAATACTGTATCACCGTGGACGGCTTTGTTTATGCCCCGCAAGAAGACAAAAGGAACTACCTTCGGGAAGTGGAAGCCATCGTGAAATCCCTCCGCTAAAAAAATTTTATTTCGTTGTAACGTTTTCGCAGTTTAAAGCGTCATATAGGTGTGGAAATATTGAATAACTATAATGACCTGATTGATGGCTGTCTGCGTAATGACAGAAAAAGCCAACAGGCATTGTACAATCTTTTCGCACCGAAAATGCTGGCGGTATGCATGTACTATGCCACCACCAAGCATGAGGCTGAAGATATTATGATAGAGGGGTTTATGCAGGTTTTTACCCATCTTGACAAGTACCTTGGCCAAGGCTCTTTGGAACATTGGATCAGGCAGATCATGGTCAACAAAGCCATCTCGAATTTCCGTAACAACCACAAACGCTACGGTTACGACATCATTGATGAGGAGGTGGAAATTGCGGACGAAACTGCCAACATAGAAACCCATCTGACCGCTCAAGAGATATTGAAACTCATGCAAAAGATGCCTGAAATACAAAGAATGGTCTTCAGTTTGCGAGCACTTGAGGAATATTCTTTCAAAGAAATTGGGGAAGAACTGAATATCTCGGAGAACACGGCGCGGGTTTACTTTATGAGAGCCAAAAATTGGATTACGGAAGAAATAAAATAGCATAAGATATGAAGATGAACATTAAGGATATCATGGAACAGATGCAGGAGACCCCCTCTCCGCGGTGCTGGGAAAGCATTGCCTCCCAGTTGCCAGCCGCAGGGGCCGCTGCAGGAGGAAGCGCCGCTGCCACCGCCGCCAAGGGAGCTATGTCGGCAGGCAAACTCGCCGCCATTATTGGCTCTGCCAGCGCTGTAGTGGCTATTGTCACCGGCACTACTATCGCCATCCTCACCCATGAACCCGCTACCGAAAGCCAATCCACCAGCAGCAATCAAACAGAAATAAGCGTAATCGACAGTATATCAAGTATATCAGCGGATAATACTGACATCTATATTGTAGAAAACGAGACCGAAACCGAAACTCCAATCCAAAACGCACCGCTCACCGACAAATCCAATAAGGAAGAAGAGCATCCTACTATAAACACTTCTACCTCAAGCAATACAGCTGAACTGGCTTCTACCCCATCCCATTCTGTTCCCACGGCTCCCGCAGCTTCTTCAAACACTGCCATTAGCTCGGCTTCAACCTCATCAACTAGTCCCAACACTAATACGCAAAATACTCCAACACAGAATAATACAATCAATACTACTCCTCAAAACCAGCACAACAGCAAGAATGAGGAAAGCGCGGACAATGTAACAGAAAACGCTTCAGAAGCAAGCATTAGTCCTGATGATTACGCTTACTCGCGCCCTGTTGTCATAGAGATTCCCAATATTTTCACACCCAATGGCGACGGAGTAAACGACCTCTTTGTTATCAAGGGCTTGGAGAATTGTGAAAAGCGCATGCTGATCGTGAAAGACCAGAAAGGCCAGACTGTGTTCCAAAGTAATCGCTACGACAACAACTGGGATGGCGCCAACCTGCCCAATGGCAGCTATTATTACCAGTTCAGCTACAGCATCAACAATATCAACGAGATGCGCAAAGGCGTTATCCTCATTCGGCGGTAAAAAATCATTAATGTGCTAATGTGCCAATGAATGTAGGGCTGTCACATTGTGGCAGCCTAATTATATAGGAATGCACCGCATCAGGGGAGTCTCGCACTACGTGCTTGAGGGGAAATGGTAATGTGCCAATGAATTAGAAAAGTAGGGACGCAATTCATTGCGTCCGACGACAACGACGATGGCTATTCCTCTGTATGGATATAGCCTCCCTTCTTCTTGCTGCCGGTATGCTTGACAAGTCCCTGACTTTTGAGAACAGAGACACAACGCTCAACGGTGCTCAATGGGATTTTCGTTTCGGTGATAATGTCTCCCGTATTACAGTTCGGATGTTTTTCAATGTAGGAAAGCACCATTGCAAGCTTTTCTTCCGGTGGTGTTGCCGGTTTCCGCTTGACTTTTAGTTGAACAGGTTGCTCCGGGCTGGATTGCGGCTCAACCTCTGTTTCATGTTTTAGGATAACTTCCTCTATCTTTCCGACAATTTTTTCCTGGGTTTTGGGTTCCAATTTGAACACAGTGGGTTCTTCTTCCCAAGGCATCTTTTTCATAATCACCGTATTGTCATTGCACGAATCAAGATAACGGAATGGCATCAACACAGTGGTCGTTATGCGGATGAACTCTTCCTCTCCGAACAGTTGTTCGAGATGCTTCATGGAACCCAAGCGAGTATATTTATCATTTTGCACGGTACGGATTTCCGTGAAATTACCTTGTTGATGACAGTAGAAGATATCCTCAATGTCAACCAGTCGAATATTGTTGTCTTTGTCCGTAACATCCAGTTTTCTAAAATCCTGGTAAACAATCTTCACCTCATTATTCAGCGATTGTTTGTAATGCTTACGCTCCCTTAGCAAAAATGGCAAGAAATTAAATGCGAGATTACGCCCAGAAACTAAAGCAAAAAAATAAAAAAAGAAATAAAAGGGGCCAACAAATTGCACAACCTCTCCATTAGTTGACATAATATACGGATAAGCAAGGGCGATATCTACGAGACCCGTTACCAATGCGATGAATACAACAATCAACCAGTAGATGACATACGGATATTTGTGTAACAACTTAGGATAAAGCAGGAAATAATTAAGATACAGGGAGCCTAATAAAAAAAGAGCTGAGATACTTTCTCTGAGCATACTGCCCGCCGATGGACGTATAGAAGAGATACTTGAAAAGACCCAAAGCACTGCGGCACAGAACAGGATGTTCAGCAAAATGATGATAATTTTGTTCGATAGCTTCATGTTATTTAATTTGAATTTAACGGCAAAGATAGTCAATTATCCTGTACAGACAGCCAAAAACCGCCTTATCCCCTCACACAAAAGCCGTTTTTTCCTTCACACGGAAAAAAATTGAAAAATTTTCATCACACTGATTACCAACACCATATAATCCCTCACAAAAATATAATTCCCAACTTGGAATCACATTTTTTTTCGCAAGGGTTCACATTTCCGCTGTGAGGGTTTAAATATCCTTCAAAAAAATGTATTTTTGCAACGAAACCAATCACACACCATCACAGAATACAAAATGCTAAAACAATGAAAAAAATACTGTTAGTCATTTTTATCGCGTTGATAACATTACCTGCCCTTTTTGCACAGATTCATCTGTCATTTACAGGAAAGGACGTATTAAATCAGTATGTGAGACTACATCATGTGGACATCCATAACGTGACACAAGACTGGACCCAAACGATATATTATCCTGACACCACATTGGAATTGACCTACGTGGGTATTGAAGATCATAACCCTTCGGTATCGCAAGCACCAATGTTATCCATATCCCAAAACAGACCTAACCCCTTCGACGGAACCACCCATTTTTCCATACATCTCCCTTATAATGACGATGTTACACTTAGTATTTATGATATTAACGGACGTTTGGTGTTGCGCGATTCACGCAGTCTGATCTCGGGCAACCATGTATTCAGGCTTACATTAGGGGCCACACAATCATACGTGCTCAATGTACAAGGATCAAAAGAAAGTGCCAGCATCAAAATGGTCAATCTTTCTTCAAAGGGAAACAACCATATAGAATATGAAAGTTCAACGATTGATGTTGAATTGAAAGTAGGGTCTGGCAAAGGAGTTTCAGAATATCCTTTAAACGAAGGGGATTTGCTGCAATTCACAGGATATGTCCTGCTTGATACACTATGGTTAAAAAGCGGTACTATTGAACAGCAAGTAATTCAAGATGAATATTTTGAGCTGATTTTTCCCGCTTGGTTAATCGATATACACCCCTGTCAATATGTGAATGACAGCCTTCTTTTTATACCGAATAGTGAATCTTGTACGCCCTGTATTTTGGAAAGGTCTTTCAATATCCAGAATTTTTATCCTGCGGAAACCATAGAAAGTGCGAATGATATCAAATATATCAGGTTGAAGATGGAGCACTCCTACGTTGGAGATTTATGGATTTCCATAAAGTGTCCCAATGGTCAGTCTGCAACCATTCTAAAAAAGGGATATACAAATCTTAACAACTGTGGTTATATGATTCCGTCAGCGGATGTAGGATGGCCAGAGGGAAACCCGGCAGCACATTTCGGCTGTTATAACAATACCAATGGTTCTGGTTGTGATATGAGCTCTTATCCGATGGGAGTATGTTGGAATTATTGCTGGTCGAATGATACCACACACGGAATACAATACGCCTGTGGAAGCGGACATGTGTATGATGTCTGTAATCGTATTAGTGTTGAAAATCCTAATGGAAATTCTGATAATAGATACGTTGACACAAGTGATGTATATAACTTGACCAATTTCTATTTCCCGGATGAATCTTTTTCTAATCTTATCGGTTGTCCGATAAACGGAATTTGGACTATACAGATTATTGACGGAAGTAATAGCGATAACGGATATGTTTCAGAAGCGGAGCTTTTTATTGGCAGAGGAATGGATACAAACTATCATGTACTAACAATTCCTGAAGTATCCACCGACAGTAGAGTTTTTATCACCTCCGACTCGGCAGTATGTTACGGACAGGTTCTTCACGATGGGTATTCCGCCGTGACAGAACGTGGGGTTTGCTGGGACATCAACCCTAATCCGGATATAAACGGTCCACATGCTGTGGAAGGTGCTGGCATGGGAATCTTCTCTGTTACAGCAACCTTCCTAACACCTGGACAGACTTATTATTATCGTTGTTATGCCATCAATGCCATTGGCATTTCGTATGGCGAGGAAAAAAGCTTTACCGCTTTGGATACAGCATGTAATTCTACGCTTACCGATTATGACGGCAATGTGTACCACATGGTCAGATTAGGCACGCAATGTTGGATGAAAGAGAATCTGAGGACAACACATTATCCCAACGGGGAAGAAATACCTGTTTTTGTTGATAATGAAATGACTGGCACCCCCTATAGATATGCGAATGGAGATGTCAACATTTATGGATACAATTACAATTGGCATGCAGCAGCGTATAATGTTCCCGCTACGGAAACATCAATAATACAAGGTGTTTGTCCAAACGGTTGGCATTTGCCCAGTCTGGCAGAATGGAACACCTTGCGAAGCTATGTAGAAAGTCAAAACAACTATCACTGTGGCGATAACGTAAACTATATTGCCAAAGCCTTGGCTTCCGCTACTACAGATTGGAGAGCATCTGGTACAGCATGCGCACCGGGTAATGAGGTGTCAACGAACGATCAGACAGGCTTTTCTGCAAGACCGGCAGGAGTGAGTTCTGGCACTTACTCTACTGGTTATGGTGCATTTTTCTGGACATCAAACAATAGCACAAGCGATAAAGTTCCCACTTTCCCAATTCTACACATGTGGCCGGATGTTAGTACAACAGGTATTTTTAATTCCATGTTCAAAGCTTATCCTTTGAGCGTTAGATGTGTTCGGAATCTGGGATTTGCTCCCCCTGCCATTCCTTCGATTGTTACCACCAATGTTAATTTTATCACGGATACTTCAGCCATGGGTCATGGCCATATTACTTATATTGGAGACACCTTGATAGCTCGGGGAATCTGCTGGAGCACCACACCACAACCTACTATTATGGACCCACATACTTGCGATAGCATAAACATTGGCTTGGGTGATTTTGACAGTGAGATAACAGGTTTGACCTCAAACACCACCTATTATGTGCGTGCCTACGCAACCAATAGCAATGGCACCGCATATAGTAATGAAAAGAGTTTCATTACCGGCACAGGCAATGACGGACAACCCTGCCCAGTGGCTGCCACAGTGACTGATGTGGATGGCAATATTTACAATACTGTGCAAATCGGCAATCAGTGCTGGATGAAGGAAAACCTGCGTACTACACACGATCCAGCTGGCACAGAAATCCCTCTGGGAAGTTCTGCAACTCATTACGATTATGCTGCACAACGCTACTATCCAAACAACGACGCTGAATTAGTAGGCACGTATGGCTACCTATATAATTGGGCTGCTTTAATGAATGGAGCAAGTAGCAGCACGGCCAACCCCAGTGGCGTTCAGGGCATTTGCCCTAACGGTTGGCATGTGCCAAGCGATGCAGAGTGGTCACAACTAACCGAATATGTAAGTATCCATAGCGCATATATATGCGACGACAATATTTCTAATCTAGGAAAAGCATTGGCAGCCACCACAGGATGGAACGACTATACCTCTACTTGCGCTATAGGCAATAATCCAAGTACCAACAACAGTACCGGCTTTTCTGCTTTACCCGCAGGTCTTACGCCATCTACTAATTTTGGGTATGTCGCTGATTTTTGGACTGCTACAGAGGAGACAGATAATTATCATGCATGTATTCGTATCCTAAGATATGACGCAGGTACTATGTCGAAATACACCTATTACAAAAACTACGGTTTTTCCGTCCGTTGTATTCACGATTAGAAAGAATTCATGATGGAATGTTCACCGAGGACAGGTTGTCCTATCATTTCTAAATGCTGGGCCATGCGGGTGTAATTAACAGAAGCTTTGTATATAGGAATTTGTAAAGAGAAAAAAGTTGTAACCTTGTATGAAAAAACAGGGAAATATATTAAAGCCATTAATGTTGAAACAGCTGATTTTACTGCTGATAACCATGGGTTTTTGTATTTCCCTGTTAGCTCAGGAAAGCGTTCAAAAAAGATGGATGTTCAGTCCGACCGTTGAATTCTCAGGAGGAACGGGCATCGCTTTATATAATAAAGAAGCGAAAAAAAGTTATCAGTTGCAGCAGGATTTGTTGTATGTCACAGACTTGCTTGTGGGAATTGACTTTATTGAACCGCGTGGAACTTTGTCGGTGCAGACGGGTGTCACTTTAGACAATCATGATTTTTCGTTTAAGCACTATTATTCCTTTTGGGAAGAAAGAAACGAACTTAGTCATAGCCTATTTCTGAATGTTCCCTTATCCGTAGGTTATAGTCATTTCTTGAAAGAAGACATTGCCCTTTCCTTTACCGGCGGTTTGTTGTTCCGAAAACTGGTACAATACAATAGCTCCTCTCCCTATATTTCCAGCATTGACCTGAAAAGCAAAGGCAATGGTCTTACCTATGGAGTGAATGTTGCCTTGGGATTCCATTATTATTTTTCTCCCAATTTTTCCCTGCATCCTCAGCTGTATTTTACATACTGCTGGGGAACGCAGAAAGCTATAGACTGTCCAACCTATACAATGCAAGATCTCATTCACATATCCGCCTCTCCCGTTATCGGATTGAAGTTAGGAATAAAATATACTGTTTTCAAAAGAAAGTAGATAATTTATAACATCAAAGATGGTGAAGGAGTAGGTTTTTCGTCCAGATTTCGTCCTCGCTAAAATCAAGACATCAACGTTGGAAATTTCCCTGGATTTTGTCTGATTTCGTCTTTTTATTTCCTTGGATTTTGTCTGATTTTACAATTTTATTTCTTTGGATAAAATATTTTTGTATTTTTGCAATCGCTAAATACGGGAAAAGAAAGTATGTATTATCCAAGATTTATAGACAGTTACCTCTCGGAATGGGCATCACGCAAGATACATAAGCCGCTGCTGCTCCGTGGTGCACGTCAAGTGGGCAAGTCAACCGCCGTCCGTCATCTGGCGAAAAGCTTTGAAAGTTATGTGGAGATCAATTTCGAGAAGCAGGCTTCCTTTATCCCACTCTTTCAGGTGAAAGATATCGATGTGAAGGCCATTGCCTCCCAGATTTCGGCAATGGCCAGCAAGCGTATTGAACCCGGAAAGACCCTGCTCTTCCTGGACGAGGTGCAGGCCTGTCCTGAGGCCATCATGTCGCTGTGGTTCTTCAAGGAAGACCTGCCCGACTTGCATGTGGTGGCTGCCGGCTCGCTGCTGGAGTTCGCCCTAGAAGACCTGCCCTCTTTCGGCGTAGGCCGCATCCACTCGATGTTCATGTTCCCAATGACCTTCGACGAGTTCCTCGTTGCCAACGACGAGCAACTTCTGATGGAAGCCCGCAACAGCGCTTCCCCCTCCCAGCCGTTACCGCAGCCGCTCCATGAAAAGCTGGTGGGTCTCACACGAACCTTCATGCTTGTGGGTGGAATGCCCGAAGCGGTGGCCAAATGGGTGGAGACGCACGACTATCTGGTTTGTCAAGAAGTGCAGGACGACATTGTGGTGACCTACGAGGACGACTTCCCGAAATACCGCAAAAAGATTGACCCCATACTACTTCGCAACACCATGCGGAGCACCGCCGTGCAAGCCACAAAGAAGTTCGTTTATTCTGCCGTGGAGGGCAATTACAAAGCCGCCGAGGTAAAGAAAGCGCTGGATATGCTCACCAAAGCCGGAATAGTGATACCAGTGACACACAGCGACGGCAACGGTCTGCCGCTGGGCAGCGAAGCTGACAAATCGTACCAAAAGATGCTACTGCTGGATACCGGCCTGATGCTGCGTCTGCTAAACATGACCACAGGCGACATCTCGGAACTCACCGAGCGTATACTGACGAGCAACGTTACCGGACTAGTCAATAAAGGACCGATGGCCGAGATGCTGGCCGGATTGGAGCTGCTACACTATCGCACACCGAATATCCGCCACGAGATGTACTACTGGCAGCGTCAGGCAAAGAATTCACAAGCCGAAGTAGATTACCTCTCGAGCTACCGGCAGACGATACTGCCCATCGAGGTGAAAGCCGAAACACAGGGCGGCATGAAGAGCCTCTGGATGTTCATGCGCGAGAAGAAACTCGTGAATGCCATCCGCTGCTCGCTGGAAAACTTTGGAACCTTCAACTATGTGGACCTAGAAGCCAACGGAGCGGTGCGTCATGTACTAATCTGTCCACTCTATGCCATTTCACAGATGAAGGATTTGAATACCCCCTGAGATTTTCCTCTTTAATCAAATTTGATGGCCGCAAGGGGACTGCTCTTGCGAGCAACTAGGTAGGCGGGAAGGATCAAAATCGCCATACACAAGACCAAAACCGCTATATTAACGGCCAAAATAAGCGGTATGTTGAATTCCACCGGCACATACGACACATAGTAGGTAGCGGCATCCAAACGAACCCAATGAAATTGCCGCTGGAAAAGGCAAAGGGCAAGCGCCACTATATTGCCCCATAGCAAACCCCGCAACAGGATGTCCGAGGCTACCATCAAAAACAGTGTGACCACCGATTTGTTTTTCATTCCCATGGTTTTCAACAGACCGATGGTGGGGGTTTGCTCGATTACAATGATGAAAAAAGCCGACATCATGGTAATCATGCAAACCAAAAAAGTGATGATGAGCAACACCACCACATTGGTGTCAAACAGGGCTATCCACTGGAAAATTTCGGGGAAAACCTCTTTGATGCTTTCCGCCTTCAGGTCATAACCCACTTTCCTGTTGACTTTTTCGCTTACCGCATCCACCTGGTCGAAATCGCTCAGCAACACCTCCATGCCACCCACCATGTTGCTGTCCCACTGGTTGAGTTTCTGGATTTGTCGCAAATCTACCAAGACTATTTGGCTGTCATATTCCGGCAAGCCTGTTTCGTAAATACCTGTCACCGTGAAATTTCGCTGCATCGGCGGATCCTGCACGAAATAAGTCCGCACCTTGTCGCCAACGCTTAGTTTTAGTCTTTTAGACAAGGAGGAAGAGATGATAATCTCTTTGGAAGGTACCGTATCTTCCAAAGACAGTAACTCTCCTTCTATCAGATTTTTCTGAAAATGCTCTTTGTCAAAGCTTTGATCTATGCCTTTCAGCACAATACCCTCCACTTGGTCCTCGGTCTTAACCACCCCCGACTTGGTAGAATAGCATTGCACGGATTTCACTTCGGGCATGGCCTTGATTTCCTCGACAAAGGGGCGGTTTTTGTCGAAAGGCACCGGCTCGAAGGAATAATTCATATCATAATTGGAAATACGGATGTGGGAACCCAGAGCCACCACCTTGTCGCGTATCACTTGCTTGTAACCGGACGTGACCGCAATAGCCACCAACATGACCACAATACCCAGTGCTACTCCCGCCACGGAAAGCCTCACAATGGGGCGTGAAAAACCGCTGTTTTCTCCTTTCAGCAGTTTACGAGTGGTACGCCAGTGAAATTTGAAAGAAGACATGACGATTAAAAGAGGTAGTTGTAGCCCACTCTGACAGTTGGGGTGTACCAAGCACCGTAATAATTAACCCCATCCGGATTATATTGATATACAGGCAGTAAGACGACAAAAGAGATACTGGAGCGGTCACTCAACTCTTTACGATAACCTGCACCGACGAGGATTACATGCGAGGAACTTCTGAATCGCCCTATTTCGTTGCCATATATGTCATATTCTCTGACCGGAAAATTCACAAACTCGTATTCAGCATGCAGAATCAACTGTTTCTTAAAGAGATAGCCTTCCACAAACGGACTGAATCCGAAGGTGTTGCTTACTTCCTTTGTCGGTACATTCCATCTGAAAATGTATGTGGCGGTTAAACCTATCGACAACTGCTCAATAGGAACAATTGCAAATTTGGGCTGGACTTCCAGACCCATAAGCGCTCCGATTTGTATACCGATATTACCGCCGGTCTGGAATTTGATTTTACGGTCGGGATTATCTTTGGAGTTGACCGTACGAAGACTCTTGGGGAGGGGCACATCAAACTGCACCTGTGCCCACGCCCCCTGAGCCATAAAAAAGATCAATATGAGTACTAAAATTCTTTTCATAAAATATTATTTGCCAGCAGCTTGGCAAGCGGTGATCGCCACAAGGCTAACGATATCCTCTACCGAGCAACCGCGTGACAAGTCATTGATAGGAGCAGCCATACCCTGCATCACAGGACCCACAGCATCGGCGCCTGCCATACGCTGCACCAACTTATAAGCGATATTACCTACCTCCAACGACGGGAATACCAGCACATTGGCCTTGCCAGCCACAGGGCTGCCGGGAGCTTTCTTCTCGGCCACAGACGGGATGATAGCGGCATCGGCCTGCAAGTCGCCGTCGATAACCAAAGTGGGATCCATCTCCTTGGCGATGCGGGTTGCGTTCACTACCTTGTCCACCAGTTCGTGTTTAGCGGAGCCCTTGGTAGAGAAGCTCAACATGGCGATACGCGGCTCAATACCTGCGATATTACGGGCAGTCTTGGCAGTCACTACGGCAATCTGGGCCAGCTTGTTCTCGTCAGTGTTCGGATCGGCGGCACAGTCAGCGAAGACCATGATTCCATTGTCGCCCCATTTCTTGTCGGGGAAGCACATGATGAAAGCTCCGGAAACCACGGAAATGCCGGGCAGAGTCTTCACAATCTGGAAAGCGGGACGCAGCACATCGCCAGTAGCGTGCTGAGCACCAGTAACTTCACCATCAGCATCACCATTCTTGATCAACAAAGTTGCCAGATACAAAGGATCTTCCACCAATTTGCGGGCTTCTTCCATGGTCATACCTTTCTTTTTGCGGATTTCATACAGCATTTCAGCATAGAATTCCTTTTTGGGATTGTCCATCGGGTCAATGATTTCGGCCTTGTCGATATTTTTCAAGTTCCATTCTTTGGCTTCGGCCTCAATGGTAGCCTTGTTTCCTAACAAAACGATGCCCGCATAGCCTTTTTCAAGGATAATGTCGGCAGCTTTCAGGGTTCTTTCTTCTTCGCCTTCCGCCAAAACGATGCGTTTGTTGACGGTTTTCGCTTTTTCTTTGATTTGATCAATGATACTCATAGTATACTCAGCGGACTTCAGACCTATATCGTTTCGCACCCCATAACAGCACGAAGTCCTTTAATGCTGTCGGTAATGCCTCGCAAATTTCCATTTTGCAAGCGCAAAAATAATAAAAAAATCAAATGGAAATTTTTTTATTTTTGCATTCGTAAGCTGATATCATGAAACGCGAAAATGAAATCTACAAAGTAACGCTATGGGGCAGTTTCGTCAACGCCCTGCTGATGGCTCTCAAATTCGCGGCAGGCATTTTGGGCAACAGTTCCGCCATGATAGCCGATGCGGTACACTCCTTGTCCGATTTCGCCACCGACATAGTGGTGCTGGCTTTTGTTCGCATCAGCCACAAGCCCAAAGACAAAACCCATAAATACGGCCATGGCAAATACGAGACTTTGGCCACCACGGTGATTGGCTTGGCACTTTTTGCGGTGGCGGCGGGAATCTTGGTGGAAGGAGCCCGGAAAATCGCGTTCTGGGCTACCGGCGGCACTTTGGTACAGCCGGGAAAGTTAGCACTTTGGGCGGCTTTGATTTCCATTTTGCTGAAAGAATTGGTTTTCCAATATACCAACCACAAAGCGAAACAGCTTGACTCGCAGGCAATGAAAGCCAATGCCTGGCACCATCGCAGCGATGCCCTGTCGTCCATAGGCGCGGCCGTCGGTATCGGTGCAGCCATTTTCTGTGGCGAGCGATGGGCGGTACTCGACCCCATCGCCTCCATCGTAGTGGGTGCGGTCATCATCAAAGTGGCAATCGATTTGCTCAAAAACGGACTGGGTGACCTGATGGAGCAGTCGCTGCCCGAAGAGGTGGAAGCCGAAATCCTGGAGATTGTGAAGTCTGTGCCAGAGGTGACGGAACCCCACGACCTCTGCACCCGCCGCATCGGCAATCAGTATGCCATTGAGCTGCACATCCTTATGGACGGCGAACTGCCGCTGAAAACCGCCCACGACAAGGCCGATGAAATCGAACGCCGGCTGAAAGAACATTACGGCGAAGACACCCACGTGTCCGTGCATGTGGAACCCATCTCGCAGGGGGTTTAATAATATTGACGAATCCGAGGTGTGCGGGCTCAATTTTTTATTCCGGTTCGTAGAGGAGTGATCAATAAACAAAGCCGAACATCCATATCGGAATAGAATTGCCGACAGCGTAATTATAGTATTTTTTTTCAAACTGCACTTCGTGAAGTGCAAAAATATATATAAATTGCACTCTGAAAAGTGCAGCTTTTATACCAAATGAGTCCTTTGTAAGGTTGTTAAAGCAAAGTTTGGGGTGGTGATGTTAACGGTAGAAGTCCGCATGACAAAGGTATGCAACTATGAGTGTCATTGTAGCGTGCCTCCCGCACGCCCACAGTATATTTATTCTCATTACCCCACACTGCACGCTGTCGCGCTTATGCGGGGTTAATAAGATATTGTGCCTTCGGCACATACTCATATACTGCTATTTGGCGCTTTTTCGTGCCTTGCGCGAAATATTTTATGGATAAATGTGTTTTGTAATCAAATTTTATGTAAATTTGCAATCAAATTGCAAGATTGCATAAGAATTATTTATCTGTATGATTAATAGAAAGTTAGAAGATGCTATACGGGAGAATCTAAATTATTTTTCCGTTGTTACGGTAACTGGACCACGACAGTCAGGCAAAACCACACTTATCAAAAGCATGTTTCCGGAACTGCCCTATTTCTCTTTAGAAAATCCTGACACTAAAGAAATAGCAATGACCGACCCAGTGGCTTTTCTTGCACAGGGAACAGGGGGAATGATTCTTGACGAGGTGCAGAACACCCCAGTCTTATTGTCATATCTTCAGGGAGTGGTGGATGAACACCCGCAACGGAAGTTCATCCTTTCCGGGAGTTCACAGTTCAGTTTGCAGAGCAGCATCACACAATCGCTTGCAGGACGCACTGCCGTTCTTGAGTTACTGCCGTTGTCGTTACAAGAATTGTTGGACAATGATACCGACATAAGCGTTGCCGACCGAATGATATACTCTGGCTTTTACCCTTCAGTTCATGCAGACATGAATATCCCTCGACTGTTTTATCCTGCATACGTTCGCACTTATCTGGAACGCGATGTACGGGGGTACTTGCAGATTAGTGACCTATACCGATTCCAGACCTTTCTCAAACTCTGCGCAGGCCGTATTGGTAGTCTTTTTAATGCCAGCGAATTGTCAAATGAGGTGGGGGTAGCTGTCAACACCATTCGCGCTTGGCTGTCGGTGTTGCAGGCTTCCTATATCGTCTTTATGCTACATCCTTACTTTGAGAATACTCGCAAACGTTTGACCAAAACTCCCAAGCTATATTTTTATGATACTGGTTTGGCTTGTTACCTGATGGGCATTGAAAATGATCGCCAATTGTCAACCGACCGAATGCGGGGACATCTGTTTGAAAATATGGTTATTGCTGACATGATGAAGCAGCGTGCCAATGCCGGACGCGAAGCGGGACTAATGTTTTACCGCGACTCCAATGGGAACGAGGTTGACCTTCTAGTACCCAAAGGCACGGGAATTGAAGCCTACGAGATAAAGTCTGCGGCCACATACAGTCCCTCATTCGAGACGGTTTTCCACAAGCTTCCCGAACAACTCTCCTCGCAACTTACACGTCGTGCCGTAATTTATAATGGTTCACAAGAACGACGTGACGCAGACATTGAAGTACTACATTATGCTTCTCTTCTTTCTGTTTAATCTATCAATGATAATAGGTTACAAAACAACAGTTTTTACACAAAGAACAACGCCACCCCGATCACGCTGATGACCGCGCCAATGATCTCCCGGACAGTGACTTTCTGATGGAAGAAGAGGGCTGCCGGGGCGATGATGAGAATAGGAGTGAGCGCGAAAAGGGTCTGGGCAATGCCTGTTGAGGTGTATAAAGTGGCCATCAGCGAGGCGCTGACCCCGATAAAGGGACCGAAAATAGTGGAAATCAAAGCACAGCCCATCGCTTTGCGATCACAAACCGCATGATGCAGCTTCGAAAGACCGTCTTTGTTAAACAGCATCAACGCCAGGAAAAAGCCCGCCAAGCCAATAAAAGCGCGAATCATGGTGGCCGAAAAAGGGACACTGAAGCCTATCGGCACGGGCAGCACCGCTCCATCGGGTATGTCGAATCCAGAAAGTCCTGCCGCCACAATCGATTGCTCATAATGTAAGAGTCCTATCTTGCTGATTACCAGTCCGACACCTTGTCCAATACCCGCCATAGCCGCATAGAAAATGCCCTTGGCCGGCAGTTTCAGTCGCACCCCATGGGTTGTTTTCGAAGCAGAATCATCTTTGGAAAGAATGGACAGGGCAATACCACTAAGTGTGATTATCATACCCAAGATGGCCAGAGGACGCATCTGCTCGCCCAAAAACAAACGGCCGGTGATAGCTGCTGTGGGGGCCGACAACGTCATAAACAGCTGTCCGAAGCGAGAACCGATATGGATATAACCCTGCATCAGGCAGTAATCCCCGATAACATAACCCACTAAACCTGAAAGCAATAGCCAGAACCATGTGCTGCCATCCGCATAACGGGGATAAGGGGTGCCCAAGAGGAGCCATAGGGTAATTGCCAACAGCACCAGCGACATGGACATGCGCATGATGTTGAACGGCAGTGAGCCAATGCGTTTCGACCCCACCTCAGCGGAAAGCGCCGTGAACGTCCACGCAATAGCTACACAAAGCGATATGGTTTCTCCAATGAACATAGGCTACAAATCAGTTTTTAACAGTAATCCACACCAGCAACGCTACCTGCGCTATCAGAATAATCGGAACACCATAGCGGAACTTCGCATGCTGGGTTTTGTGGCGCCATACACGCATTCCCAGCCATGCCCCGACGCTGCCCCCAATGGCCGCCATCCCCAACAGCACACTCTCGGGAATCCGCCAGCGCGACCGCTGCGCCTTCCACTTGTCCACCCCATACAGGAAAAACGTGAATACATTGATAATCACAAGGTAAAAGATAATAATTGTAGTAAAAGAAATATTCTGCATGTTCTTTGTTATATTACTCTCAACTGCTGATTTTTTGTCCTTGATTATCAATATGATAAAAATTTTTGCCATCTAAGGAAACTAGGACACTATCTTCTTCGAATCATCCTAAAAGAGAAGTACAAGATGTTGAGGAACAGTCCCATCAGAATGGTAACACCCCAGGTTCTGGGATGGGAGAAGGGGTTGACCAAGCGGTCGCCGATATCGTAGAGGAGCTGGAACGGCGAGGTGAGGATATCCCAACTGTTCCACCGCAAATAGCGGCCAATATAGATGCCAAAACTGCCGATAAACAGAAGCAAAACAGAGATACAAATGACATACTTCTCCTTAAGCCGATTTCTTAATAAATCTTCTATGTCCCAAAGGCTTAGAAATCCGAATAAAAGTCCCGTCCAGGCAAAAGAAAGAATGAGAATCAGGTCAAACCACACCGGCATGGATGATGTGAGGCGAAGGTGAAAGAGATCCGTCAGAATATAAGGAGCGTTCGGAAAAAAGAGCAACCATGTGCATAGCAAAAGGGCGAACATCCATTTCGACTGACGGAGTTTTGGACTGATCATCATCAAACTCGATATGGCCCACGGCACAAACGCCAAAAACAAGTTCCAATTCAAGAACAAGAACACTTTGGTATCAGTATAGACAAAACGGTAAATAGATACTGCGAAGCAGAATAGGGTAAGCACTCCCATGAAAACGGTCTCATTGAGACGATTGTATTCTTTCAGTCTTTTAATCATAACGATTCTATGATTTTAGGGATAAAAACAATCAAGCCGATGACAGCTGCTGTGATAGCGGAGACAAGGACAGCAGCGGCAGCAAGATCCTTAATCCTTTTGATGCGGTCATCACGCTCAGGACAAATAAAATCCGCAATATGTTCCACCGAGGTATTGATAATCTCAAAGCTGAAAACCAGTCCGATAGCAAATACCACCGCCACCCATTCCATCAACGAAATCTTGAACAATATTCCCGCCACCACCACACACACGGTTGCGAAAAGATGAATCCAAGCGTTGTGCTCTTCTTTTATGAGTACCCGCAATCCATTAAACGCATACGTGAAACTTTTCAGCCGCTTGGTAATGGAAAATTTTTCCTCTTTCATGACAAAAATTTTGTGCAAAGATACACATTTTTAATAGCTTGGTGTATTATTGGGAATTTTTCGTACCTTTGCAGGTTCTTTCGAACATTTTCGGAAAAATTATCACTCGCGAAGCATTTCACTAATTTTTTCATCCACAAACTCCCCGAAATGCAATATCTGCGCACTTCGGACGGGATTGAACAATAAATGCTCAAAATCTTTCTGTTTCTGTGATAAATTAGTACTTTTTACCTTGTCAATCAACGCTTTTCTTAGTTCTGCAGCATTCTCTATACCATTCCGTTGTTTCAAAAATTCAAAATCGGGCGCTGTTTGCTGCCATAAAAAGATAGTATCATAAAAATCACGGCCTTTTGCTCTCACCAACAAGGCCGAAAGTTTCATAGACAACAACGTTTCCTTTGAAGGCACTGTGACGGGAAAGAAAAAACCGCAACGATTGATCATCTCGGTTTGAGGGATATAATCCACGGCTTGATCTTGTGCCTCAATTTTCATTAAAAACCGCTCTTCCCTATGACCTGTAAGATTCATTTCAAACAATAATTCAGGGAAATAAATATTCCTCCGATATGCCATAAGTCTGGCGTTTTCTTTATCTCGAAATTCAACTTTAAGTCCATGAAGACGCAAGTATTCCACCAAGGAATCTGTCATTTGGATGAATTCTTCAGAGGTCAAATTTTTGCAATCGAAGTCCAAATCCTCCGAAAAACGATCAATTCCATAAACTAGTCGAAGGTTTGTACCCCCGATAAACACCAACTTTGACGCAAAAGGGGACTGCATCAAATGTTCCAAAGCCAGAAGCTCTACATATTCCTTGAGAATATGCTTGTGAAACACAGCATTACCAGCTATCTGTGGAGGATAGAATGATAATATGGAGGATAAATCAATCATTTCTATATGTTTTTAATAATAATTTCACTCTTGACTGTAACGCCTTGACACCACTTTGTGCGGAAAACGCCAAGAGTTTGTCGCGGTTCAACTCTTCTTGCATCCAATATTCATCAAAACGAAGATCCAGCAATGCTTCCTCTGTGTTGTATTGCGGGTACAGATACAACAAATCGAGAATGGCTTTTTCGGGAAATGCAAGCATATAAGTATTGTGTGGCGACAGAAACATTGGCTTGTAACCGAAAAACAAAGCCGGCTTCACTGTTTGGTAGCTAAACTCCCCAAAATCATTGCTATACATGGCAGGTCGGTTAGAAGTAACACTGGTTATGACAGTTACCGCTTCGGGAATGATGCCATAAAAAGACAATGCAGTATGTAAACTGATATATGACGGTGTATATATTTTGTGTGCCACAAATCTTGCTGTTTCCGGCATTCTCCTTATGTCGCTGAAAGCATACCAATCCTGCCTCAATTTGGACAAATAACCCTTCTTTACCCAACGAAAAAGGTTAATTCTGTCAAAATCAGGTCTCCATGCGCGAATCTGGTAAATGTTGAAACATCCCACCGCATGCCACTGTTCTCTGAATTCCAAATAGGTCATTTCATTTTATTCAAAAGAAGTTGCAAAAATACAACTTTTCTTGAATAAAATAAATATTATGTTGAATTTTTTAAGACATGCAACATCCCGACAAAACTTAATATCACAAAATAACACTTTTTACTTTAGCAGACACATTAAAATTTTTCGTACCTTTGCAGGTTATTGGAAAAATTTATATTAACAATGAAATATACTGAATATAAAGGACTTAACCTTTCCGAAATCGGAAAGGAGATGAAACAGTACTGGGAAGAGCACCAGATTTTTGACAAAAGCATGAGTACCCGTGAGGGCCATCCGCAATTTGTGTTTTACGAAGGACCTCCATCAGCCAACGGTACCCCCGGCATCCATCATGTGATGGCACGTACCATCAAAGACCTTTGCTGCCGCTATCAGACCCTGAAAGGCAAACATGTGAGCCGTAAGGGCGGTTGGGACACCCACGGTCTGCCCGTTGAGTTGGGCGTGGAAAAGACTTTGGGCATCACCAAAGAGGATATCGGCAAGAAGATTTCGGTGGAGGACTACAACAAGGCCTGCCGTACCGAAGTGATGAAATTCAAAGACATGTGGGACGATATCACCCGCCGCATGGGCTACTGGGTGGACCTCAAAGACCCTTATATCACTTTCGACAACAAATATATCGAATCTGTTTGGTATTTATTGTCAGAGCTTTATAAGAAAGGCCTATTGTACAAAGGCTATACTATCCAGCCTTATTCTCCTGCCGCTGGCACCGGCCTCAGCTCGCACGAATTGAACCTTCCCGGCTGCTACCGCGACGTGAAAGACACCACCTGCATCGGCCAGTTCCATGTAAAAAACAGCGAGTTGAACCGCATCAACCAACTGTTCCCCGAACTGAAAGCCGACAATCTGGACAATGTCTATTTCATCGCTTGGACCACCACCCCCTGGACCTTGCCGTCCAATACCGCTTTGGCTGTTGGTCCGAAAATCGATTATGTGCTGGTAAAAACCTTCAACGCCTACTCTGGAAATCCCATTTTCGTCATCCTGGCCAAGCCTTTGCTGAATGCCCATTTCCCCGCCAAAAACGCTGAACTGGCATTCGAGGACTATAAACCCGGCGATAAAAATATCCCCTTCAAAGTGTTGGGTGAAGTGAAAGGTACCGATTTGGTGGGTATTGAATACGAACAGCTGATTCCTTACGTCAATCCGGGACCCAACGCTTTCCGCGTCATCCCCGGTGACTATGTAACCACCGAAGACGGTACGGGTATCGTCCATATCGCCCCGACTTTCGGTGCCGACGATAAGCGCGTGGCCGCTGAAGCCGGTATCGATGGCCTGATGATGGTGGACAAAGCCGGCAATCTGCAGCCTATGGTGGACAAAACCGGTAAGTTCTTCAAAATTGAGGATCTGGATGAGGAATTTGTACGCAACTGCGTCAATATGGAACTGTATCAGACTGTGGCAGGTCGCTATGTGAAGCCAGATTACGAGAAAGAAGGCGAAAAACACGACGAGTCTTTGGATGTCTATATCTCCTTGTGGCTGAAATCGCAAGGCAAGGTCTTCAAGATTGAAAAACATGTACACAATTACCCGCACTGCTGGCGTACCGACAAGCCCGTGCTGTATTATCCTTTGGATTCCTGGTTCATCAAAACCACGGCTTTCAAAGAGCGCATGATTGAACTGAACAAGACCATCCAATGGAAACCCCAAGCCACCGGTACCGGCCGTTTCGGCAACTGGTTGGAGAACCTGGTGGACTGGAACCTGTCACGTTCACGTTTCTGGGGCACTCCCCTACCCATCTGGGCTACCGAAGACCGCAAGGAACTCATCTGCATCGGTTCTATCGAACAACTGATGAAAGAAATCGACAAGGCCGTGGCCGCCGGCTTCATGAAGGAAAATCCTTACAAAGACTTTGTAGTCGGTGATTTCAGCAAAGAAAATTACGCTAAAATAGACTTGCACAAACCTTACGTGGACGACATTTATCTTGTTTCTTCCACAGGACAGAAGATGACCCGCGAACCCGACTTGATTGACGTTTGGTTTGACTCAGGCGCTATGCCCTACTGCCAGTTGCACTATCCCTTCGAAAACAAGGAATATTTCAACCAACGCTTCCCGGCAGACTTTATCGCTGAAGGCGTGGACCAAACCCGTGGCTGGTTCTTCACCCTGCATGCCATCGCTACCATGTTGTTCGACTCTGTAGCATACAAAGCTGTGGTTTCCAATGGTTTGGTATTGGATAAAAACGGCAATAAGATGTCCAAACGTCTGGGCAATGCCGTTAACCCCTTCGAAACCATTGACAAATACGGCGCCGACCCCACCCGCTGGTACATGATTACCAACGCCCAGCCTTGGGATAACCTCAAATTCGACACAGAAGGCATCGCTGAGGTGCAACGCAAGTTCTTCGGAACCCTGTACAACACCTACAATTTCTTTGCCCTCTATGCCAATATTGATCATTTCGAATACAAAGAAGCCGATATTCCTATCGAAAAACGTCCCGAAATCGATCGCTGGATTCTGTCTGAACTGAACACTTTGGTGAAGAATTGCGACGCCAACTATGCCGACTACGAACCTACCAAGGTAGGCCGTGACATCCAGCAGTTTGTTGACGAGAACCTTAGCAACTGGTATGTGCGCCTTTGCCGCCGCCGTTTCTGGAAAGGCGAGTACAGCGAGGACAAGATCTCCGCTTACCAGACGCTGTACACTTGCATGGAAACCATTGCCAAATTGGCTGCTCCTATTGCTCCGTTCTTCATGGACAAACTCTTCCTCGACCTCAACCGTGTAAGTGGCAAGGAAACTGTGGAATCCGTGCATTTGTCAGACTTCCCGAAAGTTCACGAGGAATACATTGACAAAGATTTGGAGGAACGTATGGAAATGGCTCAGCAGATTTGCTCCATGGTGCTGTCCCTGCGTAAGAAATCCAATATTCGCGTGCGCCAGCCGCTCAGCAAAATCATGATTCCCGTGCTGGAAACCGCCAACTTCAAAGAACAAATTTTGAAGGTGAAGGACCTCATCCTGCATGAAGTCAATGTGAAAGACATTGTGTTTGTGGAAGACAGCGAAGGTGTGTTGGTGAAACGTATCAAACCTGATTTCAAGAAGTTAGGACCCAAATACGGCAAAATCATGAAGGCCATCGCCGCCCGTATCGCCCAGTTCACCCAGGCTGAAATCATCCAGCTGGAAAAAGACGGACACATGAACCTTGAGATTGAGGGCCAGCCAGTGGAAATCCTAGTGGACGACGTGGAAATCGCAGCCGAAGACATTCCGGGCTGGGTGGTCACCAACTTTGGTGCCCTCACCGTGGCTTTGGATATCACCATCACTCCCGAGCTGAAGAACGAAGGTTTTGCCCGCGAATTGGTCAACAGAATCCAGAACTACCGCAAGGAATCGCAAATGGATGTGCTCGACAATATCGTGGTGCGTGTTCAAAGCAACGCCAACTTGGACGAAGCTTTCCGCAAGATGGAAGATTACATCAAATCCGAGACTTTGTGCGTTGACTTTGCCATCGTGCCTGAGGTGACCGATGCCAACAAGACTACTTTCGAAATCGAGGCTGGCCTCAATATCGATGTGGCTATTTTGGTAAAAAAATAAAATAATATCATTTTCCCGAGTTATAGCCAAGGAATTCTGACAACTGATCGCATGCGGAAAAAAATCTTCCTGACCGGGGCAAGCGGTACCATGGGCTGGGCAGGATTGCATGAACTGCTGAAATATCCTGAACAGTATGAACTTACCGTATTGGTGCGTCCCAATGCCAATAACCAGAAAAAAATGAAGGCGTTGGGGGGCAAAGTGCACATTGTATGGGGCGACCTATGCAACTATAATGACGTGTTGCAAGGGGTTAGCGGGACAGATGTGGTGCTGCATGTGGGAGGAATGGTATCGCCCAAAGCCGACTACTACCCCGAAAAAACTTTACACGTCAACGTCACCGCTGCCGAGAATGTGGTCAGAGCCATACTTGCACAGCCCAATGCCGACCATATCAAGGCTGTCTATATCGGTTCGGTGGCAGAAACTGGAGACCGCAACGAGCCTATCCACTGGGGCCGTATTGGCGACCCTGCCTTTGTCAGCGAGTTCGACCACTACGGCATCAGCAAAATCAGAGCCGAGCGTATCTTTGCCGACTCAGGACTCAAACACTGGGTAAGCTTGCGGCAATCGGGCATCCTTTATCATGACATTCTGAAAAACTTCGACCCTATCATGTTCCATGTACCCATCCGTGGGGTGCTGGAATGGGCCACAGTGGAAGACTCAGGGCGACTGCTTGAGCGGGTATGCAGGGATACTGTTCCCGAAGAGTTCTGGAACCGCTTTTACAACATCAGCAGCGGTCCACAATACCGAATGACTAACTACGAATTTGAATATCGTGTGCTGCAAGCCGTCCACTGTCCCCGTCCCGAGCGGATTTTTGAAACTAAATGGTTTGCTCTCAAGAATTTCCATGGACAATACTATCTTGATGCCGATATACTGGAAGATTTTCTTCATTTCCGTGCGAACATACCCTTAGACGACTATTTCCAACAGATGAGCAACCAACTGCCCAAAATCTTCAAAGCGGCAAAAATCGTTCCTCCTTTTGTGCTGAAAGCCGCGCTACGAAAGCTGGCCCACAAGAAAACCTACGGTACCCAATACTGGATCAAGCATCATGACGAAAGGCGAATCCGCGCCTATTACGGAAGTCTGGAAAAGTGGCAAGCCATTCCCGACTGGCCGGAATGGGACTTGTCGGAGCCTGCAGGACAGGAGCATGCCATCCACATTGACCATGGCTATGATGAGTCCAAGCCATTGGCAGCATTAACGTTACAAGAATTGCAGCAGGCTGCCGCCTTCCGAGGTGGAAAACTGGTTTCTGACTCCTATTCGGGCAACCCTGCACAGCTACTGGAATGGGAATGCCACGCCGGACATCACTTCAAGGCCTCGCCCAAACTGATACTGGAAGGCGGCCACTGGTGTCCCGAATGTCTGTCCACCAACTGGCCCTACAACGACCTGGCCACCCACAGCCCCTTCTTCGCCCAAGTGTATCAGCAATTACGGCTGCCATGATACGACAGCCCTACATTCAATGGCAACGACCAGCAGCAGACACAAGTAATCAATCCATTTGCTAATTTGCTAATTAACTAATTTGCTAATTCCATTGGCACATTAGCACATTGTCTCATTAGCACATTAAAATCAACTTCTTTCTGTTGAAAGAATGCTGAAAAAACAGCCTATATCTCATCCTTTTTTCGTATTTTTGAAGTTTGATATATAAACTTCCCTGACCCCTGACCCCTGACCCCTGACCCCTGACCCCCGAACC
>Ga0265300_10000852_pt1 | contig 30676 bp, 36 predicted proteins | sample AusTroGonzalo_MG_FD_193482 | JGI IMG/M metagenome (GOLD analysis project Ga0265300, IMG submission 193482) | Bovine rumen microbial communities from tropical cattle in Woodstock, Queensland, Australia - Gonzalo_03 | ecosystem: Host-associated > Mammals > Digestive system > Stomach > Rumen ...
TATCAACCCTCCATTTATTATGATTGATTCTGAAGTCTATACCATGAACCAAATGAGCTTGGTGTACTATTATACTTGAATCTGTAGTACCACGCTCCATTATTAATAAAGCATTGCAGACATGAATTTCCATAAGATTTTATTACGATCAGCACACCATCATCAACAGGACATCCGTATGTTATTCCAGAGCCTGTATAGTATATAGAAGTCTCATCTATAGTATCCGCGCTTATATTTAGTGTCCTGCTTGACGAGCCAAAAGCGCCCAGATCATTATGTACGATGGAGACAAACCACGACAAGCTCTTTCGCAGGCATGGAATGGATTACATTATAAATAAAAGGTGAGATCATTCTCACCTTTTAAATTTGTCCTATAAAGATTTTGATTTAAAATCAGAAATCGTTTTGTCATTACTCACATAGCATGTGAAGAACAAAATAGTATTGCTATCATACTGGATTGCAAACCCTGTATAAGTTAAAGATGTTCCGTAGTTGCATCTAGAAACAAAACCTCTTATGCCGTCAGCATGATTACTCCACGCCCCCGAAAAAGAAGCAATTCCTTCTTCTGCTGGCATTTGTTGCAACGCATCTTTAACCCAGTACTCCAAAGATTGAGATTCATAATTTCCTCTATAACTTATGAAGTAATTCACGCCCAGAAGTGATGCAAGAATGGCTGAAAGATTCGGAAATATGGGGATTTTGGACATAAAAATATTAAAAACTTATAAAAAACCGCCCACGGGAGAACAACTTGGGCGGTTTTGTCGTATATTTGCCACCGACGGATAGCCGGAAGTCATGAGCCGAGCGAAAAGGTAAGCTATCAGCCCTTCCGTCTTTTAAAATTTGATAGCTCGTTCTTTTAAAATGATAGCTTATGTTACAAAAAATTGTTTACGACGTGGTTTTCAACCCGTCAAAGAAGTGGAGCCGTACTGGTGACGGCATGATTGTGGTACGCGCCTCTCAGGGCCGCAAGTCGGTTGACATCCCCACCAACATCTTCTGCGAGTCCCGTCAATTCTCCGACGGTTATATCAATTCCCTGCATCCTCAGTATGACGGCCTGAACGCCATGCTGAATCAAATCATCCTTGACATCCAATCCACGGAGATCGAAGCCTTCAAGCGCGACATCAACATGACCGTGCAGCGACTCTATTCGATGTACGTCGAAGCTCTAAGCACCTCGGTGCCCCTGGAGCAGTTTGCCGAGAACGTGCTGAAGTACTCATCCAACCGCAAGGAGGTGACAAAGCGATCCTACCGTGACGTGGTGCGCAATGTGTGTGAGTTCTCGCCAGGCATCACGATGGACGACATGGACCTGCAATGGATTAAGAAGTACGAGCAATGGATGTATGCCCGTGGCAACTCCGACTCAACGGTATGGGGGCGACTGAAGGTGCTGCGCATGCTATTCAACGAGGCAATAAAGCGCGACCTGCTGAAGCCGTGGCAGACACCATTCCGAATCTACGAGATTCCCGAGCTGCGCTATCGCACTGATGTGCTCCGATTTGCCGAGATGGAGGATCTGCTGCACTACCGATTCGATGACAAGAAGCTGGCCAAGGCTCGCGACTTCTTCTTGCTGTCGTGTTACACTGGTCTGCGCTACGGCGACATGATACGCCTGACCTCGGCACACATTAGGAAGGTGGGCGAAGAAAAGTGGCTGACGATTCAGACATCGAAGACGGGCAAGTTGGTGCAGATACCACTCACCATCATCTTCTATGGTCGTGCGATGGAGATACTCGGTCGATACAAACAGGTGGAAGACCTTGTGCATCCATTCAAATGTAATACCACAATCAACCGCGCCATCCACGACCTATTCGAGATATGCCATATCGGAGGATCGCAGCGCATCACCGTGCACACTGCCCGCCGCTCGTGCATCACGGGGTTGGCCGACTTCGGCGTTAACGTGTATGTCATCCAAAAGGTAGTAGGCCACGCTCGTATCACCACCACGCAGAAATATATCCAACTATCAACCGCTACCATCGAGGCCGACCTGCGCAAAGCATTCCCACGCGACAGGGAGATAATAATACCAGAAGCCGTGCCACTGCCACCAGAGATTGAGTTCTGCGAGGCTGAAGAAATCAACTAAATCTAAAAACACCCCCACACGCGGGAGCGACTCACCAGAGAGTCGTTCCCGCTTTTTTTTTGTGCCAATCGGTAAACCCCACGCCATAATCGCCGCGATGAGAAAACGGATAGATTATGGGATATTCGACAGACATACTCAATTACATGGTGGCCATACTGAACAAGAAGGCGGCCACAGATAAGAAGTTCGGCGAGAAGACAAGCTACGAGCAAGTGGCATGCGTGCATGCCGACCTGACGTGGAAGAAAGGACAGAAGGCACTGAACGAGGGTGCACTTGACGCTCAGGACACGGTGATGTTTCGCATGCGATGGAACAACATAGTGACCCGCGAGAGTCGCCTGGAGTGCGAGGGCGTGACGTATCAGATTCAGAGCTTGCATGCCGATCGTCGAGCCGATACTATCCAGATAACTGCAACAGAGATAATCACTAAATAGAGAAAACTATGAAGAAGAAGACAGTAGCAATCATTCATTTCAACACCCCGGAGCTGACGGAGGCTGCGATATTGAGCCTGCGCAAGCACGGCGGCGAAAGCTATCGTGTGGTGGTGTTCGACAACAGCGACCGCGAGCCGTTTGCTCGACCCATGCGAGGCGTGGAGGTAGTAGACAACACCAAGGGGCAGATCATCGACTTCGACCGAGAGTTGGAGCGATACCCTGAGCGCGACCGCTCGATAGGCTGCGCCAAGGGTTGCGAGTTCGGAAGCGCCAAGCACATGATGACGGTGCAGAAGCTGTGGGAGCTGATACCAGATGGCTTTGTGCTGATGGAGAGCGACATCTTGCTGAAGCGACCGATAGAAGAGTTCTTTGACGAGACTCAGAGTGTGGTGGGCTATTGCCAGCAGCACCAGCCGCACAATCCCTATGGCATCGGGCGCATGCTGCCAATGTTGTGCTGGATGAACGTGCCGATGCTTCAGCGCGAGGGTGCCAAATATTTCGACCATGAGCGCACCTATGGACTGCTGCCAGGTGGCAGACAGAACATCAATAACTGGTACGACACCGGCGCTGTGCTGTTGGCCGACATTCTGGCCAAGCGCCCGCGACTTATAGGCCGACACGTAGACATCCGCCTGTTTGTGGAGCACTACGGCTCAGGATCGTGGCAGAACAACGACAAGAAGGCGCAGGCCGCGTGGCTGATGCAGCGCCAGGACTTATGGTTTGACTCACAGGCCAAGCGCGTGGCCGTCTGTGCCATCGTGCGCAACGAGAACAAGTACCTGCGCGAGTGGATAGAGTGGCACAAGGGCTTGGGCGTGGAGAAGTTCTTCATCTACGACAACGGCCACGGCAACGACGAGAATCCGTGTGACGTGATTGGCGACGATCCGCAAGTGGTGATTATCGACTGGCGCGACCGCGACGGCAATACTCAGTGCGAGGCTTACGACGAGTGCTACCGCGAGCACGGCAGCGAGTTCGCCTGGATGGGATTCATTGACATCGACGAGTTTGTGCAAAGTGAAATGCCACTGCCTGACGTGCTGAATACGACAGAGGCTGACGTGGTGGCCTTCTCATGGCGCATGATGACCGACAACGGACTGGTGCACTACGACCCGCGCCCCGTGCAAGAGCGATTCACACAGCCAGCTGAAGACCTGAAGCCTGAGACGCAGTTCGTAAAGTCGTTTGTGCGCAGCGGCATTGAAGGGCTATCGTTTGACCGAGACCCACACATGCCACACCGTCCAGCCTTGGAGGTGGTGAATCCTGACGGCGGCAAGGCTCCGCAGTGCAGCGTGGGCACGGGTAGCCGCGAGGTGGCTTGGATAGACCACCACTTCACGAAGACCGCCGAGGAGTTTGCGCAGAAGGTGAGCCGTAGTTGGCCAGCCATTCACGATGAGCGTATCATCGAGAAAGAGCAGAATGCTGTCAATCATTTCTTCAGGTTCAACGAGCGCACGCCGGAGAAAGAGGAAATATTGGGCGTTAAAAAGCCGGACGAGAGAAAGCCGAGTAAACCCAAAACAACGAAACGCACGAATAGAAAAGGCAAATAGATATGGATAATATTTTTGCAAATTTATTCCGATTCAGGCAGACACGCGAGGCGGCACCGACTCCAGGTGTTCCCGTGACGACCGACCCGAATGCGGCGAGCAATCAGCCGAAGGTGACGGGCGGCGACTACCAGGAGCGCATCGCCTATGTCCGTGGCCCCGAACAGGCGTTGGTGGTGGGTGCAGTGTACCGTGCCGTCAACTTGCGAGCTGACACCATGAGCGTCATGCCCGTGCAATATCAGAAACGCGACTTTGAGGGTGGCAACTTTACAACCGACATGCGCGGCCTGGGCAGGCGCATCAACTATCTGTTGCAGGAGGAGCCGAACCCCATCATGAGTGCTGCCGACATGTGGCGGCTGGTGGAGATTAACCGCCTGTTCTACGGCAACGCTTTCGTGTATGTAGAACGCGACGAGTTCGGATTCCCTGCGCGGTTGTGGCTGGTAAGGACTGGTGGTTACAATGTCGAGACCGGCACGTATGCGAGTATCGTGTATTTGACCGACCACGGTTACGAGACGCTGACAAATGTTCCCCACGAGGACGTGCTGCACTTTGCCAACACCTTCCGCTACCAGAACGGCATATGGGGCATCCCGACGCTCCAGTACGCCATCGAGACGCTGAGTCTGAACCGCACCCTTCGACAACAAGCACTGGAAACGGCTGCAAAGGGTGGCCGCGTGAAGCTCATCATCGGTGAGGAGAAGCCCGCCAGCGGCCAGGGTACTTTGGCCTTTGGCATGTTCAACAAGGAAACGATGGACTCCTACGCCGAGGAACTTCAGAAGAAGATGTACTCAGGTCACGACATCCTCGCCATCCGTGGACTCGATAAGGTACAGAACATATCAATGTCGGCGGTCGAGATGCAGATGTTCGAGCAGATGGGAGCCACCAACGACGACGTGAGCCGATTCTTCGGTGTGCCGCGACCCTTGCTGATGCTCGACACCAACTCGCACTACAACGACTATCAGAACGCCACGATGGAGTTCCACACGCGAACCATCCTGCCGCAGAAGACGGGCAATGAGAAAGAGATTGCCCGCAAGCTGATAGGCTTCAAGGACTACGGTGTTCGCCGCATCCACATCTGCGAGAAGCCGCTGCTGGCGATGGACCCCGAAAGGCAGGCGAAGGTGGATCAGTTGCTGTTGCAGAACGGCACGAAGACCCCGAACGAGATACGCCAGGAGCACGACATGCCAGCCGTGGAGAATGGCGACACGCCAATGGCAAGTGCCAACCTCATGACGCTCGACGCGCTGATTGCGAAGAGCGAGGCAGCGACCACGCTGAAGCCGGGAAATTACACCGTGGCAGAACCCGCCAAGGAGGGCGATGGCGAGAAGTGAGGAAAACATCGTCACGTGACAATCTCGAAACTGCGACGTGGCAAATAAAATCTGCCACGTGACGACCGAAAACTGGCACGTGCCAAAAATAAATCGGCAAAAGCCATTTTGAAAATGGCAAAAGCCAAATTAAAAACGGCAAAAGACAATGAATATGACACCAAACCCGACAAAAGAGGAAATCGAAGCCCTCGAAAGAGAGATTCATCAGCAGCAGAAGAAGCGCGAGCGGCGCGTCCGTCACGCAGTAAACCCACAACGCGGTTTCGGCTGTTAAGTAGAACCAATTTTTTACAGAAAAAGATATGGATAAGAAACTCAAAAGACAGATCGACCTTCAGGTCAGCGAGCTGCACGTTCGCGAGGCTGCCGAAGGTGAGAAGAGCCGCACCGTAGAAGGCTATGCCATGCTGTTCGGTGTTCGCTCTGTGAACCTCACTCCGTGGTCATCCACCCGCGAGGTTTACGAAATCATGGAGCCTGGCTGTCTTACGGCAGACTTGCTCAATCGCTCAGACGTAGTGCTGACCGCCTTCCACAACAACCAGATGATACTGGGTCGTTGGCGTCAGGGCAAAGGCACGCTCTCTCTTGAAATCGACCAGCGCGGTCTGAAAATCCGCTGCACACTGGCCGAGACTGCAACAGCCGACGAACTGCTGAGTGCCATCGAGCGTGGCGACATCACGGGTATGTCGTTCGCCTTCACCGCCGACGAGGAGGACAACGAGAACGGCGTGAGCTACGAGCGCACAGCAGAGCAGACAGCCGACGGCAAAGAGGTATGGCTGCGCCACGTGAAGAAGGTCACAGGACTGTACGATGTGACCATTGCCGGACACCCTGCCTACGAGCAGACCACCATCGAGGCCCGCGAGGTTGACGAGTTCCTTGATAAGCACCTTCGCGCTTGTGGCGGTGAGACCGACGAGGAGAAAGCAGCCCGTGAGAAGAAGGAGGCTGAGGAAAAGGCCGCTGCCGAGGCGAAAGCCAAGGAAGAGGAAGAAGCCAAGAAGAAAGCCGAAGAGGAAGAGCGCGAACTGGAAGAACAGGCGCAGCGATTCCGCGAAAGCCGTGCGATGATGATGCGTGCCAAGGCCCGCATGCTGAACGACGATATACTCGAATCACTTAGTTATTAACCAATAAAAGTTTTTGATCATGGCAAAAATGACAAAATCAGACATCCAGAAGCGTCAGGCCGAAATCATGGCCAAGATGGATGAGATGGACGAGAAGACCAACGTGCGTGAGGCTCAAATTCGCACCATGACTTCTGATGAGCAGAAGGAAGAGCGTGAGAAGCTGATGGCTGAGCAGCGTGCCCAGGATATGGAGTACGATGCACTGGTTCGTGAGTCAGCAGGTCTGTCAGCCCGTGCAAAGGCTATGGCAAGCGGCAAGGAGCTGGAGAACATCCGCGAGCGTGAGGACGTAGGTGCCAAGCTGCGCGAGATGATCAACGACTGCTACACCAACAAGCGTGCAGCCAACGCCACCACCATCCTCGCCAACGCTATCACCAGCGGCGGCGACCAGAACAACTACGCCAACCTCGAAGCTGGTGGTTTGATTCCCGTCGAGATTCAGCCTATCATCGACACCAAGGTTGCAGGCATTGAACTGCCCGACGACCTGAAGATGTTGACTGGTGTGACTGGGACTCAGGTCATCCCCTACAGCATCAACGACGTGAAGTTCACCGTCGAGGGTGAGGTATCGAAGGTGGCTGAGCAGTCTCTCGACTTCGCCAACATCAAGACCGCTCCACAGCGTGTTGCCGCATCGGTTCCAGTCAGCCGTCGTGCTGTCGCTCAGGCCGCATTCGACATCATCGCCTTCTTGACCTACAAGTTCCAGAAGGGTTGGGCTATGTTCCGTGCCCTGCACGTCTATGCCCACGGTGAGTACGACAAGCTCCAGAGCCCGTTCGCACAGGTGGAGGTTGTTGAGCTGACGCTCGACGACAACATCGGTAAGAACCTCGCCAAGGAGATTGCCAAGATGTACGACCTCGGTTTCGAGGGCGACCCAGAAATCATCATGGACAAGACCACTGAGGTTGACCTGAAGTTCACCAAGCTGATTCCTAACAGCGTGGGCGAGCGCACCGTCATCCAGGACGGTCAGTGCGTAGGCTACCGCTACAAGGTATCTCCTTACATCGACTACGCTATTGCCAGCAACGGCGTGGCCACCAAGGACGCTACCTACCGTTACATCGGTATCGGTCACTTCGGCTACCTGAACGAGCAGGTCTATGCTGATGGCATTGCTTTCAATGTTGACGGAACAAGTCAAGAAAACTTTGATCGTAATGTGATTGGCTTGGGCATGTCAGTTGACTACTCACTCGTTGAGCTCTCTGGCAAAGTGAACGGTGGCAACGGCACACCACAGGCCTTCAAGCTCATCAAGCTCATCGAGCCTGTCAGCTCTAACGTGATTGGCGACTAAACTATGCTGGTTTTCCTTCTTTCGACATAGTTCTCATGGTGAAGGCCGGCTGTCGGCTCAAAAGGTTCGGCAGCCGGTTCTTTTTCAGAACAAACAAAACCCACAAGCAATATGAAACAACCAGATGAGATAATCTTCGACGCTATCCAAGCCGACAGCGCACTGATGGAGGCCATAGGCGGCCGAGTGGAGAGCACCTGCTTTGAGGTGAGCCCCGACGAGCCCGACAATACCCCCGTTCCATACCTGTTGGTGATGGACGACGGCCTGCAAAATAACCTTACCACTAAGGACACCGTGTGGGAGGGCTGTGAAGACAAGGTACAAGTATCGGTAGAGATAGCTGGAAGAGAGCCTCGCCAGGTTCAGCGATTGCTAAAGAAAGTACGACGCGCCGTTGAGCGATACATCGTGGATATGTATCAGCGAGGCAAAGAGACCCCGCAGCTCGATTCGCTCAGCGCATCGCAACTTCAGTGGGACTGGATGAAACCATGCTACTATCAGCATCTTACCTATCAATGCACTATTAAAGCAGAAAACGACGATGAGCAAGATTAACGACACCGAGAAAAAGCAGCAGCCCGCCTATGTGGAGGAGTTGCTGAAGAACGGCACCACAACCCTACGAGCCAAGACACGCGAAAAGCTGGACGAGATGGTGCAACAGCTACCTGCCGACGTTCGCGTGGCCGCAGGCATAGTGGCTCGCAACCGCGAATCTGGCGAATACGTTCTCCAGGTTGACATCATCAAGTAGTAATTAATCAATAAAAACGATAAGAATTATGACACTAAAAGGACAGAACTTTCGCATCGGCACATTGGTTACAGAGACCGTTGAAGAGACAACTGTAACCAAGTTTAAGGTGTTTGGCATGGCTACCGGCTGCACGGTGAATCTGAACACCAATGCCGACGACAGCGGCACCAAGGACGACGTGGGGATGGCTGCCAAACCTACCATCAACTCGAAGAGCTGGCAGGTGTCGGTAGAAACTCTCAACGTGGTAGATGCTGCTGCCATGCTGACGGCCATCAAGAGCCTCACACCATTCACACTGATCTGGGACGAGGTTTCGACCGCCGACAACCAGACAGCGCAGAAGGCTGCATTCGCTCGCAAGGGCACCGCCTTCCTCTCTGATCTTACACTGAACTTTAACGACCGCGAGAACTCGGCCAAGAGCCTCCAGTTCACGGGCTCGGGCGAGTTGGCAAAGGTTACCAGCGATACCTTCACCACCGAGGTGATAGCCGCAGGCAACTACTCGAAGGGTCAGTTCACCCGTCTGTTCCTGAGCTCTGACAACACCGCTGCACCCGCAGCCGTGATAGCCGGAGCCAAGCAGATGAGTCTGCACGTGTCGATGACGCTCGAGAATGCATCGACCAAAGACACCGAAGGCGACTGGGAGATTCAGGAGCCTACTGCACTGAACTTCGACATCTCTACCACCGCACTTGTGCGCAGTGGCGAGACCATCACCAGCGTGGTGTCAGGCAAGACACTGGCCGACCTCGAAGAAATCTACGAGGCATCGCTGCCCGTTAAGTTCAAGATTGCCAACACCAGCGGAGCCAACAACCGCACAGCTGGCACGGTGCTCATCAGCGGCAGCGTGATCGTGGCATCGTTGACAAACAATGGACAGAACAAACAGAATGCAGACTACACCGCTACGCTCAACGGCTACGGCATGTACACCGTTGGCTCATAATACTAATCTAATAAGGCCGCGCCGTTAATTCTGCGCGGTCTTTTAATCAAAACACCCCGAAGAATTATGAAGAAAGAAGAAATCACCATTCTGGGCGAACAGATAGCCATCGAGTTCAATCTGGCAGTAGAAGTGGCCTACGAGGAAATAGCCGAGCGCCCGTTCAATATTTCCGACATGGTTAGTCAGCGCAACAGCGTAGCCCTCTACATGGCCGCTATCATAACCGCAAACCCTGATACACAGATAACCGTAGAGCGACTGATGAAGGAAGCCACAGGCCCCGAAATCGAAGCACTCTCGAAGGCTGTTATCGCTGCCATGACCGAGTGGCTGCACCTGCCGCAAGTACTCAACAAGCCTGACGACGAAAAACCCGAAGCCGACGAAGAGCCAAAGGATAAAGAAAAAAACTGATTAGCGCCCACGAGCTCTACGGCATACTCGTGGGCGAGATAGGAATCCCGCACACCACGGCGCTCTACGATATGCGCTTATGGCAGATTCAGCAAACCATCGACGGCTACAATCGCCGCCACCGCGATGCTTGGAGTATGACGCGCTGGCAGACCTACAACCTGATGGCTGCACAGTGCGGAGGCGACAACTTGAAGAAGGCCGGCATCTACACTCCGATAGACCTGCTGCCGTTCCCATGGGAGCGAACCGTACCCGACCCGCCTCACACATCGCAAGCCGACATCGACGAGTTGCAAGAACTGATTCGACAAGAAAATGCCAAGGAAAGGCTGCGAGTAAACCCCCGCCCATGATGGCGGGGATTTTTGTATTAATACGATTCAGAGATATGCAAATCACCGAACAGATAATTCAGCGCATCGCCCGCCAGGTGTTCAATCAGATGTTCCCCTCGTCGCTCCGTCAGAGCGGTGCAGTCATCAGCGGCTCGGGTAGCAGCGTGCAGTATGCCGCCGAAGCCGGCCACGCCGCCACCGCCGACTCAGCAAGCAGCGCCAGCAGCGTGCCCTGGACTGGAGTGTCAGGAAGACCAACCAAACTCTCAGACTTTACCAACGATGTGGGTTACATCACTGGTGTATCATGGACTGATGTTTCAGGCAGACCCACCAAACTCTCAGACTTCACCAACGATGTGGTGAGCGCATCGAAATCAGGATCGACGCTGACGGTAACGATAGCGGGCACAAGTTACAGCCTGACCGATACAGACACATGGCGACCGGTGGTGGACAATCTGACCAGCACCGACACCGACAAGTCGCTATCGGCCAAGCAAGGTAGTGTGCTGAAGGGTTACACCGACACCCTCTTCGGCTACTTCGATGCCGACGGCAACGCCAAGAGCGCCCTGAAGCTGACCACAGTGAGCAAGACGGCCTGGGGGCAGACATTCTGGACAAGCGGCGGTGTGCCCGACTCTATCAGCGGCGACATGTCGAGCGTGGGCGATATATCGTTCGCAGCCACAGGAAAGAACATCGGAGGGTTCCTATACTTCGACACCACCAACTATCGCCTCGGCGTTGGCACATCGAGCCCCACCTACCGCCTGCAAGTAGACGGGCAGATATACACCAACAACAGCCTGATAGTAGTAAACAATCAGGCAGCCGTACACGTAGGCAGTAGTACCTCAAACCGCATCAGCCTGCACTGGGCAGCACAAGACAACAACAAGCGCGGCTTGTACGACTCGTCATCGGCATGGCTCATAGGAACCAATGGCACCAACTCGTTCCTTATGCGTGGCAACGTGGGCATCGGCACCGAGTCGCCACAATACAAGCTGCACGTAGTGGGCACCATCTACGCCACTGGCTCAATCACCGAGCAGTCGGACATCAGAAATAAGGATGTGGAATCATACGCATGGGCTCCAGCACTCTCAGCCATTGCCGATGCACCTATCGCCATCTACACTATGAAGGACGACAAGGAGCAGCGCCGTCGCGTGGGCTCTATCGCTCAATATTGGCAGAAGGCTATGCCAGAAGCCGTGTGCGAGGCTGCCGACGGTACGCTGAGTATGAACTACGGCGAAATCAGTCTCGTGTCAGTCATCGCCTTGGCCCGCGAAGTTCGAAATCTGAAGGCGCAGATAGAAATGCTAAAACGCAGATAGGCTTATGGGCATAGTGAATGGACAATACATACAGGGCGACTATACGCTGGCCGATCTGCGAACCATCGTGGAATACAACTCGCTGCATCTGGCTGAGCTGATAGCCAACGGCACCATCAACAAGTTTGCCCGCTACAAACCCGTGAAGCACCCGACGGTGGAGCCGATAACCGAGGCGCAGCGCCGCAGCGTGGCCCACGGCATCATCATACCCGATGTGGTGACAGGCTCGGCCATCAGTGGTGCACTTATCATGGATGCAGCAGGCAACGATTGGGAGTACGACCAGCCAACGGCCAGCGATATGTGCCGACAGGCCGACTTCCGCTGCGAGCGTGCACCGCTCACCAGTCCTGGCTACAACAAATACGCCGTGCCACCCATCCAATGCGTCTACCCCAAGGGCGGGTGGACGTTTATGCGAGGCAGCTCATCGCGCTCGCTTGTCATCTACTTCGACCTCGATCCTGCCAACGATACCGACAGCGGCGACTCTAATCTGCAAGCCACCGACTTCGTGGCCGGAGGGATCGACCTAAACGATTGGACGCTGGTGCTCTATATCGACGACCCAGCCCACTACCTGAGCAATCACCTCTTCGACTGCGACGACAAGATACTGATAGACGGCGAGATTGCAGGCAACACTATCGCCATACCATTCCCAGGAGGCACGGGCTCGTTCTCGCTCGATGTCTACGTGGCCATGTATCGCTATAAGGACGGCCAATACGAGCTGCTGCCACTGCCCAAGCAGGGCGACTACAACCCCACGCAGATGACGCTGAACGTGATAGACGATGCTGCCGCAAGTGGCGGCGGACTTGATGGCAACGACACCGAAGAGATGTTTAAGAACGTGAGCTTCAGCTACGCACTCGACGGCGTGTTCAAGACCGCATGGGATGCCACCGACAACGGCACGGCCAAATGGAGCCTGGGCACCAATGGCGACCTCTACATCTCGATGAACCTGACCAACAAGAGCGGTGCATCGAAGACCATCTACCGCCAAGACTTTACGCTCGACCTGAACGGCAACACGCCGAGCCTCACACCCACCACACTATTCAATGCGCAGAAGTCGGCCGTCAGCTCAGTCACCATCGCCAACGGAGCCACCGCCACGGTGTATATGTATTTCCAGAACATCTTTGGCAGCATCAGCCCTGCAAGCGATTGGAACTCGTCGAACATCAACTCAGACTGGTCGATGGATATGGCCCGCGCAGGAGCCACACTCTTCGGTGGCGACATCTACGCACATAAGAACTCGAACCAAGGATGGTATCAACGTTAAAACCCATATAAGATATGACAGCACTATTTATCATCTCAATTCTGATTCTGGCAGCCTATGCGCTGCTGTATTTCATCGCCCGCCCCCGTTGGTGGCGCATCGCGTGGGCCGTGTGCGCATTCATCGCCGCAGGATTCGCATCGCCCTATCTCATCAGCGTGACACCCGACGACTACCGATTCGTGGTCTATATCGCCCTCAGTCTTTTGGCGATTGCAGGTGTCTATCCACTCGCAGAGAAAAATTAATGTTTAATAAATCAAGAGACCTATGAAGAAAGTAAATCTATCGCAGCTCGAGATACAAGGTATCGACGGCGCAAAGCAGCAAGTGAACATCCAAGACGAAGTGGCCAACCTCATCTACATGCAGGGGCAGTCGATTCAAGACTGCGAGCTGGGCCGCAAAATCTACAACGGCGGACGCGACCAGAACGGCGTGCTCACGGCCGGAGCCGACCGCACCGTGGAGCTGAGCGACGACGAGCTGAAGGTGGTGGCCCACATCGCCCAGCAGTTCCCCTACGTCATCCGCGAGTCGCTACTTGCAGCCATCAAAAGGTAAGGCTGCGAGTAAGTGAGAGCCATGATGCTCGCATCGATGGCCGAACGTGAGCAGGCTCACCGGCACGAAGTGACGGTAAACCCCGCACCGCGATGTGCGCGGATATTAAGATACTTAACTTTGATTTTTAAGTGCACCATTGCAAGCCCGCAGCCAGTCGCGACGACTCGCTGCGGTCGATTTTCGCCATTCAAGCGGTTGACTTTTCCGATTCAATCGGTTCAGTTCAGAAATTCAAGCGGTTGAATATTTCGGCCGCATTTATTAATACTTAAAAAAATATATTAGCAAAATGAGTAAATTAGCTCTAAAGGTAAAAAAGATTGCTTTCAAGCATCCACAGACCAAGAAGGCGGGCTTTGTGGCCCGAGTAGTAACCAACGGCACCGAGGAGTTCAGCGACATCTGCGAGATGGCCGGACTGAACACCACCCTCTCGCCCATCGAGATTGAGGCAGCCTCGAAGCTGATGCTCCAGGCAGCAGCCCGACAGCTGAAAAACGGCAAGATCATCGACCTCGGCGTGCTGGGCAAGCTCTACCCCTCAGTCAGCGGCAAGTGGGTTGAGAAGGAAGACGACCTCTCGCTCTCCGACCTGACACCCCACACCAACTACCGCCCATCGCAGGAGATACGCGAGGCCATAGGCAGCGCCACTCTCGGCTGGGCCACCGACAAGGACAAGGGCGACACCGAGCCAGAAGCCGACAACGGCGGCACCACCACCGACAGCGGCAACACCCCCGACAACGGTGACTTGGAAGGATAAGGTAAACCCCCACCCGCGAACTGCCCGATTAGTAACCCCACTAATCGGGCTTTTTCGTGTATGGCAATAGTAGAGAAAAACGGAGCAATCACCATCGAAGGCATCGACGAGCTGAACCGCAAGCTCGAACAGATGAAGACTCAGGGCACAGACTTTGAAAAACGTCTGCGCGAGGCAATCCGTAAAATCTTAGGCGCAGCCCGTGCCGAACTCCGAAAGGATGCAGCCGACGGCCTCGACATGAAGAGTGACCCGCGACACGCTTACAAGGCCGTGCGCTATGCCGTGTATAAGCGAATCTTTGGTGGTCAGGTCAACATCCTACAATCGCGCCGCGCCGGTAGTCGTACCAACTACGAGCCCGAGCGTACACTAAACGTCAGCAAACGCGGTGGCAATCGACGCACAAGAAGCACCCGCACTCGCGACGTGATGAGTTACGAAGGCGTGGATCGCGGCTTCATTTTGCGATTCCTGAACGATGGAATGACGAAGACCAATCCACGTACCATCAGATTTACAGAGAACGAAAACCGCAAGGTTGACAAGTGGAACAAGCACCCCAACACGGGTAATCGCGGAGCCATCACAGGCCGCCATTGGTTCGGCAACGCCTCACACAAGCAGATGGAGCAGGCAGCAGGCAAACTGCAGGAAATCATCGACAAGGTAATAAACGACGAATTTAAATAAACGACAGATATGGCAGCAGATGTTATAACCAGATTTAAGCTCGAAACCACTCAATTTGACTCTAAACTGCGAGACGCGGCTAAGGGACTGAAGGAAGTAGCGCATCAGGCTGAACTCGGAGGCAAAGGCTTCACCGGGTTCAACCAGAAGGCTATCGATGCAGCCCGCGCACTCGGCACCATCGAGAGCGGAGCCAACAATACCAAGGATAAACTGAAAGACCTCGTTGGCTCGTTCAACGATGCAGCAAAGGCATACAATAATCTGAGCAAAGAACAGCAGCAGAGCGACTTTGGTAAGGCGATGGCGCAGAGCCTGGAGCAGCTCCAGCAGCGCATCAAGGACACAAAACAAGAACTTTACGGACTCGGCAACGCAGTCGAAGATGTAAAGCAGAAAAGTGGCGGCGGATTGTTTGGCGAAGGCGGATTCACAGGCATGCTTCAGGTTGCAGGTGGTAATCTGTTGGCATCTGGCATTCAGAAGATTGGATCTGCAATGGCCGACACCATCCAGCAGAGCATACAACTGGCACGCCAAGGCGAAGGCATCCGCATAGCCTTTGAGAGACTGAACCAACCAGGACTGCTCGACAACCTGAAGGAAGCCACCCACGGCACGGTCTCAGAAATCGAGCTGATGAAGCAAGCCATCAAATTCGAGAACTTTAAACTGCCACTCGAAGACCTTGCGACCTATCTGGCATTTGCGCAACAGAAGGCCAAAGACACGGGAGAGAGCATCGACTATCTCGTGACATCTATCGTAAATGGCCTCGGTCGCCAATCAAAACAGATTCTCGACAACCTCGGAATATCAGCAGCCGAACTGACCAAGCGCATGAGCGATGGTGCCGACATGACGAAGGCCGTGGCCGACATCATACGCGAGGAGATGGAGAAAGCTGGCGACTACGTTGAGACCGCAGCCGACCGCGCAGCCCGTGCAGCTGCCAAGGTGAACGACGAGATGGAGGAGTTTGGCCGTCAAGCCGCTCCAATAGCCGAAGAGTGGTCGAACGTATGGAACTCGCTCACTATCGGCGCGATGGAGTTCGGTAACTACATTGCCGGCCCACTTGCTAAATCAATTCGCAGCATCCAGAATATATTGGCCGTAGACTCGGATGGTAGCACCTTCAAGGATAGACTCATTGCAATGATGTTCAATAACATGAAGGGAACCGATGAAGGAAAATGGAGTGGCACAAGAGGTTACACATCAGACTACCAATCGGTAACAGCCCCAGGCGGATATGTAGAGGTGACTGATGCAAACACAGGCGCAGTCATAGGCGGTCAGCACTTCGACGACCTGAACGACAAGAACGCCATCATGAAGTGGCGCAGATCGCTCCACAAAACACCGAAGACTCCGAAGACCACAGGCAAAACCACAGCCGAAAAAATCGGCTTCGATGCTAACAAAGCACTACTCGCAGCCGAGATGGGTGTCGACACCATGCCATCGGTATGGTCGATGATAATGGCGAACGGCAAGACGGCAGGCATCGGCGACCAAGGTCTGCGAGATATGCTCGGCATCGGCAAGCAGCAGACAGACCTCGGACGAGTTCTGAAAGAATACGTGGCCGATCCTGACAAAAAGAAACGAGACAAGGACGAGAAGGACGAGAAGAACCAGACAACCATGCTGGAAGGCATCACAGCCATGAACACCAGCTTGCAGAATATCTTCGGAGGCATTCAGCAGCTTGGATTCGAGGTGCCACAGGAATTGACTGAAATGCTCAGCGTGATGCAGACCATCCTTGGCATAGTTAGCGCCATTCAGACGCTAAGCACCGTGAAGTTGTTTGGTTTTGCAGGCGGTGGTATTGTCAAGGCATTCAGCGGTACGCTGGTGGGTAACACCTACAGCGGCGACCAACTGCGAGGCATAGACCAGAGCGGGCAGCTCTACGGACTGAATGCTGGCGAGGTTGTGCTTAACAGAGCCCAGGTTGGAAACATCGCCAGTCAGCTCTCAGGAGGCGGACTCGCAGGATTGCAGCTCGAGGCCGTGGTGCGTGGTGAGGACCTGCGATTTATCATCAACTCGAACGGCCGACGCACAGGTCGCGGCGAGATAGTAACCACTAACTTCAGATAACGAGATGGCAAAGAAATACACCATACCATTCAAGAGCCTGTCCGGTAAGGACTGCCGCATAGACATCTACGACAATACCTACACAGGCAGCGACGTGACCACGCTGAAGGGTGCGGCTCAGCCCGTGACCATACAGGAGGATAACGATGAGAGCCTGCTGACCGTGCTACGAGCCAAGACGGGTTACATCAGCGTGTTGGAGGAGTCATTCGGCGCATTGGCCGGACTCTACCCAGAGACCAACACGCAGCTGATGGTGCAGATATACTACGGCGACGACCTGATATTCTACGGATATATCCAGGCACAGGCATTCGAGAATAACTACGAAGCCGCGCCCCGCGTGCTCCAGCTGCCCATCATGAGCCCACTGGCCCTGATGGACGGATGGAAATTCGGAAACGACACAGGCAACAGCGACCACATGATAGGCGCATACCTCGACGAGTGCCTGAGTCTGTACGACGACATCATTCTGCCGCGCGACCTGCTGAACTTTGAAGACGTGAACACCCCGCTGCAACTGATGGTAAACAATAGAACGGTGTGCCCGTGGAACAACGACTACGACTACGGACTGCGCACCGACGGCACCGACCCAAGTCCTTACAACCCTATCACCTACCAAGACTTTCTCGAAGGGTTCTGCCATCTTTACGGACTGATAGCCCACGAGTGCGGCAAGACACTGGTGTTCCAGAAGGTAGACTATACGGGACAATACGTAAAGATGGACGTGGGCGACCTGCAAGAAGACACGATGGATGCCGAAGGCATACCTACAGGTGCCACCACGCTGGCATTCGAGAGCGTGTTCACACCATCGGGACAGAACAACCGCGAGGGATTGGTGCTGCCATTGGAGAAGCTGACATACGACTACGGCGACTATCGCGAGAACGTGCCGATGGACCTGAGCCGAAGCAAGTACGTGATGCGCGTACAAATTCCGCTATACGAATACAACGGAGCCATACTGAATCCGCAGACTAACGAGTTCTACTCGCAGTTCTTCACCACCCAGGGCGGCACGCTCAGCAATACCAACCATGTGAGAGTGGTAGGCGACGGCACTCAGGAAGGCGTGGAAATGCGCGTGTCAATCGCAGCCGGACAGAGCAACGATGTGGAGCTATTCCGCTACAACTTCAGCGACGTGCCCATCAACATCAGCGGAGCTAAGTTTGAGAGCACATTCGGCCACGAAAGCGGACAGAGCGCCGTAACACTACGCATGCAGGTGATAAGCGGTGGTAAGTACTACGACCAGAACCACGACTGGGTAAGCTCGCCCGCATTCCTGCCGCTGACATTCGACGAGAACGGCAACTGCACCACCTACGATGTAGCATCAAACAGCCGAAACGTGACCATCAAGATATTCCCACCAGCAGGCAGCGGTGCATCGGTTGGCGGCATCATCTACGGCATCACGCTCGAAACCTTCGCCGATCCGCTGCGAAAGTACGAGGTACCAGTAGACACCAAGAAGGTAGTGAAGAGCGAGACACCATCATACACCGATGCCACCATCGACATGCTGATGCACACCGCTTGCGGAAACAGTCGCCGACTTGGAGGTGGATACGTGGCCCGCGACACCTACGCATATCTATTCAGAAGCCAACTGCGCCACAAGCGACAAGTGAAACAAGCCACCGCCACAGACATGGCGCTGGCCTATCTGAAGAAGGTTACATCGACCGCAGCCACAGGCACATGGCGCATCATCGCCGTGAGCTTCGACCCCTGGAACGATGACTACGAGATAACAATGCACAGAACATCTACAACATAAACAAATACGACTATGGCAACAAACGGAAACAACGTGTTGATATATGTGAACGGCAGCCTGGTGGCCGGCACCCGTTCGGACGAGGTTCAGACCGACGGCGGTCTGATAGAGATAAGCAGCCCCGACACAGGAGCGTGGGCCGCATTCATAGCAGGCCGCAAGAGCTGGGCCATCAGCCAGAGTTGGCTGCTGCCAGCGGCAAGCGACCTGGGACGACTGCTGCAAGTGGGCACCACGGTGACAATCAGAATCCTCGGGCGTGGCGCTGAGAAGGGTCTCACCGGCACAGCCATCGTGAAGACTTGCAAGATCACCAACACCCGAGGAAACATCAGCAATGGCTCGTTCGCCTTCCAAGGCACGGGCGCATTGACCGAGGAAACCTAAGAAAACTCGCCTCTTACCAAGTGCACTCGAGCGCATCAGCCCAATCGGTGCTGAAGTCGAGACTGACCGACCGCGTATTCGCGAACATAGTTCCCGAGTATGCGGTCACTCTGTTGCGCTGAAGTGGCACATCGCTCAGCGAGATGGAGCGCAGGGCCTCGCTGCTGCTGTTGCGGGCGGTGATGGTCACGTCGGTGGTATATCCATCGGCAGGACACAGCGAGTAGAACCCAGCCGACAACTGCCCCGTGGTGCCAGCATACGACGAAGGGATGCTGATGGAGCGCTCGGCCGATTGCGCCCCCGTAGCCTCGCCCGTGGCAATGTTCAGGCCGTAGTACCACGTGGCCTGGATGCACAGCTGAGCGAAGTCGGCAGGTATCTCGTCGTTAACCGCCACACGCAGACGGGTGCTGATACGGCTGAGCGAGAGCGTGATGTTCTTGCTGCCCTGCGGCGCAATGGTGACTGATTCTGAACCATAGAATGTGTCGCCGGGCTTGGTCCATGTTATCACACCATCATCGAGCGAAGCGTCCGTGCCCGAAGAGCCCACGATGCGCAGGGTGTGGGTGCCATACTCTACGCCCAACTGCACCGAGCCGAAGCCCGCATCATCCTTCAGCTGGTGGATGGTCTGCTTCAGTTCGTCGCCAACATAGTCAAGCAGCCATATTTCCGTCACCTTGGCATCCTCGGCCGTGCCGCGAGTTTGAGCCCCAGGGCCGAAGCCGATGCTGATGGTGATTGTGTCGTCCCACTCGGGGCGATCCACGTTGATAGTGTCATTGGTCGGGATGGTTTCGGGCATCGACTTGTTGCAGCCCGTCGTTAAGCATGCCAGCGCTATCGCAGCCGGCAAAATAAAAGATTTACGTGTCATGATAATTTATTTTTTAAGTTTAATATAAAGAAATCCAACGTAGAAGCGGTGGCCGTCGTCGTCGTCCTCGCGCTCCTCTATGCGGCAGGTGCAGTACATGGGGAACTCGTCGCGAGCCCACGCACGCACCATCTCGGTCTGGTCGCGACGGATATAGCCCAGATGGTGCCCGTCCTCAGCCAACACCTTGATGGCATTTGCATCAAACTCGTTCTGCGGTTCAGGAACCAGCGCCACCGTGTTGCGCCCCTTGTAGCGGACGATGCCCTGGCGATGGTTGATGCCTGCAATCGAGAGAATGCGCAGATCGTCGAAGATAGAAGTCCACCCGCCATCGTTGCGGCGCTCAGGCAGCGGGCCTGTGTACTCGCCGTCAAGTATCTGCTGATGCACTTCAGGGCGGTTCGTTTCATCTGCCTGAATCATCGCCTCGATTTGCTGACGCATTAGTTCCGCATCCTTCAGCAGATCATCGTCCGACTTTTCAGGCTGAGTACTGCCGTACATTCGCTCTGCCAGTTCATGCTGCAATGCCGTCGGTTGGTCGTTCCTCGACATAATTATAATCACCACAAACGAAACAACCGCAACTGCAAAGATAAAATAAAAGAATCCCATAAGCGTTATTTTTTTGTTTTAAGTTTTTTGCTTATCAGTTCAAAATCCTCGTGGACGCTCTGCGCCAGCACCTTCGCATATCGCTGCGTCTGGGTGATGTTGGTGTGCCCGAGCATTCGGCTCACGTTCTCGATCTTAGCACCATTACGCAACATATAGGTGGCAAACGTGTGGCGGGCCAGGTGAGAGTGAAGCGCCGTGCGGATGCCCGCAGCCTCGCCAAGCAGCTTCAGCGAGTGATTGTAGTCGGCATTATCAATCCGTGGCACCTTGAAGTCGTACTTCTTCAGCACCTCGACCGCCGGAGGCAGCAACTGCGATACATAAGCCACGCCCGTCTTGATGCGCTCACCCGTATGTCTGTAGGTACGGCTGCGGCGGTCGTATCGATACTGATTGATGTCGAAGGCCATCGCGTCGCTAAAGGCAAGCCCCGTGAACATCTGAAACGTGAACACATCGTGAGCCACTTCGAGCTTAGAGCCTGCTGGCAGCTTCAGCTCCAGGAAACGCTGCATTTCATCTTCGGTCAGATATTCCACGTTTTCTTTATCGCCGCGTTTGATCTTGCCACGCAGACGGTCGTATGGATTCTCATCGATGCGCCCGAACTCCTTGGCACGATTCAGCAGAGCCTTCAGGCACTTGTGGTATGTGAACACACCGCCATCGCTGATCGGTCCGCCATTCTGAGCCTTCAGCTTATGCAGCCACGCATCCCACTTGTAGATATTCTCCACCGAGAGGTCGCGCCACGACACCAGATGGTTGTACTCCAGCATACGGGTGAGTAGCGTGGTGTAGTGCTTGCGGGTGTCGTCCGAGATATTGAGAATCGGAATCTGTTCGTCTATCCAATCTATCAGCGAGCGGTCGCTGTTTATCTCGGCAAAAACGCTCATTCTCTGCCTGATGTCGGCCACATCTATCGGCTCACCATTCTCCAGAGACGAGTTGATGCGCTGCAATACCATGTTATATAATATACGCACGCGAGAGTTGAGAGCGTCGGCATCAGGGCGGTTGCATATCGCACCGGCCACCCACTCCGACTTCATCACACGTATGCCTGTGGCAATATAGTTCGTTTTGCGGTCGATGGTCAATCGTATATCAATCGAGCCAGGTTCGTTGCGCGAGGCCCGCTTGTGTCTGTCATATACTATTTTGGTCGTTATCATCTTAAATATTCATTTTTAGCGGGTGATGGTCGGAAATGTTTTCCCAGCTGTTTTCCCCGTTTTCCCGTTTTGGGAAAACAATGCCGCCAAAATACCCTAAAATATACCTATTTTTACTTTTTCGCACATCACGGGTAAATCTCTCGGAGGCCCTGTATTTAAAGGAAATCCCCGCGTTTCCGCGAGGATTAGATTGTTTTCCCAAGTGATCCGTTTGGGGTCATCCTCGCAGGTGGCGGATTCCTTGTGTTTACAAGGAGTTCGCCATCTATGATTTGGGTTTTTGGGAAAACAATGGTAAAACATTCGCTATTCGTCGGTGGAGATTAGGGTGCGGTCGTTGTCGCCCTCGGCAACGCCTGGAGTGAATGGATAGCGGGAGAGCGGGTCTCGCTGTTTTTCGAGTTCTACCTTCAGGCGATCGACCTCGGCGACTTTGGCATCGAAGTTCTTGCGAACGGCGGCGAGGACGGTCTTGGTATGCTCGAGCTCGTTGGTGGCTGCTGACAATCGCGATTGCAGGCTGATAATTTGCTCTGCATTGTCTTGAATTGTTGCATCTTTATCCAAAACCAACGATTTGAAGAACTCCAAATCTTTTCGGAGGTCGGCAATCACCTGAGCATTCAAATCCAAAGCCTTATGATATAAATCCGCATCAATCGGCGCAGGTTGTTGCGGATTGACATTAGTTGACTCAGATTGATTCAGCTGATCATTGCCATGATACAGTCCTAAATCTTTGGCCTGTTTTGCCAGCAAGAATCCGGACTTATTACGAAAGTATGCCATATTAAATATATTACCGAAGGCATCGTTCATCTTTCGTATTGTATCATCTGATACGGTATTCACACCGCTCTTAATACGCGAGAATGCTGACGGACTAATACCAATCTTTGCCGCAAGTTCCTGCTGACTTGCAACTAACTTCTCGCTGTAGAGGTATTCGACAGCATCAAAAAACAATTCATTCTTAGTTTGGTTAGACTGAATTGTACCCATTTGCACCATATTTGCTTAAAATATCTTAAATAATTGACTTAACTTGCACTACGTTTAACTAAATTGATTATATTTGCACCCGAAAGTAAGTAAGTGCTAAAATTACTATTGCAATCTGAGGGTGCAAAGGTAAAGCATTTAGCGCAATAACAAGATAAAACTAATAAATATTTAAGAAAGTTTAAAACGATATGATACAGGAAAAAGTAACACGCCAGGAACTGCGAGATATGCGAGTGGGACAGACTCGAATATTCTTGTTGGCCGAGGAGAAGAAGCTCTCATCTGCACGCATCACATGCCAGCAGATGAAGAACGAGGAAGGACTGGAGTTTGACGCAAAACCGGACTACGGAGCCAAAGCAATAAGTATTACCAGATTAAAATAAAACTATGATAAGATTCAAACTGATAACTAACAACGGCGTTTTCGGATTCAAAGACCAAATGACAACGGACATCATAGTAGCGTTTGCGAGTGCGATATGCCAAGTTAAAAGTTACCACCTGAAACAGATAGATATTTATAATGACTCAAAACTAATTGCATCGGTTTATGGATAAGTTACTACGAACAGAAATCATCGCAGAGGTTAAGCGAAGCATGGCGGAGGTGAGCGAGATGTATAACGAAATATGGCTGACGGGTGACAAGCTGAGCGAACGTTTCGGTATGTTCAACCCAGGATGGTTGAAGGCTTACGGTCACACTCTGCCACGTACTCAGGCCATCGTAAAGACATCGGACAACAGAGAGCACCGCAGCAGCTGGGTGTATCCAGCGCACAAAATAGCCCGTATGATTGCCGAGGGCGGAATCAAGAATCTTATGGCAACTTAATAGATCGCTTTTGATAAATGCAAATCTTGTAACCAGCGGGCGGCGGCCCGACCAATCTGACAAAGTACGTTAGTTAAGTTTATAATTGATAATGGATTTAGATTGGAATTTCAAAGAATTACTTTACTCACCTGCCCGCCGGGAGGTTCGCAGGTTTTTAACCTAAAACGCCAGAAACACAAGACATAGAAGGATGGTTGAGCCGAGAGGTCGAAGGCACCTGGACGCGGACTATGCACCAGGCAATAGATGGAGAATGTCGGCACTCCACATCACCGCGGGTTCGAATCCCGCACCATCCACTACATAATTAGAGACTCCAAAAATGGAGCTGCGAGATTGAAATCTCGAAGGTACTCAGAAACGGCAAGGGGAAGCAGCGGCCCATCATGGTGAAAGACTGGAGATATTGTTTTGAAAGTCGGACATCCCTCAACAAATACATAGCCGGACGAGAGGCAATGCGCCGAAAGGCGTAGCCGGGCGGGAAAGCCGAGGTGCAGTGATAGCACGAGGGTTGGTTGAAAGGCCAGGGTTGAAACACTACCTAACCGCGCCAATGGAGGCCATTGTGACGTGTCACATACGAAGTAGTAAACAGTTGGGCAGTGCGATTCAAATCAAAACCAACACGCAGCAGAAGTTTAGGATGTTTAGATTATGTTATTATCAATTCGACAAAAATTGAACCCAGAGCCTACCCGAGCAATCGGGTGGGCTCTATACGCCCGAGTAGTTCACTATGGCAGAGCACCGGTCACGCCCGCATAGGGGTGATAGCAGGGGAGCGAGTTCGAACCTCGCCTCGGGCACTATTTATCATCTTAAATATTTCATTAAAATTTGCACCTAATAACAAACATAACTTTGTTTCGGAAGCGGCAACCTGTGACTGGCATTCCGTTTCCACCCATTTATTTAGGAAGTGTATCAGCCCCGCCGCGAGGTTCGGCTGATTTTTATTTGATTATTCACCAATTTAAAACATATAAAACTATGAAGGAATTTATGGACATCTGGGTGAAGCCATTCCAGGAGTGTGGCTTGACTCGCAGAGAGAAGTGGATCATGGCGGTGGCAGTTCCTGCTGCTTACGTCGCAGTTGTCATTCTGAGTCATCTGCTGCCATGAGTAACCCGATTGAGATATTCTTAGGTGTGGTTGCGGGCATCGGCATCGTGGCCGCTTTAGTATTCATCGAGATGGTGGCTGTGGATATTCTGCATGCCATCGTGGAGCACAACGAGAAAAAGAAGGAGAAAACCAATAAACAATAATAAAATGGAGCAAGTAATCAAATTAACGGGCCGCGTGGCGAAGGTATTTCCTGCGCAGAGCGGCGTGAGTGCGCGAACTGGCAACGCATGGATGAGCCAGGAGTTTGTATTTGAGTATCACGCATGGAGCGGGGCCAACTACCCGAACAGAATCGTGTGCCGCATATTTGGAGAAGACCGCATCAAGCAGTGGGCACCCAAGGAGTTGGAAGAGAACGTGACTGTGATGCTGAGCCCAGATGCAAGTGAAGGCAAGGAAGGAAGATGGTTTAACGAAATGCGAGTAACCAACTTTAAGCGTGCTAACGATCCAAAGACGCAAAATCAGCCCGTAGGAGGCGCGAACGATGCGGCAGCGGGTAATCAACCCACCCCGCAGGCAAACGCCCCACAGAGCCAACAGAAACCAGCCGAGGAGGAACAGAATGATGATCTGCCATTCTAATATATCCTACTTCAGCGAGTGCCATCCGATGGGGTGGCCTCGCGCTTTCAATCCATCAGGGCACCTGCCCTATCAAACAAGGAACCTAAACAGAAGGAAACAATGACAACTCACGAGATCATGTTAGTAGTTTACATCGTGGCAGCCATACTGACGGCGGTGTGGGTGTTTGTCCGCTTGCGCGACCCGCTCTACTATCGCCTGATAGTCAGCGCCATCGTGGGCGGCTTCTGGCCGATACCCGTCGGCTTGATAGTGTTTTTATATATCGAAGGCTGCATCGTGGATGCTGCCAAGTGGATAACCGAGCATTTTAATTGATTATGGGAAGACGAAAGAAGTTACCAAAGATTGAGTTGCACACCGTGGCCAATGGTTACTCGTTGACCATCGAAGGCCACCGACAGGAGTATATGTACTTCACACCCGAAAAACTGTTAGAAGGCTTCATGATGCACATCGGTCTGAAGATGACTGACCAGCTGAACATGGAGAACGTGAAGGACTTCCTGACGACAGCCATAGATTGGCACGATGCTGAGAAGCGCATCAAGGAGATCGACCGATTGAAGGCGGCTCTGAGTGCGATGACCAGCAAGCGCAACGGACTGGCCAGACAGATGCGCGACGAGCGTGCGCGATACATCAGTATGTATAACGACCTGACAATTATCCGCGACGCTGCCAAGCCTTCTACCGACGACATGCTGAAGGAATTGACAGTCACCATCGTGAAGCGGCACAGACAGATGCCAGCGCTGACGTATGAGCGCATGGGTGTGGATAGTGGTGACGTAATACCAGACGATGACGATGAGGAGACCGACGAATCCGCCACCGATGGCGAGTAGGATGCAAGTTGGCGACATCATTCGCCTACCCATCACCGACCAAGCTCATGTGTGCAAGACTATCAACCTCCACCGGCAATACTTGGTTAACACTGAGCATGAGCGCCGTCGGCGAGCCATATACATGATGGACTATCACAGAGAGAAGAATTATGAGTGAAGAGAGTAATAACATACAGCTACCACCTGCCGGGGGCGATCCGCGCGACATCATGTGGGAGCAACTGAGGCCCTATCTGCTCGACCCGCGAGAGGACTATCCTGAGCCGTACCACATGCTCGAATATAATGGCGTGCCATTCTCTAAGGTCGGCGGCTTGGCGGCTATCAGCGGACAGAAGAAGAACGGAAAATCGTTCGTGCTCACCCAGCTGATGGCTGCCATACTCGGATGCAACAGCGAGCGCACACAGCAGTTCCTGCCAGGGCTGAAGGTGCCTGAGCGAACCATCGACTATCTGGGGCACCTGCCAAAGGTGCTCTACGTAGACACCGAGATGGAGAAGCTATCGAGCGCCAAGGTGCTTCGCCGCGTGCATTGGCTGTGCGGGTGGGATATGCGGTACCCCAACGACCGCTTCGCCGTGCTGTGGCTAAAGAACATGCCGAAGGATGGCGACACGCCAGCCTACCGCAAGCGCTACGAGCTGATAAAGATGGGCATCGAGTGCATACAGCCCGACGTGGTGTTCATCGACGGACTGCGCGACCTGTTGCTCAGTATCAACGACGAGCAGCAGGGCACCACCATCCTCGACGAGCTTGGTTCATACGCTGAAGAGCGCAACATGTCGATATGGTGCGCACTACACCAGAACCCAGCCCGAAAGAACGACGACGACGAGGCAAAGATGCGCGGATGGATTGGTACTGAGTTAGGCAACAAGGTATCAGACACGCTGGTCAGCATCAAGTCGAAGACGGCTGCCGGTGTGACGTTCACCGTGAAGCAGCAGGATGCTCGAGACAAAGACCTGGATGATTGGAAATTCGAGATCACCGACGAAGCCGGCAACCTCGGTGTGCCGCGCATCATCTCGAACGGCACCAACCTATCGAGCAAATCGAAAGAGCAACCACAGAGCGACGATCCCAAACTGATTCGAGAGTGGATTGAGCAAGCCAGGGAAATGTATCAATGGCCAATGACCCGCACCGACATCAAGAAATCGGTGTTTGGTGAGATTGGTGGAGTTAAGAACGCCGGACAGCAGCAAGCCGACCTTAACGTGGCACTCAATCTGAAGTATCTGGAAGAGTCAACCATGAAGGCTGGCAATGGTTCATACATGCTGCAACCGCCCGAAGATTTGCCATTCTAAAAAACTTTGTACCAAACTTTTTTTATACCTAAAGGTATAAAGAACTTTGTACCAACACCGCCTGCGGGCTGCGATGCCCTGCCCCGCTGTGGAAGCGCGGGGCGTAGGCAGCGAAGCCACACACGCGGGCGACGCGCACGCACATGCACGTCTTGGCTTTTCATCAATGTCAATTTATCAACTCAACCCGTTGAGTTTATCAATTCAACCCGTTGAGTTTACAATTTCAACCGGTTGAATTATTATGGCTAAAGTAGAGCAATGGATCATCGACAAGATTAAGGACGCGGCCGACATAGTGGAGGTGGTGGGCGACTTTGTGACGCTTCGCAAGACGGGTGTGAACTATACCGGCTTGTGCCCATTCCACAACGACGAGCACGACGGCAACTTCATAGTGAGGCCAAAGAACGTGAAGGACAACCCCAACACTTACCACTGCTTTAAGTGCATGCGCAAGGGTGAGGGTGGCGGACCGATTGACTTCCTGATGAAGTCGGAGCACATGACGTTTATGGATGCGCTGCGCTATCTGGGCAAGAAGTACTCTATAGAGGTGGACAATGTGCCCATCGACTACACACCACCGCCACCCAGACCGAAGCCAAAGCCGCTGCCAACGTGGGTGATACCTCGCCGACTGGTGGCCGCCCGCATCGACAATCAGGGCGACACCTTCTGCACATGGGTGCGCCATCTGCCGTGGGCACCCGAGCAGCGGGCACGAGTCGAGGAGGTACTGAAGCTCTACTGCGTAGGTCATGCCACCGTGCGGCAGGAGTGGAACCATCAGGAGCACCACTTCACCGTGTTCTGGCAGATCGATGCACAGGGCAATCCGCGCACGGGCCACTATATGAAGTACCAGGCCAACGGCAAGCGCATCAAGGATAAGAAGGTATATAATACCGACTGGTTTCACGCCATACTGAGCCGACACTGGGATGCTGAGAAGCGCGAGACATCATACGAAGCGCCCTACCCCTACCCCGACATCTACAACCCATCGACCCACACCGCCCGTCAGTGTCTGTTTGGCGAGCATCTGCTGAACAGATACCCCAATGCGCCGGTGTGCATCGTGGAGAGTGAGAAGACAGCCGTGCTGATGGCCATAGCCTACGGCAACCACCAACTGCAAGTGTGGATGGCCTGCTCTGGCATCGGCAACCTGACGCGCGACAAACTGAAGCCTATCATCGACCAGCGCCGGCGCATCATACTCTACCCTGATAAGGACGGCGCAGACGAGTGGCGCGAGAAGGCAAGCCTGCTGGAGTACGACCGCATCGTCATTGACACCCGCGCCATAGATCAATGGTGGCGCGAGAGCGACGGACCGAAGGCCGACATCGCCGACGTGGTGCTCCGTATCATCTGCGAGGCTTCGAAGGCCAAAGCACCAACCGATGCCACCACCAATAAACTGATAGAAAATCTTAACTTAGAACCAATATGAGCATAGGAAATCAAAAACAGAAGGACGATGGATTTGTGACGGTGGCCACTAAGGTGCCGCCGCATGTGGCTGAGTTCTTGAACATCTTTGCCGCGGCCAAGGGCACCGACATCTACGGATTGCTACAGCTGTTTATCCAGACCATCATTCGCGCCGCCAAGTGCGAGACGGAGCTTGATCCGCAGACGCGGCTGTTGCTCCACATGTTGGAGATGGACTCCGACTGGAATCACGCATTCAACTTCTCCAGCCCATCGGCTGCTACCGACATCGCACAAGTCATACTGGTGCTTCAGCAGTACGAAGGCAGGGGTGCAAACCGCAGACCGCGCAAAGGCTACGGGCTGATGATGATAGACAAGCCATTCCTGCCAGGCAAGAAACCCAAGCGCACATTCTGCGTGGATGACATCTTTGAGCGCGTGACCGAGATTGCCATGAAAGGGCTCTACAAGGAGCTGCGCATGATAGGCGTGAAGGCCAAGACCAAGAGTGTGCGCCAGACGCTGATGCAACTCTGTGATGCTGCCAAGCTCACACTGATGGACGAGGAAATGGAAGAGGAGCTGCCAGACCTTGGCAACTATCACGACTTCGGACGAGTCATCGAATGGGGCAACCGCACCAAGCAACGCAAGCACCGCACGCCGGACTCTCTGGCCAACGCTCAGCAGCGCATCGTGTTCGACGACTTCGACCGCGAGACTGCCGACCGCGAAGCCTTCGGCAGCGACCCAGACGACGAACGAAAGGAGGCCGACGATGATACCCGATGATGAGAGCATGATACGCACCGAGCCGCGCAAGCCGCTGCCCCCTGCCGACCCCGCAACGCTGGCGTATCTGGACGGCTTAGACTTCAGACCGATTGGATATGAATGGTAATAAGAAGCGACTGCCTTGGCGATGCAAGAACGCACAGCAGGCGAAGGACAAGGCGACGATCTATAACAGCCGCGAGTGGAAGGAACTGAGGCGGGCGAAGCTGAGGGAGCAACCGCTGTGCGAGAAGTGCCTGGCTGACGGCAGGGCGGCTGGTGTGGCTGGCGGTTGGATAAGGTCGGCGCATTGCGTCCATCACATTGTGCCGATTGAAACAGCGGCGACGATGGAGGAGATGCGGCGGCTGGCGTTCAATCCAGCGAACTTGATGAGCCTTTGTGATGAATGTCACCACAAGATTCATGAGGAGATGCGTAGCTTTGACCCTGCCAACGTGAAGGCACGGGCCGAGGCGAGGCAGGCGCGTTGGGCTGACAACATCGTGAACCGATTCATCAAGCCTTCGGACACCGACCCAACCCCGACCACCTGAACCCCCGGCACCCTCTTTTTCTTCGACCCCCTCTCGGATTCCGAAAT
>Ga0265300_10000853_pt1 | contig 30667 bp, 32 predicted proteins | sample AusTroGonzalo_MG_FD_193482 | JGI IMG/M metagenome (GOLD analysis project Ga0265300, IMG submission 193482) | Bovine rumen microbial communities from tropical cattle in Woodstock, Queensland, Australia - Gonzalo_03 | ecosystem: Host-associated > Mammals > Digestive system > Stomach > Rumen ...
AAGTCAATGATATTACAGGCTAAGTCAGAACAACAAGTTCAGCAAGCTGTTCAGCAACAAATGCCACAACAACAGCCACAGCAACCAGCTGGTATTACAGCTGAGCCAAATATGGCACAGACTGGAATTGAGAGTGAACAGATGGCAAATTGAATTTACGCAGGTAATGATATAGTTCAAAATGTTGAACAAAATATTCCACCTGAAGCAGGACTTCAGATGGAGTGAGATATTTTAAATCGTGTAATGGCATAATGACTAGTAACTTTAAAAAACTAAGTAATAAAATACAGAAGCAAGGGCACTCAAAGAAGAGTGCCGATGCTATCGCAGCAAGCATTTGAATTAAAAAATATGGTAAAGCTGGTATGGCTAAGAAAGCCGCAGCTGCTAGAAAATAGTTTTATATAATATTATATATATAATGTCATATTGAATAGATAAAGTTATTGATGAGATTAAAAGTAGATGTTGAAGTAAATTCAATGTCGACTGAATTCAAGACATGATAAGCTGAATGAAACATCCACCTATGCCTGAAGAAGGTGTTGCTGTTGTAGAAATCTCAGCTGAACCTATAAGCGAAGAGCATAAAGGTGAAGCTGAAACTCCCAAACTTCCAGAAGAAGGTGAAGGTAAAGAATGTCCTGAATGTTGAGAAGAACACGAAGGTGAATGTAAACCAGAAGAAAGCGAAGAAGAAAAAGAAGAAAGTGATGAAGCTTCTGCAGAAGGTATGGAAGCAATTACAGATACAAAAGAGACTATGGAAGATATTACTCCAGCTGAACAGGATAAGATGGATGAGATATTAAAAGCTATCAAGACATTCTTCCCTGATGAAAATACAGAAGATGTTCTTGTAAGAATTGTTTCAAAACTTATTGATAGATAATGTTTAATAAACCAACTAAGCAAACAAGGGAAAAGGTTGAATTTATATCCTCTCAGGGGATGAAGTTCTTAGCCTCTAGATTAAATGAAAAAAACTTTGAAGCTATCGATGAAATAATTGATAGATATATTGATTTCAAAATGAAAGAGTTAATTAAAGCTAAGATTAACTGAGAACCATTCGATGAGAACTCGGAAATTAAAATGAGAGGTATATTGGAATTTAAACAATTCCTATCCGAATTAAAATAAAATAACTAAAAATCTATTGATTTTAGTTAATTTTATTATATATATATAGTGTAAGGCTTTTTTATAATATAAAATTATAGGCTATGGCTAATTTGTCACAAGACTTAGATTTAGACATCTTCAATGATGGTGAAGACACATCTATGGAAGAGGTAACTGAAGCACCAGCTGAAGAGCTAGAGGTAACTCCTGAGGAAGACGTAACTGAGGAAGTTACAGAAGAAGCTCAAGACGTCCCAGCTGAACCAGTTATGGAAGACGTTCCAACAGAAACTTCCGAAGAAGAAGACATCGATATAGATGCTCTTGTTGCGGATATCCTTTGAAGTACATCTGATATAGATGACAAGGTAGAGGATATTAAAGACGAAGCGCAATCGTCTGGTAACGAAGAACTTCTATGAATGATTGATGAACTTCAAACTTTGTTAGCAGAAAAAAATCAGAAGATTGAAGAGCTTACAAAGAAAGATGAGATTACATCAGGTAGACTTATGGATACTTATGGGGATGCTGAGAATTACTCTTTCTATAAACCAACTATTGAGAAGTTGGAATGAAATCCTCAGTTAATGATGTTAATCAAGAACTGGGATAATGAAAACGAAAGAGCACAAGAAAGAGTTGTGTCAATTCTAGCTGATTTAATAAGTGAAAAAACTGGTGAGGATGTATCAAGTTTGATAAATGCAAACCAGAAAAATAGCGTAGGTAATGCGCTAACTAATGTTGAATGAGGTGGTGTTATGTGAACTCCTACAGCTCCTACTGAAGAGCCAGATTTCAATTACGACCAATCACTCAACGAATTATTTTAATTAATTAATACTGTGTAGTATGACTGATAAGATTTATAATCATACTGAAATGACAGAAATTACGCAGTATAATGTAGAAGACGCTGATACGTTTTTGGGTGGAAAGAAGTATGTCCCAGTATTTCACTGATTACAACCTCGTCCTTCAAGTGAACAGCATCCTAATCCAGTCGAGCTACACGAATGATATGTAGAGATTGGTGGGCCAACTGATACTCCTTGGGACACAGAAATGTATGATGATGAAGTGCTTGCTATTTCTTGAATAGATAGACCAGTTCATCCTGATGCGATAACTGTAAGTCCAACTACTTTAACAGTAAAACTTGCTGACCCATTAGATGCAGAAAGCGCCAGAACTTTAACAGCTACTGTAACTCCTTCAACAAGTGAGTTTCCAGTTACTTGGAGTACTACTTCTAACAAAATTACTGTTAGTAGTACTTGAGTAATAACTCCTGTTTCAGAAGGTGAAGATATTGCAGTTACTGCAACTAGCTGAGCAGTAAGTGCATCATCTATTATTACAGTGGTTAAGGTATGAGTTTCTTCTGTTAATATTACTGAAGAAAATATATCATTAGTTCCAGATGCAGAACAAACTTTAACATTAACTATTTCTCCTAATAATGCATTAGTTAAAGATGTTACTTGGAGTTCTAGTAATGAAGAAGTCGCTACTGTTGATGAACACGGTAAGGTTACTGCAGTTGCTGTTGGTAATGCTACTATAACAGTTACTTCAGATGATGATAATACAAAGACTGATACTTGTACTGTAAAGGTTGCAATTCCTGTAGAAAGTGTAGCACTTGATGAAAGTTCTATTACTTTAACTGAAGGTTGAACTCAGCAACTAACTGCTACAATTAGTCCTAATGATGCTACAGACCAAACAGTAATTTGGTCTTCTAGTGATGAAACTGTTGCTACAGTTGAAGATGGATTAGTTACTGCTTTAGCTGAATGAACTGCAACTATAACTGTTACTTCACACGCTGATTGAACTATAACTGACGATTGTTCTGTTACAGTTAATGCTGCTTAATAATTTATATTAATAATTCTTTTTAGATAATGGCTGATGTATGCTACGACGTTTGTCAAGCTAAACAAGAGATAACAAACACAAAGGATACTTGCCAAGGAGCTGATAGTCCTAGATGGACACCTAGCTTTGGTGCAGTCTGTAAAACTGATGTGGTAACTTACCACGAAGGTGATGTTTGGGCTTGAGGTCCTAGCTTAACAAACGAATTTGAAGTCATTGAAGATGACTTAGTAAAAAAATATTAATTCTTTTTTATAATTTAAATTTATTTTAATTATGGCTAACGTACCAACTTGAAATGAATATACATTGGGGGTCGTATTAGACACAGTCGTAGGTAAAAACCTTCGTATCTTCCCAATTATGTATAAACAATTTAAACACATCGCTTATTGTTTCTTTGACATTAAGCAATTATCAGGAGAAAATCCAGGACTTACTGTATCTCCTAAAGACATTCCAGGAATTGAACCTTCAATTACTGTAGATGGTTATTCAATCAAATGGTTGGATTACAACACTTTCGATTTCAACACTACTGTAACAGCAGACAATTCAACTGCATTAGTTTCTTATAAAACAGCTGCTATTGCTATGGATGATGTTTCAGGACTTGCTGTAAACGATACTATCTATGTTAAAACAGATGGTACTGGTGATGATATCGATGGTTACATCGCTGCAGAAGGTGACATTGACGCTGGTAATAAAACTGTAAAAATTACAGTTAGAACTGTTAACGGAGTTGCTGCAACTGCAACTAACGCTATTGTTATTAAATCAGGACAAGAAGTTGTAAGAGGATATTGGACTAGAAACGATAACGACGAAATTACTAGACCTTCTTCTGTATATAACTACATTGAATTCCAATCTTACATTCAACACTTCTCAAGAAGAATTACTTTCACTAAAGCAGAATTGAATAAAATCTACAAATATGAAGGTGATGCTAAAGCAGAAGCTACAAAGAGATTGAATTATAACATCGGAATTATGTTCCAAGAAATAAACAAAGCAATCTATAAAGGAAAGAACATTGCTCCAGGTGCAGAAAAGATGGAGATGTTAGGACTTGAAGAGATTAACAGACAAAAAGGAACAATTCATGATTTGTCTTCTAACGCTACAGGTTCTGCAATGCTTGATGCTTTCTATAAGATTATCGAAGAATGTCAATTGTCAGGAAGTGTTGCTTCTAATGACACAATTACTCTTCTTGTTAATGATAGGTTCCTAACTGAACTTGGAAGATTTAGAGAAGAGAAGATTAGATATGATAGAGTTGTAGATAAATTGGATATGGTATTGCCTACATTGGCTACTGTATACGGAGATGTAGAATTGGTTAGAGACCCAATGCTTAATACATTGTATAACTACTCTGTAGCTTTCACACTTCCTAAAGCACTTGTTAAATTATGGACACGTGAAAATCAGGAATTCAATCCAAAATGAGGAGTTACTAGAGCTGACCAATCAATCCACTTCTACGATGTAATTAACAACTTAAGAGAGCAAAAATCATACGATATGGTTTGGGAGTGTGGACTTATCGCTGGAGGTATGTCTGCTAAACAATCACCTTACCACATGATTAAGAACTTCGCTCACAAAGCTGATATTGTTGAAGTACATGAAAATTCTTAATAGATGCCTAGTTGGTAGGATATTGAAAGACACCATAGCAATATGGTGTTTTTCTTTAAAATCTATTGATTTTCATAATAGTTATTATATATATATTATATAGTATTTATATTAGTTTTTCACTATGCTTGTTAAAGACCTAGTAAATAATGCAATATATAGAGGTACAAACCAGAAACTACAAACTGTATTATGTTGACGTACAGCTATTGTTTCTGCAATAAATTTTGCATTAGATGATATTTATACTTATGAAGGTAAAGAATGGACTTTCATGTACAATAGAACTATAGTTAGACCAGATGAATTTAAAGTAAATGATAAATTAATCTGGGATAAAGAAGCTAGTACAGAAGTAATAACTCTTGATAAACCTATTAAGAAAATATTCATAATAGAGGAATTAGACAAGGATAGTAAAAAAGTAGACTTACTTAGTAAAGCTTGTATACCTCCATTCCCTGGTCCAGAGTGGGAGATAAAATTAATTGAACCAACTCCAGGTACTGAGGAATTGAAAGAGAACGAGCTTTATTTTAAACCTGGCACTAACCAGTTATATTTACCGAACAACAAGAATAAATGATATGTTATACATTGGATTTCATTCTTTAATCCTGTAGAATGGGATGATGAAATTCCTGTGCCTGAACATTTCTTAGCTTGTTTATATAATTTAACTATGACATATTTATATCCAATCAATTGACAGTATTGAGATAATAAAGATGCTAATAGTTATCAAAAATCTATGACACAGCTAGTTAATCTAGCTAAGACGGACATGTTCCAAATTAATTCTGTAAAAGGTAATATTCATTAATGGACACAAGCGAACTAGTATCAGCATTAACATCATCGTCTGTAACTTCTACTAAGAATACTCCTTTAATATTCCAACAGGAATTAAATACATTTTATAAGGATATTCTTAATTGTGAGATTACACACCCATCATACTGGGCAGGTAGAGTTCCAGAAACATTTTTCTTACGTAGAAGAAAATGAATTGATGCTTATGAAGATTGGGGTGGTGATGAGATGTTAGATTATATAGAATTTTGATGACAGGAATATGCTATAGTTAAACACGATAATTATATAAGAATTAAGAAGTGGATTGAAAATGTAGACACTTCTAATATTTCCACTATTGTAAATACAAATAGATTATTACATCCAGGTTGGTGAACATTTAGTGAAGAATGAGAACTATGAACTTTTGATATAACTTGTCAAAAGTTAAGAGCTGATGGTAATAAATTATATATATTTACAGTAGCTGATTATACATTAAATCTAACTACTACTAAAGAATTATTTGTAACTGAATATACGTTAAATGTAAAGAATAATATTTCTACTGATTATACTGTTGCTGGTAGAACAGAAAGAATTGCTGCATTACATTGATTAATAGATACATCAGATATTAAATGTGATATATCTTCTACAGGTAAAAGTATATTTGTATATATATGAACAACTAAGAAATTCTATCAAATTAGATTAGAAAGAGATTTTGATTTAACAACAATTTCTAGAGAATATACAGAAAGTCCTTTTGCGCTAGAAGAATGAGATACAATTAAAGATATGGTTATTAGTCATTGAACAGATAAAATTATATATGTTAGTTGATGAAGTAATGTATATAGTGCATCATTTCATTATAATGATATTACAACATTACAACAACCAGTTCCAAAAGATTTATGAAATAGTAGAACATTTATTTGAGTTACATTATTACAAGACTGAACTAAATGTTATTTAACTTCGTGATGAATATTATATCAATATAATTTTGGTACAGCATATGATGTTAGTTCTTTAACCGATAGTACTTATACTAAAACCATATGAGTAAGCGCTGATTATGCTAAAACATTAAGTATTAGTTCTGATTGATTATATTTTATAGTTAATCAGTTAATAGATTGAATACAATATCTTGCTCAATTATGATTTGAACATGCTAGAACATTAGCACAACAGAATTATAATTCTAAAGTAAACCATTCATTCAAAAGAAATTTTCAGTCTGCTAAAGGTAATTTATTATATTGAGATGGTAAAACTACTAAAGTTACTTGAAGTTATTGAGAGCAGACTGGTTATGTGTTAACTCCTTCTCCTGCACTGACATTGACATTAAATCAGTTATCTGGTAAATACGTTATGTTATGCGGTTGATGAACTACTGCAGACTTAACTAAATGAATATGATGATGACAGATATTAAGAGTTCGTAGTAATACTGCATGAGCTAATGCTACAATAACTTGTGCTGATGGTTGGGATGTTACTCCTAATGATACAACATATAAAATACTTGATACATATTGAGAGGTATTAGTATTTGTGTGATGAGATGGTTTATATTCAATTAACGATGATAACTCTGCGAATTGACTTGTAATTCAATATCCAGATAATAATAATCAGAATATATATAACATTACATGAATAACTAAGTATGAAAATATAATTAGTTGTATAGATGCCGATTGGAATAATTGAATGATATACGCCATTCAGGAAAGTTGATTAGTTGTTATGTCTGCTAGTCAGACAAATGATTGAGCTAATCAAATGGGTTGATGACAGTTCTCAGGTTATTTTAATCAGTCATCTACATTATGAAGTGTGGTATGAGCTATGAGAATTGTTCCATTTAATGATATAGTTGTTATCTTCTCTAATAACTGAATATATGTTATTAAGAAAGAAACTATGGATATTAATGGTAACTCAATGTATGTATATATAATGGACCTAGCATTCTGATTTATGGGGCTACATAGTCCTAGGGCCGTATGTCCATATAATACATGAATATACTTCTTAAGTAATAAAAATACATTCTTATCATTAAATATTGAAGAGAGTTATTATAATAAATATAAGATAACTACTGAGGATTTATGAATAGATATTCAACAGTGGCTAGATAATATTAAAGATAATGACCCAGTATCTATTGCTATAAATACAGAAACTATATTTATGACATGGTATAGTTGAGAATGAAGCACAATATTCCAATATAATAATTATTATTCATTCTGGCATAGATGGGAGACGCAATTAATGATTAAGAATTTAAGAGTTGATACAAATGAAACATATCTATGAGCTATAGCATATAGATATTGATTACAAGAATGAAAGTTTGATGATTGACATATGGAATACAAACAACATCTTAGATGGTTCCATTGAGATACAGATATATTTAGTTTAAAAACTATATTGTATCATAAACTATATTTATGAGTTAATACTGATATATCTAGTGAAGTATATTATAAAGCTAGATTATCAAATTGATTATATGAATATACAATACCATTAAGTAATGCCATATTCTTACAGAAGGCTACTAACTTAACCGCTGAAAAAGTATTAGGTAACTCAATATTATGATATCAAACATTAGGTTGAAATGCTGAGAAATATATAATATGAACTTATTTATCTGATGTTGATATATTAGAGATACCATTATGATTTACATATTCTTTATTAGAAATAATTATATCTTGAGATTTCGAGATATGATGAAATATATTGTGAACATTAGTTCACGAACCACATTTAACTCCATATGAAGATGTGGTAGCATATTTAGATGAATAATTATTTATTAATGGCTGATGTTATAAAAACATTTAACAAGTCGCTAGAGAAAATTAAAAACCAGCGTAATACAAACGCTAACAACAATAAGGCTGGTTATACAAATTATACTAGTTTGACTTGAAATCAAGTAACTAAAAACACTCCTGGATGAACTGCTAGCGATTTATCTTATATGAAGCCTACCGCATATTATGGTACTAACAAAAATTGGGACAAATCTGCTGATATAGATAACGACCCAGATAGACTTAATGAAGTTACATATAATGTATGACAGGACCAAATAGTTAATCCTAAGCTATTTACAAATAGAAATGATTATAATAAATATTATAAATATGATGAAGCTAGTCCAAGTCAACAAAGATTATATGATGAGCTTTGGGAAAATGCTAATAAATATTGACTAGATAGTTATCAGAATAAAACTGCAGATGATGCATCTAAAGTTCTTGATGATAAAAATAGGGCTCAATATCAAATAATGCAAGACTATGTTAATACTAGTAAACAAGTTGCAGACTTAGTTAGAACTAGATTAGATGATAGATTACAGCCTATGTTTAATGAAATACAGGCTATGCAGACTGAATGGCTTAATGACTATGCTGAATTAAGGCAGATGCAAAAAGAATATTATGCTAATGTTAAGAAAGAATATGATGCTGCTAAAGCTTGAGAAAGTGCATCATTAGTAAGCCAATTAAGTTGACAATGAGTTGCTTCAGGTATTATAGCTAATGCAGTTGCTTGACAAGATAAGGTCTGGGGTAATAGATACAATGAATTAATGAGAAATCATATTGAAACATTAAGAGACCTTACAGATAAGACGCAAGCTTTCATGACTAATATATGGAATACTAAAAATAATCTAACAAAGACAGAACAAGATATGTTGGAGAGTTGGAGAGATAAAATATTATGACTTGATGAGCAATTAGCAAATCAGGCTAAACAATGGGAAGCTGATATACGTTCTCCATATGAAGCAGCAACTCAAGCTAAGGTTACTTGAATGAATGAATGGTTACAAACTCAGGGTAAAAGAGATAGCAAGAATGCTAACTATAAAGAAACAGATAATGATAACTGGGTAAATCAAATGGTAAATGATATTGGTGCACAGCTTCAAATAACAGATGCTGCTACTATGTGAAAGTTATATACTTTAGCTCAGCAAGCTGCCGCACAGTTTAATAATAATCCAACACAAGCTAAAGAATTTGTTTATAATAAATTATGAATTAAACCAAAATCAAGCGCATGATGATGAAATACTTATAAAGAGTTAGAAGACATCATTAAAGATAATAAAGTTTATACTGAAGCAGAATTAAAGTCAATTAATCCTAATATCTCATATGATGATTATTTAGATGCTAAATATTCTTAATAATGGAAGACGCTAAAATTAATGAAATTTTACAAAGAATGGTTGCCGATAATGTCCCAGAAAAAAACATTATAGACTATTTTTCTAGAAAATGAGTAGATATAAATGATTGGATTTCTAAACAAGAACAAAATAATTGATGATGAGAACAGTGATGATGAGAACAATGATGAACTTCAAATAATGATATAGATAATCAAAGTTGATGGGGTTATGAAACTGATGAAGCTTTAGCGTGAGAAGATGGTGATTTTAGTAGCATATTAAAAAGTGCTGCTGGTAAATGATTAGCTAACGCTCAATATATAAAAGATGCAAATCTTTGGAAAAAGGCAATAGAGCTTAGTAAAAATTTACTAAATAAATGAGATAAAAATTTATTACATTTCTTAGTGTGATGAAAGTGAGGTGCTAACTTATCAGTTCCGTTTTCTCAATTATCTAAGGCTCAACAAGCTACATTACTTAAACAGGCTGCTTGAAAAGTTTTATGAGCTGCTATAACTGTATGAGGTACTATGTATGATGTTAATCAGGATAATAAAAAAGCATTAACTAAATCCACTTGAAATGTTTGAGAAGACTTTATATATAGCTTATTAGATAGTATAGATAGGGCTACTGAATATACACCAATAGTTTCTTTATTTGATTTATGATGAGATTTAGTATGAGCTGCTGTTGGTAAAGATGAAAATTGAGAAAGTTATTCTAAATGATGATTAGTAACTAAAGTTACGAACACTGTTGAGAATATGTTATGAGTAGATAACTGAGCTAGAACATTCTGGCAAAATACCCCTGAAGAACAATTAAAAGATTTAGAAGCTAGAAAGTGGATGGAAAATCAATGATTTAAATGAGAGTTCGGTAATTGAATTTTCTGAGATTGACTTTCTGCAAAGAAGTGAAGTAAGGCTGAAGTTATGCTTAAAAATGATAAAGCTATAGATAAAATACAATGAAATACTAAAGGTAGATGAGAAAAAGCTACTGATTGAATTAGCGCTGACCTTGAGCAGCAACATAAAAGAGATGCTAATATGTATATTAGCTGGAAAAATAGAAGTGAATGAAAAAAACTTGACGCAAAAGATGCTTACACATATAAAGATTTTACAAAAGAATTTATTCAGGCACCTGATTGAAGTTGGAAGAAGAAGAAATGATGAGAAGATGCTTGAGAATTATGGAGAAAAATGAAAAAAAATTCAGAAAAACCTGAATGAGAAACTATTAATCTTTAATTTATAATTTATACACTATGGCAAGACCAACTATTAGTAGGCCTACAACTGTAACCTTAAGGAAAGCTGCTACTCCTACAAAACAAACTACAACTCCTAAACAGACTACAACTACAAAGAATACCGGTAAGAGTATAGCTCCTGTTGCAAATCAGGCAAAAAATACTATTACTAAATTAACTAATACTGTTAATAAAAATAATAACAGTGGTTGAAGTACAGGTTCTAAATGAACAACTACTAGTTCGAATACTTGAAAAAGTATTGCTAGTGTAACTAGTAAATGAGTTAAGGCTACAAACAATTTAACATCATCTGCTAAGAAGAGTTCATGATGAGGTGGCGGAAGTAGCAGTTCTGGAGTTTGACAAAAAATGCCAACCGCTAATACTTCTGCATTAACTAATGCAATTAATAAAGCAGCTGGTAATGCTAATGCTTCAATTTCTTCTGATTGATGAAATACTACTATAACAACTAAATCAGATACAAATAAATTAATACCATGAACTTCTATAAAGAGTTGAGGTAAAACTAATTATCAGACGTATGACGAAGATGGTAATCTTATTTCTGATGTAGATGTATCTGGTACTGGTTTATGACAAGCAGATATAGAACCAGAATTGTGGGTAAGTGAAAGTGATGACGATGATACAGAAACTCAAATAAATCCATACGATGATGTTATGAATTTATGAAATTTGTATACTCAGGAACAGGTTGATGAATTTGTTAATAATGCTCTTAATGATTATGATATTCAAAATAGAGAGTATTATGACAATATGTATAATCAAATGCAGAACTTAAGAAATAATGAAAGTTTAAAAGAAGATACAACTCCTGAAAAATCAGAGACTGAAAAACGTTTAGAAACTCCTGCATTTAATCAATATTCATGGAATTCAGAAGTTTCAGCTCCGGCTGAAGCTGCTACTCCTTCAACTATTCCAAATCCTAATGACCCATTAACTGACCCAACTAGTTATAATGAACCTATAACTTCAGCAATAAATAAAATATCAGATATTATATTTGCTCCAGAAACTCAATCAAGTGTTATAGAAAACCAAGCTCCTGAATATAATTGAGATATAAATCAAACTCTTCAATCATATAATAACGCTTTCAATAATATTGAAGCTAAAGGTATAAATAGATGAACAGCTAATGAGTTTGCTAATCTATACTGAAAGGCAAAATCAGATATTGATAGATATGCTGAAGAAAATTGATTAAGTGAAGAAGAACGTTTACAATTGTTAAGTCAATTAAAAAATCATTCTTTAGTTAAAAATTTAAATCAGAATAGATGACAATGGATGAGATAGAAGTAATCTGATGTTTAGGTGACTGAGCAGAAGATACAGATTATTTATTATGTAATTGAGATGGCGATTTACTTCCTCCATTATTTGAAAAGGATGAGGTGCGTTTTGAATATAATCAATGAGCAAATGATTGGAGTAAAGTAAGTTGTACTATATTTGCAGCAATGGGTATGTTATCTGATTTAATCAATTATGAATTTAGTGAAGAAGAAATAAAAGAGGTTGATGAGTTATCTTATACTAAATGAAGAATTAGATGACAATGATGGTATGTTCAGAATGCTGTTAAGCTTGTAGCAGATTGGTACAATAATTCTAATCTATCTAAATCGTTTTGAAAAGTGGCTTACTATCGTATCTCAAAGCATGATGATGATATTATAGAAGCCATTATTGGTAAATTGTACACAATTGATTGAAATCATGGCTTAAATTCAAATTACACCAAAGACAAAAAGGATTGAATGATAGATTGAACAGACTTTGGTAATGTAACAAATTGACATAGTGTAGATGTTATAAATTATAAATGACAAAGAAGTGTTAAGAATAGCTATAAATGAAATAAATATAACATATATTGATTAAAAAATAAACTAAGTGCTATAAGTAATTTCTGAAATTGGTTCTATGTATATACGTTAGTTAAAGAAGATAACTATGAGCGTATTAAAGAACTTAATGAATTTAAAACTTTATTAGTACAAACAATAGCTAACAATAGCGCAATGTGGCATAAAACTAAAGATGAAGAATACAAAAAAGAATTAAATAAAATGAACAATAAGAATAGAAAAAAGTTAGCTGATATAGATGAACAATTAAAACTTTTAAATGCATAATATATTTTAATGAAAAAGTATATCAATACTAGTAATTACTATTTATCTACTATAACATCTGTTATTCCTAATACATGAACTAACTGAACGTTCGATGTATCTGATGTTACTGTTGATTGAGTTACTCTACCTACTGATGGTTATTATTGGGTAGACGTAGATTTTTGAGATACAAGTAAAAGAGAGATATTTAGAATAATAAGTAGGACATGATATACTCTCACATATGATGCTAGAATATCTCCATACGGAAAAAAAGTACATTCAGTATGAGCTACTGTTTGACTTAGAGACTTTAGTCAGTTACTTAATTCATTAAGTACGAATACTGATAACTTCTGAGAAATAGAAATAGTATGAGAAGCTAACGAATTAAATATACTTGTTAGATGAGGTAATGTATTTCTTTCTTGAAAGACTAATGAATACACTACAGTTAATAATACCGCAATACATCTTGATATAAGTTCTGAAGTTTATATAGTACTTAAATATCGTTATGATGAAGAATTAAATTTACGAGTATATTCAATAGAAGCTGTCAGTGAACTATCTGATACTGGTATGTATCTATTATGAAAAGTAACAACTAATGCTACAACTATAACTAGTATTGAAGACTTAAGGGGTACTATGGTATGGTGAGGTTGAGAATGAGATATGAAATGGGCTGAATGGAAAGCTAAGTATGATACAAACAATAGAGAGGCGGATGTATATGAAATGGATAATATGGTTCAGTGAAATGAAAAATTATATATCATTCCGTCTGAACATGCTAAGTATGAATGATACCAAACTACTAAACAAGATACATTAGTCAGTTGAATTAATATTCATACTATTAACAATCAAAGTATATTATGACCAGGTAACTTTTCACTTGATACTATATTAACTGTAGGTTGGGAAACTGTTCCAACTGCTGATTGAGCTACTACATTTGTATTTTGAGTTGATAGTGAACATTTACCATTAACTGATGATGCATTCTTAGTATTCACAGATAGTGGTACAATGCTTATCAAGGATTGAGACAATCCAAATGATTATAGTTATAATAGTGAAACGCATACAATAACGTTTAATAATGAATTATATCCTGATGAACACGCTATAGTTTGGATAATGTATAATAATAGTAGCGAACAGGCACAGATAGGTACAGCAAATCTTATATTAAAGTATTGAGAAAACACTGCATCATTTAACGCTAATCAAATTTGAGATGATGTTACTGTAGATTTAGAAACTGATTTATGAATTTGAGATATTGCTCATGATAGTACAATAACTATTAAACAATGATGAATTACTGACCAGAGCTTCACTACAAATCAATCGAATGATAAAGATATTAAATTATCATGATTGATACCAATGACACAAGAAGAATATAATGATGAACCAGATACTAAATTAACAGATAACAACTGGTATTTCATTGTTGAAGAAAATTAATTTATAATATAATATAACTTTATATGACAAAGGTAAGGACATATAGGATTGATATAGATGAGAACGCACAGCAATGAGATGCTATAGTCATTGGTACTTGTGGTTGAATGACTAGTCAGCATCTTGGTACTGCAGCTTCATTGGATGCATGAACATGTGCTGGTAATGTCCCAATTTTGGATGCTAATTGAAGATTGCCAGACAGTACAGTGTCTTCTGATGTTATGAAAAAAAGTGTATACGATTTGAATTGCAAACAAGCAGATGTGTATGATTATAGGAATTTTGATAATACTCCTGAGATACCAGTAGTTAATGACCCTACTGTAGTATTTACGCAGGGTTGAGTTACTGTTTGAAGTATTTCATTAAATCAGTCTTGACCAACTACTATATGATTAATGGCTGGTTGAGTTACCGCAGGTAGTGCTATTGATATTAATAATAATGAAGTATCTGTTGATTATGATAATACTTCTATATGAGTTAATGCATGCGATAAATTAGAGGTAAAAGATTATGCTACAATAGTTAGCTGAGCTGCAGCATGAGCTACTGCAGTGCAAGCTAATGATTTAGCAACAGTTGCTATGTCATGAAAGTATTGTGATTTATCTGGTAAACCTGAAATACCAAGTGCACAAATACAATCCGATTGGTGTCAAACTAATACAGATTTAGCAGATTATATTAAAAATAAACCAACTATTGGTGATGCAACTATAACGTTACAAAAAAATTGAACTAATGTAGATTGCTTTACACTAAATCAAACAGCTAATAAATGTTTGAATATTGTATTAGATAAATGTGATGTTTGATTATGTAATGTAGATAATACATCAGATGCAGATAAACCAATTAGTGACGCTACACAATGTGCATTGAATTGTAAACAAGATAGTATTTCAGATTTAAACACAATAAGATGTGATGCCTGTGCTGGTAAAGCCGCAAGCGAAACTATTGCTAATTACTGAGATATAGTATCACATAACGTATGTGAATTTGCTACTTCTAGTCAATGAGGTAAAGCAGATACTGCAGTACAACCATGAGACTTAGCTGCTGTAGCTACAAGTTGAAAATATTGTGATTTATCATGACAGCCAACTATCCCTACAGATAACTGTCAGTTGTCTAATAGTTGTGGCTATATAACTAATGCTGTTGATAACCTAACAAATTATTATTTAAAGTGTGAAACATATAAGAAGTGTGAAGTAGATAATTTAATAGCAAACTTCTGATGATTTGAAGTTGTTAGTACATTACCTACTACTAATATTAAAACTAATGTGATATATCTTCTTGGTCCAATTTGAACAGGTGCAGATAAATATGAGGAATGGATATATTATAATAATACTTGGACTAAAATTTGAGAGACTACAACAGACTTAAGTAATTATGCTAAGTGTTGTGATATACCTACAGATAACTGTCAATTAAGTAATAGTTGCTGATATACAACTTGTACTGGTACGCTAGTTGCTTCAGACCTAACTCCTTATGCTAAGAGCTGTGATTTAAAAGCTGTTGCTACTTCGGGTAAGTATTGTGATTTAACTGGTACACCCTCATTAGCCACAGTTGCTACAAGTTGATGCTATAATGATTTAAGTTGAACTCCTTCATTATGTACAGTTGCAACTAGTTGAAAGTATTGTGACTTAAGTTGAACTCCTACGTTAGCTACTGTCGCTACAAGTGGTTGTTATAATGATTTAACAGGTAAACCTACTATACCAACTGATAACTGTCAGTTAGGTAATAGCTGTAATTATATTACTAAGTCAGTTAATAATCTTGATAATTATACTCCTACTACAAGTTTAGCTACTGTTGCTACAAGTTGAGCATACTGTGACTTAACTGGTGCACCTACATTAGCGTGTGTTGCTACTAGTTGATGTTATGATGACTTAAGTGGTAAACCTAATTTATGAGTATATCAGACTACATCTTGTATGGTATGTAGTTTAACTTGAGCAGATGATAGTCATTATCCTACTGCAAAAACTGTTGCTGATGCATTAAGTAGCTGTGGTGCTGGTGATATGTTAAAAGCAACATATGACCCATGTAATAAAAATGGTAATGCATTTGATTATAATAATTTCATAAATACTCCTAGCTTATGTACAGTCGCAACAAGTGGTAAGTATTGTGACTTAACCTGAACTCCTACTATACCACCTGCATTAACTGCCGGAGAAAATATAAATATAACAAACAATAAAATAAATGCAACTCCTCATGTATATGTTATTAAAGAAAGTGATATAACAAAAACAAATACTGCTACTAAATGAGTTGCTCCATATAATACAAATTATTATTATACTGATTTTCAAATAGCAGATAATATCTGAGTTGTACGAGAAGAATGAGCATTATATTTATTCATGTGGAATTCTTTTACAGCCTTTTCTGATTATAGAAATGTAAGATTTAGAATTGGTACAAGTTGAGATTGGATACCTTTTATGAATGCTGCATGAACAATTGCATCTTGATATTCCTATATTAAAAAATCGTATGTTAGACCATATATATATAGTACAAGGTATCAAAATGATTGAGCATTGCATTTATTACAAGATGATAGCCCGACTTCTATGTCAGTTGCAGAATGACAGGCTGCTACTGCTACAACTACTAGGTCTTTGAGAAGTGATTACTTAAAACAGATTATCAAATATCATTCAGTAGATGATACAGCATATAGTTGTGATTGGGACTGAGTTACAGATATAGCACCAAGTCAGAATGCAGTATATGATAAGCTAAATGCTATGGACACTACTATTAGCAATAAAGCTAATACTAATTCATTATGCTCCATTGCAACTTCTTGACAATACTGTGACTTGACATGAGCTCCAACATTATGCACTGTTGCTACTACAGGTAAATACTGTGACTTAGTAGACGCTCCTGATATGAATTGTAAACAGGATGTATTAACGTTATGAACTAATTTACATTATGATAGTAGCTGTTGTTTACAAGTATGAGATGCTAATAATGATTTACAATGAATGCGTTATGTATGTACATCATACTTAAAAACATCAAGTTGAAATATGACGTGAACTCCAACAGCTATTCCAGTATTAGATGCTAATGGTTGGATGTGTAAACAGACACCATCTTGTTTCCTATCTAATTTAGGTATTAAGACTGTAGCTACTAGTTGATGTTATTGCGACTTAACTGGTACGCCTACATTATCTACTGTTGCTACATCAGGTAAATATTGTGATTTAACATGAACTCCTACAATACCAACTGATAACTGCCAGCTTGCTAACAGCTGTGGTTATACAACTTGTACAGGTACATTAACTGATAGTAGTCTTAAAACAGTTAATGGATGTTGTCTTATAGGTAGTTGAGATATATGTATTCAATGATGAGTTACTTCAGTTAACTGATGTACTTGAGCTGTAAATGTTTGTGAAGTTCCTAGTTGATGAAGTACTTGACAGGTGTTACAGAAAACGTCTAGTTGATGTTGATGGGCTACTATAAGTTTGACAGCCTGAGATATGTGCTATGCTGATTATAATTGGTCTAGTAAGTCATGAGCTACTATTACATTAGATTTAAATAGTACAATAACTCCTAGTGCTAACTTTACAGTTAATAAACCTAGCACTATTAAGGAATGACAAACATATGTATTAAGAGTTAATAACTGAAGTACTGCTTATACTATGTCGTTAGGTACAGGTATAAGTAATCCTTGGGGTACGGATTTAACATTAACGCCTAGTGGTACAGACCAGTTTGTATTCTTAGCTACTAGTTCTAGTACATTGGAGTTACAAAATGATGTTGATGATGAAGTTAGATTTGTAACTCAAGATGAATATAATGCTTTACCGGCTACAAAAGAAACAGATGGTAGAGCTTACTTTATTGTTGAAGAAGCTTAATAATGGGGTTAGTACATTGATTTAGAGGTTTAGTATATGTAGAGTGAGTGTCATTAAGTACTCACTCTGCTTCTATACAAAGACAATTTCAATTGGATGCAATAATAACTCCTTCAAATGCAACAAATCAAAACTTAGTATGGACAAGTAGTGATACTAGTATAGCTACTGTTGATAATAACTGATTAGTAACTCCAACTTGAGAATGAACGGTAACTATAACAGTCACGTTAGATTGATATAGTGATAGTTGTACGTTAGAAGTTTCCTTAATTCAAGTAACTGGTGTTAGCTTAAATAAAAATAATGTTACTGTGAATATGTGAAGCTCTGAGCAATTAATAGCATCAATAACTCCAAGTGATGCGAGTAATCAAAATGTTACATGGAGTAGTAGTAATACTTCTGTAGCTACTGTTAGTAATACTTGATTAGTTACGTATGTTGCTGATGGTAACTGTACTATAACTGTTACCACTGAAGATTGATGATACACTGCAACATGTAATGTTACTTGTGTAAGCAAACGTCATGTCTGGTTTTTACTAATTTGATGATGATGAGGTTGATGAACATATTGATGATGATGATGAGCTGGTTGATATATAGAGTGTACAGATTATGAAATAGATGAATGAAATTATTCAATAGTTATAGGTTCATGATGATTATATAGTACTTATTGTTATCAATGATGTAATTGATGAAATAGTACATTTAATTGACTTATTGCTTATTGAGGTTGAGGTTGATGATGATATAGTTCTTATTGTAAATGACAAAATTGATGAAGCTGAGGTTGATGATGATACTCATATGTATGAGCATATAATTGAACATGAATATCATGACAATGAAATAATTGATGATGTAATCAACATACATATTCATGATGATGAGGTGGTTGAGCATGAGCTGTATGATGAAATTCTAGAAGTCAATATTATTGATGATTATGATGAGCTTGAAAATGTAGTTGTATTAGTTGAACATTACAATGGTATGCGTGATGATGATGAGGTTGAAATTGATATTGATGTTGTGACAATAACTGATGATGTTGATGATGATGACATTGAGGTTATCAACAAAATGCATGTAATAATGCAACATATTATTGATGAGGTTGAGGTTGACATGTATATTGAACAGTATATTGATGTTGATATCAATGAATATTTATATTAGCTTATCCTAGTAGTTGCTGATATAATATAACTTGATGAACTAAATATTTATGTAATTGAAATTGTATACACTGTTTTACTTGAAATGGTACATTAACTATTTCATAAAAATCTATTTAAAATAATATTAAAATATATATATATATTATATAGTTTTATAAATCAAATTATAAATGACTGATTATAAAGTTGTAAAAGCTATAAGAAATTGATGCGAATATCAGATTAAATGAGAAAGTATACAACCTAATGTTGATTTTTTACTAGTAGCCTGATGATGATGAGGTTGATGATGACATAATTATTGTTGATGAGGTTGATGAGGTTGATGATTAAAAGAATGTTTTAGATATGAAGTAAACATATGAGATGCTTGTCCTATTGTGATAGGTGATTGATGAGATGGTTGACAAGCGTGTTGAAATATTTATCCAGCTACTAATTGATGAGATAGTTGTTTTTGAACAGAAACAGTATGTTGATGATGAGCTTGATGAAATTCGTGTTGTGCTTGATGCCCTTGATGAAGCTGATGATGAGGTGCTAATACAAGTAGTTCCACAAATTGATGAGCCGGTGTTGCTTGACAGTGATGTAATTGATGACGTTGACAACAATATAATTCGTGATGATGATGAAGTCCTGTTGCTGGGTGATGATATTGATTTTCTGATAGTTGTTCATATTATGGAGGTGCGTGAAATTGATGATTATCTTATATAAGTTATATATCTTGAGAAAAATGATTTTATTCTGGTTGATGATGAGGTTGAGGTAGATGATATGCTTGAAACTGTTATTGGTGAAGTTATTATCCAATAATGTGTGACACAACTCAAGCTAATATAATAAAGTATGCTTGATTTCCTATTTGAATGTGAGGTATTTGTTCTTGATGAGATTGATGACGATGAATGTGTGATGGTTGTATGTGTAATTGATGTGATGCAGCATGATATTGATGATGATGAGGATGATGATGAAGGTGTTGATTGTGATGAAATTGATGTCAATGAGTTGTAATAGTGCGTTATAAAACAGATTGAAGTATGGGTATTAATTGTGCTACATGATGATGTGTGTATACATGTTGAGATTATACAATTCACTGCTTCACAACCGATTGAACATTCTGTGTTGTTAGTTAATATCTAATAAAAAAACAAAATATAAAAAAGTATTGAAAATAGATATATAAATGATATATATATTATATAGGAAGATTAAATTGTATCAATTTGTTTTCCTATATAAATATATATATTGTTATATAGTGTACACGCAATATATATTCTTTTAAATAAAAATATAAACAAAATATGGAAATGTCTACTGAAAGATTTTTCGATTGAGAAAATGTTAGTATGGCTAAATTACTAACTGAACTCAAGATGAACCCAAATCAAACTGAAGAAATATTAAACTACGTAATAGATAAAGTAAAGCATTTCACTGAATTCAAAGTAAAGAAAGAAGTTCTTAAACACAAGTATGACAAGAAACTTCAAGCTCTTTATGCTGAATACATGATGGAAGAATAGTTTTACTTTTTTTATTACACTAAAATATGGATTTATTTAATTTCTTATGAGGATTAAATTGAGAGTTTATAAAGAATAAACTTCTTAACGCAGGTATTCCTGCAGATAAACTACAATGAGTAGACTTCACAAATGTACAACAGTTAAATAAATTAGCAGAAGAGATTATGCCAGGTATAATTAAGAGCAATCCTTCTATTGCTAATGTTATTAAACAAAACAGTAGCATGCTTTCTAAAGAAAAGCAAGAAGAAGTTGTTCAAGTTATCGATGCGGTATAATTTTTTTTTGTTTAATAAAAGTATGGTAGCTATAGCGTAAACACAGAAATACCATTTCTTTTATTCTAAACAAAAATAAAACAATGGATACTGCTAATTTCGGAGGAATGGGTACATGGTTGATTATACTTATATTGTTCCTATTCATGGGTGGAAATGGTTTTGGTGGATTTGGTGCTGGTAACGCTGCTTGGTTAATGAATAGCAACAATAACCACGATAATACTGTTGACATTATAAACAACAATACACAATGGTCACAGCAATTAGCTGCACAACAGAACTTAGCTAATCAAACTACACTTATTACGCAAGGTTTCTGTGGTGTAAATAATAATATTGAGAAAGCTATATTAGCTTGACAACAAAATACTGCTGCTATTATAGCATCAAGTGCTGCAAATGTACAGAAAGTATTAGATAAATTGTGTGAACAAGAAACTGACAGATTAAGAACTGCTCTTGCTGAAGCTAAAGTTATTGCTAACAACGCTGCTCAAACTAATGAGTTGTTAAGCAAGCTTCAACCTACAGCTGTTCCTAGTTATATCGTTTCTAGTCCTTATACTTCTATCTATCCTCCTGTTACTACTTCTACAGCAAGTGCTGGATAATTAATTTAAAGAGAAATATGCTAGCTATTTCTCTTTTTTCTATTGATTTTTAGTTAATAAATTATATATATATTATATATATTTATATTCTACCAACATATAAATGGCAAAGAAAGAAGAAAAAAAAGAACTAGAGGTAGTCTCTAGTATTAAACCTTTAGTTATACGTATTGACTGAGGTTTGTGAAGAAACGTTGCAATGACGTGAGCTATTACTGAAGTAGCTAAACATCGTCCAGTTAAGGTTATAGCCAGCTGGCCTTTAGTATTCTGGGGTAATCCTTATATTCAAAGTGTTCATGGTTTGGATGATAGGGACTTATTCAGAAGTGTTATTAAAGGTTGTGACTACATAGAGCTAGAACCATATACTGACCCGGAGTTTTTCAATGATGCAAAGAACTGGTTGTATGTAGCTGCTAAACAATTAGGTTTGGATAAACCATATGACCCAGTGTTGTATTTAGCTGAACATGAAATGATTAAGAATACTGCTGGTGATAATATGCGTCCTAAACTATTGTTCCAACCATTTGGTAGTACAGTAGTTGACCCAATTGGTGCAGATAAAAGCTATCGTTCATTGTATGTTAAGGATGCACAGTATATAGCTGATAAACTAACTGAAGCTTGATTTGAATTACTAGAGGTTATACGTCCTTGACAACCAGTATTACGTTGATGTACAGTATTAGATACACCAGACTTACGTTATGTAGTTAGTCTATGTAAAAGATATTTAGTAGTTTGATGTGATAGCTGTTTACATCATTGTAGTAAAGCGTTTGGTTTTCCTGCTGTAGTAGTATGGGCAGGTACAGATGCTGAGCGTTACTGATATGAAAGCAGTATTAATTTACGTGAGTATCCTATGGTGGCACATACACCAATGCGTTTACCAATGAATAGCTTTGATTTCGATATTAGTAACCAACACACAAATAAATTTACTACTGAGTTCCTAGATAAAGTAGTAGATGAAACAATTAAATTAGCTAATAAATTTTATACAAATAAATAGATATGGCTTGAATATATCACAATGCAACATTATGAGTAATTAGTTTATCCAGCGACGGTGAGAACTGGATAACTATTGCTGATAAAAATTTAGGTGCTACCGAAGTATATGAGGATGGGGACACTTTAAGTGAGGCTAATTCAGGTAAATATTATCAGTGGTGAAATAACTATGGTTTTCCATTTACATGAAGCGTGACTACTTCTTCTACTCAAGTAGATGCTAGTACTTATTGACCTTGAAATTATTATTCATCTAGTACATTTATAACTTATGATTGAAGGTGGGATACAACAGATAACTGAAATCTTTGGTGAGGAGTAACTTGAACTAATGAAGCTATGCAATGACCTTGTAATACTGGATACCATGTACCAAGTAAAGATGAGTGGGCGGCTTTATGTTGAATACTTACTACAACATTTAGGCTAGCATCTACTAGCGATACTATGAAAACATATTTAAAAATGCCCATGTCTGGTTTCCGCAGCTACTCGTCGGCTGGTGTGAGCTATCAGGGTACCTACGGGCTCTATTGGTCGGCTAACGCCTATAATACTAATAACGCATACTTATTGAGCTTCAATTCATCTACATTAAATCCTCAGGATTGATACCCCCGTGCCTTCGGTCTCTCGCTACGTTGCTTCAAAAATACCCCAGTAGTTCCTTACGCTAATGAATGATGGACTAAATTATATTGAGATGAATTACCTGAACCTCCTGAACCACAATTACCAAAACTAAAACGAATAATTAAACACAATAACTATTATTTCTTCTGAGAAAAACCTATACATGCTAGTGGTATTACATTAAATAAAAGTAGTATAACATTAGCAACTGCGTGACAAACTGAACAGTTAACCGCTACAGTTACTCCTAATGATGCTGTTAATAAGAAAGTAATATGGAGTAGTTCAGATACTTCAGTAGCTACTGTTAGTAGTACCGGATTAGTAACGTGCGTTACTCCTGGTAATGCTACTATTACTGCTACTGCTGCTGATGGTTGAGCTAGTGCTAGTTGTAGTGTTGATAATTCAATGTATATAGATTTCTTGTTAATTGCATGATGAGGTTGATGATGACAGAGTTGTTCAAATTCATGATGATGAGGTTGATGAGCATGATGATATATAGAATGTTCTAATTATAAATTATCAAGCGGAACATATTCAATCACAATATGAGAATGATGAATATGAGAATATCATTACTGAAGCTCAGCAGCACAAAATGGATGAGATAGTTGCTTCTGAAATATAAAAGCTTGTTGATGATGAGCATGATGATGAGATTGAAGTGTTTATCCTCCAGGTTGATGCTGATGTGTTTGATGAAGTTGATGATGAGCAGCATCTACAAATTTAAGTTTTTCAACATGAGCAAGCTGAATATCATGACAATGATATAGCTGAGGATGAAATCGAACATACTATGCATCATGAGGTTGAGGTTGAGCATGATGAGCATGATGAAACTGATGTATTGATTGAAGTAATAATAAATATTGATGAAATTGAGGTGTGTGAAAATGTAGTTCAATTAGTTGACAATGTTGTTGGTATTCATGATGATGAGGTTGATATTGAGCTAATTGTTGATGTTGATGATGTTGATGATGATGAAATAAATCTTCATCTGCAACATATTATTGATGAGGTTGAGGTTGAGGTTATTATGCATACAATAACCATTATGATTGATATCAATGAGTATTTATACTTAGATATCCAACAGCTTGTTGATATGATATAACTTGATGAACTTGCTATACTTGTGGTGATTATACTATACACTGCTTTACTTCTAATGGTACTTTAACTGTAAATTAATTATAATGAAAACTTTCATTCAAAACTTCTCTGTAACTAAACTTGTATTCCTTATAGTAATGATATGCCTGTGTGTATTCACAGGCTATCAGTACTGGATAGGACAAGAAATAACAATTAAACTATGGGAAACTGTTGTAACAGCTATAGTAAGTTTTTACTTTGGTCAGAAGGTTTGAGAAGCTAAACATGACCCATTAGTAGATTTATCTGATAAAGTAGAAGAAAAGGATGGAAGCGTTATATAATTATATTACACAGCCTGAAACTATTGTGAGTTTTATTATATTCGTATTCTCTCTGTGAGTTATGCGAAGTAATGTTAATGGCAAGTTAAAGGATTTAGAGCATCGTATTGAAAAAATAGAAGAGCTTGATTTGGATAGTCGTCTAACCCAAATGCAAATAGATTTGGACCGAATTAAAAAAACTTTAGATGAACTTAAAAGTAAGCATTAATGAAACACCATACCGATAGACCTAATAGAATTGTAGAGATTAATTGAGTACAATGGAAACTAAATAGGGTTATCGATAAGACTGCCACAGACCTGCATCACATTATGTGACAGTGTAATAAACATTTATATAACGTCTGAATAGACCAGAATAAAATAAGAATGCCAAGAAGAGAACACGTTGCATTAAACAATTATTTTTGAGACAAACAAAATCCTCGTGACCAGTTGAAGAAAGTATATGAAACTGTAAAAACTGTACTCACTCCTTGAGTGAGAAGAGAATTATATACAATATTGTATGAAACTGATGATGAAATGTTCTATATAGAGGAATTGTTGAAGAAAAAGAAAAAGAAGGATAAGAAGCCAAAAACTGACATTTAGGATTTGGCTTAGTATCGTTAGGTAAAATAATTTAAGACATAAAGAAAAACGGAGTGGTATTATTTATCCTCCGTTTTTCATGTTATTTCTTCCAAACTAGCCATTTCTGGTAGTTCAGGTATCTGTTCAAACATTTCTGGTAATTTTTCTACTGGATACAAATATAATGTACACCATTTACCATCTCCACCATTTACTTCACTTGGTGGATTTTTTTCTATCCATTCTATTAATGTATCACGTTTCTGTATTCGCCACTTCTTATCACTATAATATACAATATAGTCTGCCTTACTTCAGTATATTCAGCTGTCTTCTCATTTATATGTACGTTCTAAACATACATTACCAGTCTCTTCGCTTCTTCTATCAGACTTAACTTCGTATGTTATTTCCTTATCCTTAGTGACCATTTTAATATCATAGTCTTTACATCTTCATTTACTGAATTCAAGACTTACCATACCAGGATAATCAACAAGGTATTTCATAAATACTTTTTCTATTTCTTTACCTATCTGTAAACATTTTACAAAGCTCATATATATTCTTTATATTTAAATATGTATTCATACATTTTATTTTCTTTTTTATCTCGTCCAGCTATAATACTTATACCTCAATGTTCTTGTACATGTAATAATCCTCATACTTGATTAGGACGTAGCATTCTATATATTCTATCGTATTCATTTACATTACCATATTTAAGTTCTATAGCTGTGAACTTACCATCCTTTAATGCTACTATATCAAATGGCTTTAAAGTATAACCTATATCTGGTAATTTATATACCCAATATCAATCCTCTTTTAATGCTTTAATATAATCAGCTTGAAATTCTTTCTCGTTCTTATAACTATTCTTGAACTCAAATGCCATTATCATCTAAGTAAGAAATAAACTTTTGCATATCCTCAAACCAAGTATCATCTTCTCATTCATATTCTACCTTCATTATTGGAGCTGACATAAATCAACAATCCTTGATGCTTTCTCGATTAGTGATAGCATCTAGTTCTCTGTATTCAATGTGTTTACTATCCAATAGTTGTTTTAGTAATTTACATTTATTACAATCTTCTGTTGTATAGATAGTAATTTTTAATTCTGGTAGCACTTCTTCCATAGTTGATAGTATATAATATAAATTATTAAGGGGCCTTCTTCTCAGCTAAACTGTTGGTGTTAGGCCCCTATATGCTTTTATAGTATACACGTCACCGTTATGACCGGCACCCATATACAGGATGAGCATTAACCTCGACAACGTTACCATTGTCTTTTGCACGCCGAGGCGACCAGAGTGTGTATAGTCAAATAAAAGAATTATATTTAATACTATACATCAGCACGTGCCAACTACATTGCTCGAGCTGTAGTTGCTATTGTAGCACCTATGTTCTCATAGGACTTTACTGCTACCTACCGACTATAAACTATTTGCGTTTACCTCATTTACCACATCCTTTCTTACAAGCCATGATTATAATATTAATGAATAAAATGTACATTATTATCCATAGCATTACTTACATCTTCTAAGTGACACAATGTTTCAAATAGGCATTGCCTACAACTTTCTATCTGTAATCAATATCTACAGATACGTTTTTCTTTTTCTTGTTGTACTTCCATAATAATATTATTAATTATAAATCTCAACCTTTACCTCCAAATATATTTGCTATATTAATCTGAGTATCTGGTTTATTACTCTTCATTTTCATATAGACTTTAATACAATCTAGCATAGTCTTATAATCTGGTATTATCTGTCCATCAGGTGTACTGGTAAAAGCTTCATCCATTATTTCTTTTAACTTCTCAGCAACAACATTATCAGTTATCCCTGCCTCCTGCAGGGCCACTGCCATACTATCAGTGGCTTCCTGGGAGGTTGCTAATCACGTTTGTTCTATATTGCTTAGACTTGTGTTTTGGGAAACTAAGCTGTTGCTTTCTAATACTTCACCTGTTATTGCTTTTGGTTTTGAATGTGATATTTTCTGTTCCTTGTGCTGGATATTTTTTACCGGTTGACTTCACCAGTCTATCTGAGTAGTCTTTGATAAGTCCTTCATAATAATTTAATAACCAAGTTAAAGTTTCTGACTTAGGTTTTATACTGCCTGTATATGTAGGTTGATGATATCATAATGATTTTCATCCTGATTTCAAGGGATTATAATCTTTTCATACTTTGTTTTTTAATTCATCATCAACTTTCTTATTGTCATCTCAGTATTTTGATGTATATGGTGTGTACCAATTCTTTCATTGTCTCTTCATACTATCATCTTGTATATCTACGTTATCCATAACTCACCATACTCTATGTTCAAAGCTATCTAATACATCTTTATACAATACTGATAATGTAGGATTTTCTTTTATTCTATTGTAGTAATCTATATTACCAGCTAGTATTCATTCCATAGCCATATTCTTAACTGATTGACTAGTATTCAATTCACTAATAACTCAGAATTCATGTTCTATAGCTTTCATTCTAGCTTCAGGATTTGTCATATATTTACTGATAACTGAGAATACATTCTTAATATATTTAGCATTTACATCTCATTTATTAGCCGCATCCCACATTAACATATCTAAGAAACCAATACTTGATACATATCAATTTAATGTTTCATTCTTATATAAAGTATTAAATACTTCTGGTTCTTTAATACTTACCAACTCTCTAACTGCTTTATACCAACTAGCTTTATCTGCCGTAAACATTTCATTTCAGTATTGATTTAGTATTACTTTCTTCATATAGTTCATCTGTTCATCAGTGAAGTCTGCATTGCTAGGATAATCCATTCAGCTTACTTCTTTCTCTAATTCATATAATGCATTAGCCATCATATATCATAGAACTATCTTTCAACTTCCTGGTTCAGCAGCTTCAGCCGCGGCTATTACTTTTAATTTACCAGTAGTTTTAGCATTAGCATTTCAGTTTTCAGTGATAAGTTTATGGAATGTTTCTATATCTATATTCATTTTATCACATATATTTTTAACAAACACATCTTCTCTCATACTATTTAACGTACTATCTTTTCACTGAAACATACTTCATACATCATGTTTTCATGCTGACTTCATACTCTTATATGGATAGTTGAATGACGTAAAGTCAGTCCATAGTCTATTAATAGCTTCATCACTATATAATGATACATCTAATTCTCAGTTATATAATTTCTTTATATCTGGGTCAGTTTCTACCATATTCATTAACTTCTTGTATTTAGCTTCATTGAAACCAAATCATCAGTTATTAGTTGCACTCTTAATTAATTCTCATATTAATGGTAGATATCATATAGTTGTAATAGCTGCATAGTTAGGGTCATTGATAATACTATCAACTCTAGATATATCATATAAGTCATCAGTCTCTTTACCTACTCTAGTACTTCTATCTGTATTTAATAATACTTGTCATATGATATCACTATCTTCACTAAAGTCTTCTAATCAGTATTTTTCCATTCATTCTACTAAACCGAAACGTCATAGTGAGTTAGCCATCTTTTCCCATTCAACTCATGCCACAGTACTAGCAAAGTCTAAGTCTCACGTTTGCATAGCTGCGATTAATGGATTAGCTATTGCACTTAAGAATTTACCTTCTCTAAAGAATTGTTTACATACTTCCGCGAAACTTTCATACACTCATACTTTTAATCATCACCACATATCAGCTTCTTCTCAAGCCCATTCAGAATATGTTCTATATGCTCATACTCATTCTAATGGGGCTTTCAATAATCTCATAAACCATACAGTATCTAGTGATGATAAGTAATCGTTAGTATCTATGAAGTATGCTCTAATATTATCTGCTTCTGTTCAATCTGTATCTGCAGCTTTATCTAGATAATATGCCATCTTAGCAGATAATATAATATTATTCATAAATGATTTCAATTCTGTATTATCTTCTGCCAAATGTCTTGTTATATCATCCCAAGTCATATTCTTAAATCCTCAAGCCTGATTAACAAAGTCTCTCCACTTCCTCATTCATAACATCATTTCGTCTGTACGATTAATAACATATCATTGTAAGAAGTTAAATCACCATAATCTACTCCATCTATGTCTTGATAGTGCAGATGTACTAGCATTTGTAAAGAACCTAGCATAGTTTTCCTCAGTCTTTGCCATTATATTACTCCATAATACTGATGTTTTAGGGTCGTCCATAATCTTTCAAGACTTTAACAATTCTAGTAATGATGGTAGTTGGCTTTCATATATATGATTTTGTTTCAAAGCTTGCGCAAATGCATACTTCCTAACTTCACCCTGATGAAATAAGTCATATAATGAATGCCATCATCAGTTAACTATTGTAGATAATACTTGATTAGCTTTAGTTCATTGTTTAGTTACAGTATTAACTATACTATTTAACATCTTATTAACAAATATTCATTTGTTTTCTATATCACTTCATGAGTTAGTAATCAAATCATCTCATCTATTGAGGAATGATAATACATTATCTAATCAAGTTATCTCATCAAATACTGAACTTCATAAGTATCCTTCTAATCATTTCTTTTTTCACTGCATTAATATGTTTCATAGTACTGCAGAGTTTCAATACATTATTGCTCAAGACACTGGACTTAATAATCAATACTTAGCGAACCTATAAGCAGCTCTAGTATTAGCCATTAACTTATAAGCAGCTCAACTTCCTAATGGGTCTCATACAAAGTCTTTAGCTATTTGCATAGCTTCTTTATCTGTCTTAACACTTCCTCTAATCCAATTAT